>ENA-ORXF01002499-ORXF01002499.1-marine-metagenome-genome-assembly--contig:-NODE-2499-length-10899-cov-3.954167_pt1 | contig 10899 bp, 10 predicted proteins | sample MGYA00237864_ERZ511476 | MGnify/ENA primary metagenome ERZ511476 (study PRJEB26306, sample SAMN06343908) | marine metagenome | isolation source: coastal waters | place: Atlantic Ocean: West Antarctic... | reverse complement strand
CCTATTGTTTTACCAACAACTTTAAAAATACCTTTACCAATATCTTTAACAACATTACCTGCTTTAGTAGCTATGTTTATAGCACCGTTTAGAAAATTTCCCATACCCGACACAACAGCGTTTGCCGATCCCATCATTGTCCCCGCCATTGCCCCTAACACTTCACCAAGCCCCGGCAAAAGAAGTGACATTGCAATCTGACCAACAATACCAATCTTGTCCATAAACTTACCGACCTTCATAGCTACTTTTTTAATAGCCCTGCCGATCTTTTTAAAGACTTTTTTAATACCTTTAAATACTTTACTGAAAAATCCCATGACTACCCCTTATTGATTTAATATATTGCCAGCTAATCTTAGTATTGAATCCGTTGTTGAACCACCTTTACCCGCTGCTGCTTCATTTTGAAGTGCTGTAGAATAAAGTACAGTTCGTCGTTGTTGATCATTCTCGTAGGAAGTTCTAACATAAGCAGCTTCATCTCTTAAGTTTTGCCAAACGAATGACTGCTCTGCACTAGATAAACCAAAAGCCATTTGTGCATTAGCTTGATTAGCTGCATTAGAAGCCGCAGTGTTGATTGTATTAGCTTGTCTACGCCATTCAAGATTAGATTGTTGAACAGCTTGTTTATTAGAAGCGTTCCACTGGTCACGTTGAAACTCTACGTTTTGATTAAACTGGGACATTTGCTGATCCATCTGTGCATTAGCTTTAGAAATTTCTAATTCATTATTTGAATTAAGTGCAGAAGCTCTATTTTTTTCAGAAGCATTAAACTGGGCCATTGCATTAGTCTGAGTAGCATTAAACTGAGTCATATTAGCTGCTAAACTTGTCATAAACTGAGAAGTTTGAGTCTTAGAGGCTGCGTTAAATTGTTTGGCAGCATTAGTAGCCGATTGATTAGAAAGTAGTCTTTGTTGTTTCTGTTGTTGATTTAGTACAGCCGCTTGTTGTTTATTAGACAGATTAGCCATATCCATTTGAAGAAATGATTGAGCATTTGTAATAGCTAATTTAGTGTTTTGATCAGCCGTAGCAAAATCTATTTGGGCCATTGACGTAGCATTTAGCATTGCAGCCTGTTGTTCAGCATTAAAGTCTGTAACAGTCATAGATTGCATAAACTTACTATTAGCTAATTCAGTCTGTTGTTCTGCACTAAACTTAGTAAGATCTACATTAGCTACCATTGCAGCGTTCTGTACAGCCCTCTGCTGATCTACATTTAACTGTGCTTGATTCATATCCGCAGCAATCTTAGCACTCGTTAAATTAGTCTGCATTGTTGTATTTAGATTAGCTAGTTCTGTTTGTTGTCGCGCACTAAGATTTTCAGAACCTGCTTGATTTAAAGAAGAAAGATTAGCAAGTTTCATTTGCTGATCATTACTAAGATTTGCAAGATTCATCTGCTGTTGAAAACCAGCATTCTTTGAAAGAAAGTCAGCAGCCGTTTGCATTTCTAACATACGCTCCTGATTTTCAGCAGACATATTTTCACGTTCAGTAGCATCAGCTATTTGTAAATTAGCTAACTCCATCTGCTGTTCATTGCCTAAGTTCTGAGCATTGGAAGCTTGTGCGTTCTGTGCATTTACCACAGCAGCTTGTTGTTGATTCGAAAGATTCTGAGTACGTGTTTGCTGTTGCATCTGTGCAGTAGTCATTACAGCTTCTTGCTTAAATTGACTTTGCATCATATTCATCTGCTGTGCCATCGTAGCAGTCTGAGATGAAGCTTGTTGTCGATTAGACAGATTAGCCATACGTCTTTGCATATCTAATGTAGACTGTTGCAAATTAGCTTGCTGTTGAGCCTCGGCCTGCTGACGGTACCGATCCTGTTGCAGTTTAGCCTGACGAGCACGGTCATTTTCAATAGCCAAACCCGTAAGCTGTCGCTGCGCTTCAACCACGCCCGCAGTGTCACCTATCTCCATCGCACGAGTCAGTTCTTTCTCAGCACTGTCCGTTTGCGTAGTAACACGGTTGCTATACTCAGACACGTAGCTATTATCTAAGTTAGCCATGCGAGCTTTAACCGTCTGGTTTTCTTGTTGCACTTGTTTGGCGTAATTTACAGCTTCGCCCTCACGGCGCTCGGCTTCACGCATCTTCTTCGTTAAACGATCAATACGTTTTTGCGTAGCGTTTTCAGCCTTGTCAAATTGATCATCTCTATCTGAAGTCTGGTCGTCAGAATCTTCGACAGCATCAACCTCTACTTCTACGTCTACTTCTAGGTCTTCGTCACTCATACATCACCTTTAATAATGGAGAACATCTTCCGGATCTAAAATTTTGGCAAGGACCTCGTCATCATTAAGAATCCGAACCTCGCCCCCATCAATTGCAAAACGAGAACCCGCATAGCGAGCAAACATTACCCAATCTTTTTCTTCACACCAAGCACCTGACGGGAACTTATCAGGGTCTTTGTATGCAAGGGGTCCAACTTTAAGAACATAACCAACCTGTGTGGACACGGATTGCTCTTGAACTAGTTGATCTGGAAGATAAATACCACCTTCTGTTTGACCTTTGCCCCGGTACGGTAGAATTAAAATTCTCCAACCAGTGGGCGCAGGCATTTTATCTAAAAGGCTTTTACCAATATTTTCAGGTCTTAGGACGGGCTTATCTACATAAGCGTCTTTAAGGTTGTCTGCACTGGCGTCAGCAATCGTTTCCTTTTTAGGCTGAGTATCTTGCTTCTCAGACTCCATTTGGAAGGCGGCACTGGGTGCGGCAGACATGTCAATTTTTGACTTAGTCATATACTACGCTCCTGTTTATCTAGCAGGCTCTTGAGTTCCTGTTCTACGTGATTTAAGGATTCTAAATTCCCCATAAGCTCACGATATTGCTCCATCGATTTTACATTACCAAAGATCATAAGATCGCAAATAGCCTGTCTTCTCTCCCTGATAACTTTAAATACCGCCGTGACGGTAGAAATCTCATCCATTCTTATATGTCCCCATATTGTCTAAGAAAGTTGGATTTTATCCTATCATATCTTATACAAAAGAGGGAGGTTTTATATCATTAATTCAAAATGAGGCGCGTCTATAAAGGGCCTTCGGCCTTGAGACCGTCGGAGGTCAATGTAGCTATTCATGGCGTCTTCCATAGTCCCGCTCCAATCCCCGATGTTAGGCACCGTCCAAGCTGCGCCCCACCGAACTTTTACACCTGCAAACTTAGCGCCTTCCGCCATAGCGTCAGCAACCTCGTCATACAAGTTAAGCTCCCACGACCCTCGCGATCCGCAATAGCACATTAAGTCTACTGCAATGCCTTCCAGATGTTTGGACTTCATTGTTTTACTAGCCCCGGATTCTACCAAGCTCTCTTGCTCGGCTTCGGTACGCAAACCACAAATAACTCCGAAGTCCTGCTTAGTAACGTCAATAGCATAATTAACTACAGATATTAACCGATCATCTACACCTTCTAAACGGTCTACGCTTCGTTGCGATAACTTAAACTTGCTCATTTTTCTCTTTGAACCCCTTTGACTTTTTCCGCCGTGCGCATAGCGCCCAGTCCAAGCATTCCAAGAAGAACGCTAGAAAGAAGAGAACTGTCTACTTTAGGTACAACAAACCAAATACCTAATATAGGTGCTAAAATTGTAGAATACAGCAGAGCGAACCCGCAAATCCATCCAATAGCCGGTCTCCATCCGGCTACGAAAAGACTCTTATGAGCCGCCTCAACCGCATTAACTTCCATCTGCCCCTTACTAAGCTCTAAGGCATGTTTTTCGGAAATAGTAGCAATCTCGTGAGCTAGAGCATTACGCTGATCTTTGTCTTCTACAATTTTTCCGAGAATCCCTGTAATCGGTCCTATTAAAGCGGATAACATTTAACCACCTCCGGCGCGTTGTATGGACCCTATTCCTCGCAAAAAAGGATTGGCAAAGGGATCACGTTCGTCTACTTTGTACTCAGTCTGACCATAGCTCCGAGGAGCAGAATATGGGTTAAACACATTAGACTCTAGCGCAGTAAGTCCGGTAGCACCATAAGACCGTCCGTCACCACCACCGGTTGGGAGCTCACCAAAAGTGGGCGATATCCGGTCGTCTCTAGTGTAGGGGTTGTACTTACCACTGTCCGTCTGACTCGCAAGATCGCCAAACTCAGGCGCTATGACCTCGTTCCCCGCCAAACCTCTGCCAGTGTTAGCCCGGATACTCATTCCAAAATCACTATTCATTGCAAGGTCCAAACGGGACTTTCTTTTTTCTAGCTGCGCGTCCAAATAAATAACATCCGCCGCGTCGGCGGCGGCTTTTGAACCGTACATTACACCGTCCAAACCCATAGTCGGAACTTCCTGAAAAGGAACCGGGTCGAAAACTGGATCGGAAACTGGATCGGAAACAGTATTTGCAAAAGGGTCGGGGTCAGGGTCAGGCGCGGTTGTAGTGTCCGCAACTACCACCGGTTTTACAGCATCAATAGCCGTACCGTCCCCGGGAACTACCACCGGCTTTACAGGATCAATAGCCATACCGTCCCCGGGAACTACGGCTACCGGAAGAGGTGGCGGCGTTGGAGGGATAGCTACAAATGCGGGGGGAGCAACGGGTTCAACAACGGGGGCGGGCTCTGGATTTTCAAAAGGATCAACGGGATCAACGGGATCAACCACGACCGATGGGGGCGGTTCGGGACGTGGGGGCGGCGTTGAAATAGGGTCCGGATTTTCAACATTAATCGGCAAAACAGAGGCCGCGTTATTATGAGGTCGCTGATAACCGAGCCCCGAAAGGCTCCCTATCCCCGGATTTGAAACCCCATAAGCTAATGTATCGTACAAGGTTAGTTTTTGTTGGTCGGTCATGTCGTATATATCTAGACCGTCTTTTATTTCCTTGGACAGGGGATGAAGATCTCGGGCATTAAGTGTACCCGCCGTACCGTCTTCGTTGAAAAGATCATCGGTATCTCTTTCTTCATATAATTCAGTACTGGTATTACCGGTAGCATCTAAGACATTTTCTTGCGGATCAACTAATCCATCTGGCCCAAATAAAGGCTGAGTCTCCGGCGCTAAACTAGCAATACCCGTGTCAAAAGTAGCCGGTGCAGGTTCAGGGGCAAATCCCACCACCTTGCCATCGGGCCCGTATTGGAATTGTGAAGGATCAAAACCAAACATATTCATCTCTTAATACTCCAATTACCTAAAAAAAACAGTTTCTACTTACAACCTATGTAGCTTCCGCCTCTTTTAGCCGCGCCCATTCCACGAGCCGTAGCCGGACCCATGCCTTTAGGAACTGTAACCGGAGCAGTTTTACCGTAAGGTATACGGCCCTGACCCTTAATCTCTGCATATTCTACCGCTTTAGGTGCTTTTGTTGGATTCATAGCCATTCTACTGTCCTCTTTGTTTAATAAGTTCACGTTCTCTCGCCGCATCTATCCGCGCTTGAGTCTGTCGTTCTTGTGCATTAATGCGCTCACCAAAGTGTTCTTTACGCATATTAAGTGACTCTTGATCAAGTGCAAGCTTGCTCTGGTCAAGCTGTGTATCAGCTTGTTCCGACTGCGCTTTAATCTCCAATTCCTTCTCTTTCAAAGCCAACAAGGGGTCCGGCGCAGCCTCTGCCGATCCAGAAAGTTGGGCAGAAAGATCCTTAACCATCTGCATTCCTTGAGCCACAAACTTTGCAGTCATAGCTTCAATCTCAAGCATTTCTTCGGGACTAGCCGGTTTCCCGTCTCGAACCTCCAACTGCTGCATGTACGCAACCGCCGCCTGCTCTCTTGCCGCAACCTTTACATGTTGCATGATATGCTTCTGTAAAGAAATAGCTACCGGCGGCAACGTAGCAACCATCGGCGTTCCACCAAATATAAGGTGTGCCATGATATGCGACTGATGATCCTGACCCTCAAAGGCTTCTAAATCCATCATGTCCAAAGCATTAATGTTCTCTTGAGCCGGGTCCGTGGGCGTCGGTTCAGCATCCGGCAACGACTTCATCAATCGATCTACATCGGTCACGCCCAACGCTTCATACATATCACGGTAAACTTCGTGCATGTTATGCAACTCGGGAGCAGCACCGGCTAACTCTAACTTAGTCTGTGCCAACGTAATGCGCTGTGCCTGACTAAATACGTTAGGGTTGCTAACCGGAATAATGTCAACGCGCTCGTCAAAGTCCGATGCCATAACCTGCGAATCTTCTCCCGCAACAGCATACGGGTAAATCTGAGGAAGGCTCTCACCCATCACGCGACCTAGAATCTTAAACTCTAACCGCATGGCGTAGTGCAATCTCTTATGAACAGCACTCATGACCCGTGAGCCCTGCTCCAACATGGCTATAGTAGTACCTACCGCCGCGTTCTGATTACCATCACCTACCTTCAAATCTGTAATAGTCGCGAACCGCTGTCCGGCGTCCACGACAAAACCCAATAGCTGAAACAACGTCTGATCCGGTCCCTTGAACGGAAGAGGCATCAAACTATCACGGATCGCGCCTCCCGGTGCATCTACGTCACGGAATTCACCGGGCTGTAGCGGCGTGTCGTCATCTCTAATTCTCATACCCCGCGCTTTAAATCCTGCGGGCAAGTTAGACAGAGTTCCCGCATCGATAAGCTGTCGAAGAGCCGACGTTGCTGTGCGAGACAGACCACCAATTGTGTGGATCAAACCTAGTCCGTAAAAACCAAAACCGGGCAAAAACTTATAGTGAACAAAATATTGAATCTTACGTTTCTTCTCGTCGTCTTCGTTGTAGTTGCGACGAATAGCAAGAATCTGTCCATTGTCCTTAGAAATAGTTACAACATACGGGATCTTAATGCCCGTAGGCTCACCATCTTCATCAACGTCTTCGTAACCTTCTAGGTCTAAATCGACGTGGCACTCTAACAAGGTGCAGTCATAATCAATCTGCGACGGCTCAAAACCATCAATCAGATCAATCTCATCGGAAATAGAGTCCAAGCTAGACTGAGCCGGGATAACATCTATGTCCAGATAAAAACCCGACACCTGTTGCTTGCGCAGATCGTTAAGCGACGTGCGAAGTACTTGGGTAATATTAGGACACGTCTCTAAGTCAGAGGTCTCATAAGGTACGACAAGATTCTCAGCCGGAACGAACTTACTGACAGCACGGCCCAAGTTCTCATCATAATAAACTTTCTTAAACGTACTACCGGCCAAGGGCAAATAAAACAACATCTGGTCCATGTCCGGCGTATATTCTTCCATCACATTAGTAATGTAATAGTTCATGAACTGCTTAACGCGCTGAGACTGATTCAGCTTCTGACGGGTTTCTTTACCCATAACAACAGTTCGTACTGGACCGCTAGGCGGTAAAAGCTCATTGAAAGCTTGCGCTTGAAACTGTGTGGCCGCTTCACCCAACAAAGGATGTGTTACGCCCGAGGCTCCTCGAAAAGGCTCAGTACGCTCTTGGTAAGAAAAACCTAACAACTCTAAACCGTTAGCATAAGTCTCTTCCCATTCTTGACGACTAGATTTATTGGCGTCAAATTCCCCTAATAGATCTCCTGCAATACGACCCAACTCACGGTCAGGCATCTCTTCGGCTAAGTTCATGTAGAAGTCGCCACCAAACCCGCGCTCGTCCTGCGGGTCGAAATCAACCATAACGCTGCCGTCTTCGTCCAAAGTCATCTCGACATCACCGTCCATAGACAGGTCCATACCAAGCATTTCCATGACATTGTTTTCTGAATCAGGTAGCTCTAGCTCAATCTCGGCTCTTATATCTTCTTCCAGTAACTGAGATGGAACATTGCGGTCCATCAAACTTCCTACTGGTTTGTTATCTTCTGCCATTTCTTATTCCTCTGGAGAACGATCCAATATAATGTTTAGTTGTTCTAATGTTTCCGGGGGTAATTTTGATACGTCATCTTCAGACGATATAGGTGCGCCCGCTTTTCTGAGCAACGAGGCCATAGCCGCATTTTCACGAACCATTGCTTTTTGTTCTTTTTGAGACTTAGGCGCATCCATAACGGGACTAGACGAGGTACTGTTTATAATGGTTTCAATAAGTGAACCTAAACCTTCTTCGTCAGCTATTGATTCGGCGTCCGGGTCAACAATCTCTATTTCCGGACCCTGCTCGCCCATGTCGATACTATCCTCGTCGAAAGGTATCATCATCTCCATAGACATTATACCCCCATCACTAGGCTCTTTGTCGGGGGTTACAGATTCCGGTTCCTCAAGGTCTGGCATAAGTGGCGTCGCTACCGCCGATCCAAACGGGGACATCGGTGAAACAGGTTGAGATGGCGTCATCTCAGGCATATTAAAACGCTTTAAACTACCATAATCCTCCATTGGGGCCGGGGGTTCCATTGGGGACACTTTGGCCGCTTTGGCCGCTTCGACCGTTGGGGACGGAGTTGACACCCGGGCCATCGGCGATTCAGGGTCCGGAACCCCATAGTAAGGCTGTTGGACCGGAGTCCGCATCTGCATTCCCGCCATACCAAACGGCATCATCCCGAATTCAACCTCTTCCTCATAAGACATGGGTGCCATAGGTGCCATAGGTGCCATAGGTGCGGGAGGTGCAACTGACCCCGGGACATTTTGTGCATACGATTGTGCGAAACTCGGCTTGTTCAAATCCATAATTTTTCCGTAGCTTTATAGCAATGCGAAATAAATGTCAATAATACACCGTTATCTTACCAGATTTCATTATTTTTTTCCGGTGTCCACGACGGAATCTGCTAAGATTTCTGAAGCAAGCTTTTGTTCAGCAAGACGACCTTTAAGCCCCTGATCCATGAGACTGCGCGGTCGATCTCCCGTATATCCCTCTTCTCGCGAGTCTCTAAGGTCAAGGTACCGTGTCTTTAGCTCTTCTGCGGTGATTTGTGGAATATTGCGTTGATATTCAACAATGTCTGGTAGGTGCTCGGCATAATCCAGATTGATTAATGTCCTTGGCTCGGCGGTACGCAGGCGTTTATTAAATGGAAGTTTTTCGGGGTTAGATGTAGAATCCTTCATAAAGTAATCGGTGTCGTAGCCGTAATCAGGAGCGTTAACAAGTTGCCCAAATCCCATAGCAGTAAGAGAAGGCTCTGTGAGTAGCTCCTCTCGACGCTTACCAAAAGTGCTGTCGGTTACACGCATTTTATAAAGGTCAGCTAAAAGTTCTTTCTTAGTAGGAGTGTCTTTTAAATCAAAAAAGTCTGCTATACCACCCATAATGGTATCTTGCGTATCTTCATTTCGAGGGCCACGAAGGCCTTGAGCAAACTCGTTAAAAACCATTTGAGAGGGTATCGACTTGTTAGCGTCCAGACCACCACTTTTATAAGGGCGCTCTGTAACATCCAACAAAACATTTTTTTCTAAACCTGAAGGTAGCTCGGCGTCGTAGCCCCTTGTTAATTTTAAATACGAAAGCTGAGTGTCGATACTCATCTTGTCTGTCTCAGGGTCTTTCAACAAGTCATCACGATATCTTGAAGCGTAGACCATTAACGCTTTTTTATACTCTAAAGGCGTTTGAGCGTTTATGATTTCCATTGTGTAGATGGGCTTTTCTTCTTTTACCCCAGAGCGATGGTAAAACTCGTGAGCCATTGTTTGAGGGTCCATGCCCCCCGACCCTATTGTAAATATCTGATCCCCTTCGGTAAACATCTCGGGATTGCTAGAAATATCTGGCGTCGGGCTATCACCAAAAGCCTTCTCGTATTCGGCCATGCTTTGGTAGATTTGATCCATCTGATGCTCGGCGGGGAAAAAATCAGGAAGACTACGGCCTCCTCTTCTTACCTCCGAAAACCGCCTGTCTCCAACTATTTCAGGAAAATACAACCCGTGGGTATTGGAGCGTTTGTCGCCAGTATCCAGAGAAGTAACCCTTTCCATATCAATAGGAAGAGAATAACCAGACCGCTTTGCAGTTTCCATCTCGGAATCGACATTCGCCATACTCATGGCTTGAAAAGCATTGGTGGGGTCTAAGTCATGTGCATAAGCAGCGTCTAAGGCAGCCTCATACGTGCGGCCTCCGACTCTATCGGGATAATTTCCCGCCATGTATTGTTCAAACCGGTCCCGGCTTTCAATGTTGTTTAAATCACCTTCCGGCGATTTTGCGTAAACCACCATTTCCTCTTCGCCAAGAGGTATAGATTCTGCGCTAGTCACTTCTTCGTTAGCCATAAACGGGACCTTGAATTGTTATCAATAATATGCAGTCATCCTAACAGCTTTTTCCTCGTCATCCCAATCATCCGTTGGCAACCTAACAAAGTTCCCCTGACGATACCGCATCAACGCCTGTGTCATACTATCCACCAAATCGTCATTCTCACCGTTGGGAAATGCTGCGACCTCCTCTATCAACTCGTCTGCAAATACGGTATCGGGGGCCCAAACCATCCCCGCCTCAAATAATGGCGACACCGAATGAACCCGCGTAACCTTATCGTTACCCCTAGACGGCGTAAAATTTACCACGGGGACCCCCATGTTTCGCAACTCCTGCGTCAATGGCGTACCACTCGCCTTCGCCTCCACAATTACTGTGTCGGGGTCCCAGAATTGATACTCCTCCAAAGCCTTAGCTTTTAACTCCGGAAAATCCCATCGACCCTTTTTGCTGTCCAATAAAATTAATGCCGGAGTCCCAGACTCATTAGGGTAAAAAACACCCCACGTCGTTATCGCACTGTAATCCGCCGTCTGCTTCTTACTAAACGCCGTATCGTAACTCTGTATCACATACTCCAAATTAGGGACCGCTTCAGGCTCCCACACCTTCCACCACTCACGCTTAATGATCGCATTCTCTTCACCCGTAGGATTCTGCTGATACTGAGCGTTCCACTTACTATT
>ENA-ORXF01002498-ORXF01002498.1-marine-metagenome-genome-assembly--contig:-NODE-2498-length-10913-cov-3.765873_pt1 | contig 10913 bp, 11 predicted proteins | sample MGYA00237864_ERZ511476 | MGnify/ENA primary metagenome ERZ511476 (study PRJEB26306, sample SAMN06343908) | marine metagenome | isolation source: coastal waters | place: Atlantic Ocean: West Antarctic... | reverse complement strand
TTTCTACTTACCAGTACGACCAAGCTCTGAGCAAAGCCGTCGAAGACTTTAAAAAGGCTGGTATCTCTCTGGATTCTTCTTTATCCGGAAGTAAAGCAGAATACCGGTTGCGTAAATGGGGCGGAAAAGGGGGTCCGGAAGATGCGATAAACCCCGAAGGTTTGCCAGACTATTTGAAAAGACAGTGGGATCAGTTACAAAACTTCGGCACGATCTACTACAAGAAAGACTACGATCCAGCCCTTCGGTTCCGGGGTGACATGATTCACGAGGGGCAGCACAGCATTCAGCACAGAACGCCCGGTTTTGAAGGCGGCGGAAACCCGTCAGAGTTTACCCGCGCTCAAGTCGGACGTGTTAAGGACCCGCAAACAGGGAAAAATCTTAAACCAAGAGAAATATATATGCGGATATTGGGAGAAGCGGAAGCTCGCCTCGCCGATACTCGCAAAGATTTAACCGACAAGGAAAGAGCCGAAAGATTTCCTTGGACAAAGGAGGGCGGTTTGGATCGACGCGAGGACGACCTCATTCTAAGAAAAGACCTCAAAAAGAATCAGGTAGGGGACATTTTCTCTTTAAACAACGCTCCTACCTCTAAAATGCCGGAACTTAAAATAGATAATCCCGGCGGGAAGTGGCTGGAAGGAAAACTACAGCAAGCCGCCGATGACCGCAGACTTGGTAAAAGTGGCTTTTCCGGGGCAGCTAATATTACGGGTTCTTTTAAAGAGCCTTTGAATCTTCCGCCGGGTCTGCTCAAAGACATTCCTGGAAACTTGGGCGAGGAAGCCCTCCGCAACACAGGTTCCAAGTTGGTAGCGCTTAAAAAATCTATAAGTGAGGAAGGCTATAAACCGTCTCCCATTCTTATTCATGTAAGAGAAGACGGGAAACCGTTTGTTGTGGAAGGCAATCACCGGATTGTAGAAGCCCTACAGTCCGGGAGAGACACAATTCCTGTAGAACTTCGTTATTTAAGAGGCGGAGAGGGTGCGGATGGGTTACTTTCGCCAAACCGCCTGAAAAATTTCTTTTTACCAGAGGTAAAGAAAGCCTCCGGAGGCATGGTCGATAAACCTTTGTATGACAACAGTCGATTAAGAGGAGTATAATACAATGGGCGCGTCTCAAACCCACTACTTTAAAGACGGCAAGAAGCACACTGGCGGATATCATAAGATGTCGGACGGTAAGCTTCACACTGGAAAAACGCACACGGCAAGCAGTAAACGGCTGTATCATTACGGTCAGCTTCCTAGTGCCGCGTCTAAAAAAGCGGCTCGCAAGAGGACTTAAAATGGCTGAAGAAAAAGCACCGGACCTAACAAAACTTACGGCGGCAGAGTTCCTTCTGTTTTCGTCCGACTCGTATCAGGGCCGTGGTCGGTTTAAGGCCGGTTTTGGAAACGTGGAAGGTGCCGCTGCTCTCGTTCCTAAAGATCCAAATCTCCCTGAAGTAGCTATTAAAGCTTCCGGAGGACTAGACCAGCCCGACAGAGGATCTTTGTCCGTTGGTTCAGATCTTCTTCGTTACTCGCGAAAATTTGAGGGCGTGGATACAGATGCCGGTGGCCCACGGACCACGGACACCTTTGAGGGTGGCGTTGGTCCTTTAAGAGGATACTATCAGCAGTCTACGCAGCCCGGTAATCAGGACTCACGGACCACGGCCTATGGCGGTCAGCTAAATCTAGGTCCCGTAAACGTGTCTGCAAACCGCAACCTCTCCAGCCAGGATGTAGTAGACCCTCGTTTCGCGCAGTATTACACGAACACTCGCTTCGACAATCAGACGGATAACGTAGGTCTTAATCTTCGTCTGCCCGTGGGCAATGGTGCGGTAACCGGTGGCGTTGGTCGCAGGTTTCAGACGCAATACCGACCGCAGGGAATGTTTGACGAAACACGGCCCACGGCCCAATCTCCAAATGTAACGACGTATAATGCGGGTTATGAGGGTAAGGTAGGTCCGGGCACTTTAGGTTTGCAGGCCAACTTGATCGACGTCCGCAACGTTGGCACGGAAAAGTCAATTCAAGGCTCGTATAACGTAGAGGACCCGTTTGGTTTGGGCGGAAACCTTTCCGCGACGGGTTCTTACAATAACCCGATTGGCGGAAAAAGCGCGGCGGAAGCCATGCTTCGGTATAGGTTGAAGTTTGGCGGTGGCGGGTAAACAAGTCTTTCGCGCTCGCACAAATACTAGTACAGTATCTTGAGTCACAGAAAAGGAATTAACGCAATGCCTAATGTAATGGGAAGAGAATTTCCGTATACCGCCGAAGGTATGGCGGCAGCACAGCAGTATTCTCAGGCAATGGGAATGCGCGACGGCGGCTCGATGGGCTTTCGCCCGGTTGGCTATGACGAAGGCGGACCTGTCGGCTATGCCGACGGCGACGTGGTACTGGACGATCAAAGCAGGGCTGCGATCATTGAAAAACTCATGGATATGACCGGCATGGGCCCGAATACTTTTGTGCCTCTGACCAACGGACAACTTATAAATGCAGTTCAAAAGGTAGAGGCTGACGCCCTTGCCGCACAGATGCAACAGATGCAAGGCCCTGCGGGTCTAATGGCTCCGACGCAGCAGATGGCTCCGACGCAGCAGATGGCTCCGATGATGGAGGAGCAGATCCAGCCGATGCAGCAGATGGCCCCGGCAATACGGGTCGGCAAAGATTTTGGCGATGGCCGAATTAGTAATTTAGATGCCGCTGCATACCAAAAACTCGTGGCAGAAACGACAATGCCTGATCCTACGGGTTTTCCGCCGGAGGGTGGCGATCAGATGCTAATGTCGCGCCCCGGCATGTCTTCGATGAGAGACAATATTGGTATGGCAGGCGGCGGCATTATGTCTCTGAGAGGCTACTAGAATGGCGCGAAACCCTCTTCCCCGCAGTAACTTTGGCACGGCCTCCCTTGTAGAGCGCCGTAACGAAATACCCCCTGTGGATTTAGAGGTGGAAGATTCTGCGGAAGTTGCCGTCGAAGATTCTACAGTTATTGAGGCTCCTGGGCTTAACATTGAGCTAGAAGAAGACGGCGGCGTTGTAGTGGATTTTGATCCGCGTATGGAGTCTCCAGATACCGGAGACTTTTACGAAAACCTCGCCGAAAACATCGAAGACCGTGTATCATCCATGGTTTCTTCGGATCTTTTAGAGCAGTACGAAGCAAACAAAGAGAGCCGCAAGGATTGGCAAGAGGCGTATAGAACGGGTCTGGAGCTTCTTGGTTTCAAATATGAAGAGCGTTCGGAGCCCTTTCGCGGTGCAACGGGCGTAACACACCCGCTTCTTGCAGAAGCCGTGACCCAGTTTCAAGCGCAGGCTTTTGGCGAACTTCTCCCCGCCGGGGGTCCTGTCCGCACTGATGTTATGGGTGAAGTTACCCCTGACATACAGAAACAAGCCGACCGCGTCCGTCATTTTATGAATTATCAAATTACCTCCGTGATGAAAGAGTACACGCCGGAATTTGACCAGATGCTGTTCTATCTACCCTTGTCTGGTTCTACCTTCAAAAAGGTCTATTACGACGAGTTTCTGGAACGCGCAGTGAGCAAGTTTGTTCCTGCCGAGCAACTTGTTGTTCCGTACACGGCAACTGATCTGGAAACCGCAGAGAACGTCACGCATGTAATTCAAATCAGCGAGAACGAACTACGAAAAAAACAGGTAGCCGGTTTTTACCGTGACATAGAAGTTTCCTCCTCTCAGTCGGACCCTTCGGAAGTTCAAGAAGAGATGGACGACATCTCTGGTATTTCCCCCACGCATCTGGACCAAGAGGTTACTCTTTTGGAATGCCATGTGGACTTGGATCTTGAGGGTTATGAGGACACGGGAGAAGACGGCGAACCAACTGGTATCAAGCTTCCTTATGTTGTTACGGTATCCGAGAACAACGGAAAGCTTCTAAGCATACGTCGGAACTACGACCCGGAAGATCCTCGCCGGAACAAAAACCAGTACTTTGTGCATTTCAAGTTTCTTCCGGGCTTTGGGTTCTACGGCCTTGGTTTGATCCACATGATTGGCGGACTGAGCCGTACTGCAACAGCCGCGCTACGCCAGCTTATAGACGCCGGAACGCTTTCCAATCTTCCGGCGGGTTTCAAAACCCGTGGTCTTCGTATACGCAATGACGACGAGCCTTTGTCCCCTGGTGAGTTTAGGGACGTAGATTCTCCCGGTGGTGCTATTAGAGATTCTTTGATGTTGCTCCCTTACAAGGGTGCGGATCAGACTCTTTTCCAGTTGATGGGTTTCTGTGTAGAAGCCGGGCAGCGGTTTGCGGCGGTTTCTAACCTACAAGTTGGAGACGGCAATCAACAGGCAGCGGTTGGGACAACCATTGCTATGCTGGAGCAGGGCGCGAAAGTAATGTCCGCTATTCATAAGCGGCTTCACTACGCTCAAAAAGAAGAGTTTGGGCTTCTGGCTAGTGTTTTTGGTGAGTACCTGCCGCCAGAATATCCATACAACGTTGTCGGTGCGGAGCGGACGATAAAATCGGAGGACTTCGATGATAGGGTTGATGTTGTACCTGTGTCAGACCCAAACATCTTCTCGATGGCGCAACGGGTCACGCTCGCGCAAACCGAGCTTCAGTTGGCGCAATCTGCCCCGGAGCTTCATAACTTGTACGAAGCGTATCGCCGGATGTATGCGGCGGTTGGTGTCAAAGACGTAGACGCTATTTTAAAACCTGTCGAACAGGGGGAACCTGCACCCCAGGACCCGGCTTTGGAAAACTCGGAATCTTTAGAAAACTTGCCTTTGACCGTTTTTCAAGGGCAGAACCACGACGCACACATCATGGCGCACCTTGTTTTTGGCTCGTCCCCGATGGTATCCCAGATGCCTTCAGTCGCGATGGCGTTGCAGAAGCATGTCATGGAGCACGTCTCCGTAAAGGCCAAAGAACAAGTTGCCTCTCAGATGCAGCAGCAGCTTCAAGGTCAGGCACCGAACGAGCAACAGGCCATGGAGATTGAATCTATGGTAGCCGAATTGGTGGCACAGGGTATGCAGGAAGTAAAAGCCTTGAGCGGACAGATTAGCGGAGGTGGAGAACCGGATCCTCTTATCGCATTAAAACAACAGGATCTGGAGCTTCGTGCTCAACAGGACGCCGCTGAAAACCAGATGGATCAAGCACGTTTGTCCTTGGACCAGCAGAAAGCTCAAAACAACGCGCAGCTAGGAGCCGACCGGATTGAGTCCCAAGAAGGTATAGTAGCCGCTCGTATACGGGCCGCTCGTGAGCGAGAGATTATGAAACAACAAGGTAATTAGGAGAGTATCATGGAGAAAAAATCTTCCGTGGGGGTTGCACGAAAAGGCATTGTGGTCAAAGATCAAGGTTACGTTCCTTACAACGACGGCAAAAACGAGAAGACGCCGAGCGTTGAAAAGGCGTCCATGGTTTCAGGAAAGAACCGGGGCATGGGTGACGCAATTCGCGGTGGAACGTTCAAAATCTGTTAATTATTGTAGGAGCTAGGCGAATGAATTGGATTCTTAGTCGTATGAAAGAGCCGTCGAGTTACGCAGCGGCGGGTGGTGCAGTTGTTGGTATTGGCGTTCTTGTAAGCCAGCCGGTGGTTATTCTGGTTGGTATCGTCGGTGGCGCAATTGGTTTCCTGTTGAAGGAAAAAGGCGTTATTTAGCTATGGTTAGGCGTATTGGGCTATTCGCTTTTGCGTTAGTTCTTTCCGCCTTTCCTGTTTATGCCGCAGACACGGTAACAAGTGCTACTGTTTCCAGTTCTACGGTGGTGGACAAGATGCCCCCAACCGCTTCCTCTCCATCAATCGTTGTTAACAATAACGACATCTGCCAGACCGGGACCAGTGCTGCTTTGCAGACGGGTCTTTTTGGTATGTCGGGTGGCACGACTACTCGCGACCTGAACTGCGAGCGTATCAAACTTGCGCGTTCCGTCTTTGGTATGGGATTGAAGGTGGCTGGGATAAGCATCCTTTGCCAGGAGGTTCGTGTATTCAACGGCCTCTGGATGGCCGGTAGCCCGTGTCCGTTTATGGGCAAGATAGGTGATGCCGCCCGTGATGAGTGGATTAAGTACCCTGAGAAATCGCCGGAAGGCTCTATCATTCGTATAGAAGCTAAGAAGGCCGAGAAGGTTGCGCGGATTGCGAATGCGGCTTTAGAAGAGAGTTCAAGCGAGCAGACTAATCAATATATTGATAATGAGTGGTCTGACTGATGCGTTGGCTGGTTATCCTCCTTTTTATGTCTTCTTCTGCTTTGGCAGAAACGGCGACAACGACAAACGTCCTCCCAAATCTGTCTACGTTCACGACAAGCGGCTCAACAACTTCGAGTACAGTATCTGGATGTACGTCCGGGCAGTTCTGCACAGGTAACGCAACGGCTGGGGGAGGCACCTATACCAGCACGTTCAGCGTCCCGTTAACCGAGGCTGAAATCCGCAGGGGGTTTGATCTCAACAGTTCTGTAACGGTGGATAGCCACCAATCTAATTCCACTCTTGCGACGTGCGTTACCACTACGCAAGCGGGGGACTGCCGCGATCTTTTTACGTTGGGAGTGACGCTTTTAGATGGGGAATCCGTCGCGAAAAAATTCACCCACGAGGTGGAATTAGATTTTACTGGGGAGAGACTGTTTTCGTTCTCGGACTCGATAACAGCGAACAGCTTTGGAGTTTTGACAGGGAGCTTCTCTCTGTTCGGAATAGACGCGGGATTTCACTCGGGTTTTTTTGGTCCAAAGTTTTCTGACCCTGCTTTGACTTTTACGCATGAGAAGGTCGTAGAGCAGCAGATTCTTGACCAGATCGTACAGAATGACGTTATAGCGGCTGCGCCTCCCGTTCAGATTGTTGTGGCTCCCCCAGTTGTAGACCTGCCTCCTCCACCGACAGCGGCTCCAATCGTTGTTGCCGTGGCCCCGCAGGCTCCAACGGAACCACCCCCACCGCCTGAAATTGCTCCGATACAGATAGACCTTCCACCACCGCCTGTGGAACAGCAACAACAGGAGGCTCAAGCCGAGGCTACGATTGAAGCTCAGATCGAACAGGACATAGCTCCTCCAGAACCTGCGTCAGAGCCTGCGTCAGAGCCTGCGTCAGAGCCTGCGTCAGAGCCTGCGTCAGAGACAGAGCCAGAACCAGAGCCAGAACCTGCGTCTGAGCCGACGGCGGAGCCAGAGCCCGAACCTGCGGAGGAACCTGCGGCGGAGCCAGAACCCGAACCTGAGGCGGAACGTCCAGCAGAAACCAGAGAAGCGCAAGCCCCTGCAAAGCCCAAAAGTCGCCAAGAGAAGGTGAAAGCTGCGGCTGAAAAGGCTGTTGCTAAAATTGCGCCGTCTCAGAGGTATTCTGCGGCTTCCCAAACAACGACGATGGTTGCTATGGGTATGATATCACCCAAGATCGTAGCGCCCAGATCTATGGTGGACACACCCGGATTCTTTACGGGAACAAAGGTTCCTGACGGGCCTTCCCTGGTGGACAGGATGCAGAATTATACTTTGTTTGGACGTAGCAACGGGTCGCACAACGCCCTTGTAGAGCTTGATTGGAAACGCTGATATGGCTGAAGTTGAATTTGGCGGTGTAAAATTTAGAGGCGGCAAGATGGTCGCCGTAATTTTAAGCTTATCAACGCTTGTTGGTGGACTGTACGGTGCTTTTGAGGTCTACAAAGACTATATGGACATGAAAAATAAGATTGAGCGGTATACGGCCCCCGATATGAGCGGTTTTGACAAGAAACTGGCTGTTATGACCAAAACAATGGGGGTTGTGACCAAGGAAATGGCTTCTATCCGTACCAGAGTGCTCGAAGTTCAGGAAATTGTACGAGATACCAGGCAGGATACGCGATCTGATGCAGCATCTCTAGAAACCGCTATTTCTGCTGTGGATAAACGCTCCAGAACTCTTAATGGGGAAACCCGTGCGGCTCTTCGCCAAGGGGAGAAGACAATACGCGGCATTGTATCTAGTGCAAACGAAAGATTTGATGCTAAAGTTAACAGTGTTTCGGCTTCAACGCGCCAATCTGAAAAGAATATGCGCGACATCGTTGAATCCGCAGCTACCCGTTTTGATGCCAAGATCAACGGTATTGATTCAAAACTAGATGCTTTTGAAAAGCGGCAAGATAAAAAGCTGCAACGAGCTTTAGACAACCCACTCTTGAGGAAGTAAAATGGCAAAGCAAAAGAAACTACAAAAAGACAGCAAGCACAACGAGATGGACCTTGATGGCGATGGCATCGTCAGTGATTCAGAACTTGCAGCGAGCGTAGTTCTGACCCAACACGAAAAGGCCGACGCTCAAAGACGTATGGCGTGGGTAGCGATGGGGTCTATGATTGTTTTTACTTTCGCAGTATTTTTGCCCATATTCCCAGATGGTCGGATCAAAGCCTTATCTGACCTGTTTGGGCTATTTTACATCGGCCAGGCGGGTGTGATAGGTAGCTATATGGGTATGACGGCCTACATGGCTAAAGGTAAATAATGCTAAAGATTTACCTTCTGATAATTGTCCTCGGTTTTGTTGGTGGATCAGCTTACGGCGCGTACTATTATTATAAGGACAGCCAGCGGCGCATCCAAATTTTGACCGAGAACACGGCCAAGCTAGAGACAGCCAAGCAGATGCAGGATGACACCATTAACGCTATGATTGAAGACCGGGAGAAGTTTGCGGAGCTAAACAAAGAACTTGGTTTGAAATTAAACGCGGCAAATGTCTACAAAGATGTTTTGATAGGTAAACTTAGAAAGCATGACTTGGCGAAACTAAGTCTTAGGAAGCCCGGTTTGGTAGAAAAGAAAATTAACAATGGCACGAATAAATTGTTCCGTTCGCTCGAGGCTATTTCCGGCGCTGTTGCTCCTTCCTCTGCTAAGTAGCTGCACAGGTTTTAAGGAAATATTGCCAGTTGAGATCAAGACGGTCGAGGTCGAGCGCAAGATACCAGTTCAGAACAGGCCCCGCCCTGTATCTTTGAATAAGATACACTTTTACGTTGTTACGGAAGATACTTTCGCAGCGTTTAAGCGAAGATTTGAGAAAGAAAATGGAGATTTGCTTTTTTATGCAATGAGTGTCCGAGATTACGAGACGCTCGCTTTGAACATGGCCGAGATAAAACGGTTCATTGAGCAGCAAAAGCAGGTTATAGTTTATTACGAAAAAGCCGTCGCGCCAGCTTTGGTGAACGGAAAGAAGGGTAAGTAGAACATGGCTGACGAACCGACTTCTTTGATTGACGGCCCTATACCTTCTCAGGGTATGCCTCTTGGAGGGTTGACAGACCAAGAGATTGACGTTGAAGAGATTGAGGATCCCACAGAGATCGTTGAGGAAGAAGACGGTTCTGTTCTTGTAAATTTTGAAGATATGATAGACGAGGAGCTTCAATCCGAACCAGACGCTAATCTTGCGGAGCTTTTAGATGAACGGGTTCTGATGGATTTATCTTCGGAATTGGTGGGGTACTATGAAGACGACAAAGGTAGTCGTCAGGATTGGGAAGATTCTTATACCGAGGGGTTGGACCTTCTTGGCATCAAGTATGAAAACAGAGATGAGCCCTTTCGAGGCTCCAGTGGTGTAACCCATCCGGTTATTGCGGAAGCCGTCACACAGTTTCAAGCACAGGCCTACAAGGAGCTCTTGCCTAGTTCTGGTCCGGTAAGAACTCAGGTTGTTGGCGCGTCCACCCCTGAAGTAGAGTCACAATCCCAACGCGTTCAGGAGTTCATGAACTTCCAGATTATGAACGTTATGGATGAATATGATCCTGAGATGGATCGCCTGTTGTTCTATCTTCCTTTAGCTGGGAGCGCGTTTAAGAAGATATACTTTGATGACATTCTAGACAGGGCTGTATCTAAATTCGTTCCTGCCGATGATCTTCTTGTCCCGTACAATGCTACGGATCTTTCTTCCGCCTCCAGGGTTACGCACGTCATTAGAATGAATACGAATGATGTGCGAAAGAACCAAGCAGCTGGTTTCTACCGAGAAGTTGATATTCTTGCTTACGGAGACGAAGACGAGGTTAGGCAGAAGGAAAGAGAACTTCAAGGAATTGAGCGTTCCGGCGGTGATGATCAGGACTGCACTATCCTTGAGGTACACACAGACTTGGATTTGCCGGGCTTTGAGCATGTTAGCCCTATCGATGGAGAAGAGACGGGAATTAAACTTCCTTACATCGTTACGATAGATGAGGGGAGTCAGAAAGTTCTGGCTGTTCGCAGAAACTGGAACGAGGGTGACGAGTACTACAGAAAAATTCAATACTTCTCTCACTACAAGTTTCTTCCCGGTCTAGGCTTCTACGGTTATGGTCTTTTGCATATGATTGGCGGTTTAGGTCGATCTGCAACATCTATTTTAAGGCAGCTTATTGATGCTGGAACACTGGCTAATCTTCCCGCTGGCTTTAAGGCTCGCGGCATCCGCATTCGTGATGCTGATGAGCCTCTGTCTCCTGGCGAGTTTCGCGATATTGATGTTCCCGGTGGCGCTTTGCGCGATGCCATCATGCCTCTCCCGTACAAGGAGCCTAGCCAGACACTGATGTCTCTTTTAGGGTTCGTAGTGGATGCGGGAAGACGTTTCGCAGCCATTGCTGATTTGCAAGTAGGGGACGGCAACCAGCAAGCAGCTGTTGGAACTACCGTGGCTCTCCTAGAACGCGGCTCTAAGGTGATGTCGGCAATACATAAGCGGCTTCATTACGCGCAAAAACAAGAGTTCCGAATGTTAGCGAGAGTTTTCTCGGAATCACTTCCGCCAATGTACCCGTACAGTGTCTATGGTGCGGAAGCCACGATTAAGCAGGCGGATTTCGATGAGCGTGTCGATGTTATACCTGTATCTG
>ENA-ORXF01002496-ORXF01002496.1-marine-metagenome-genome-assembly--contig:-NODE-2496-length-10929-cov-8.850995_pt1 | contig 10929 bp, 11 predicted proteins | sample MGYA00237864_ERZ511476 | MGnify/ENA primary metagenome ERZ511476 (study PRJEB26306, sample SAMN06343908) | marine metagenome | isolation source: coastal waters | place: Atlantic Ocean: West Antarctic... | reverse complement strand
GCAACAAAACTCGCAAGGGAGATGGTAACCAAGTACGGTATGTCAGATAAATTAGGAACCATGGTGTATGTAGATGATAACCAAGATTCATTCTTAAATACTAAATCTATTTCCGAGGCGACTCAACTGAAAGTCGATACAGAAATAAAGGCTATCTTAGATCAGCAATATAAAATTGCTCGTAAATTAATTGAAAAAAATAAAAAGAAAGTTAGCGCAATGGCTAAAGCTCTCCTTGAATATGAAACAATTGATAGCGATCAGATTTCTGACGTTATGGCTGGTAAAAAAGTTAGATTACCCAAGCCATCTCGAGCTTCAGTAAAGCCTCCAAAAAATAAGAAGGGGCCAACTATCGGTCCCGACACTTTAGTAACTCAACCTACAGCAAAAAGTAAGTAAAAAAGGGGCAGTAAAGCCCCTTATTTTTTATGAACTCAATAAGAAAACTCCTTCAAAAAAATAATGAATCACTCATTATGGGAGTACTAAATGTAACTCCTGATTCTTTTTCAGATGGTGGAAAATTTATCACTCCCAAGAAAGCGCTTCAACATGTTGGGATGATGATTGATGATGGTGCAGATATAATCGATATCGGAGCAGAGTCAACAAGGCCTGGAGCACAAAAAGTCCAAGCTGATGAAGAAAGAAAAAGAATTGAGCCTATAATAAAAATCATAAAGAAAAATTTTAACATTCCAGTTTCAATCGATACATATAAGCCAGAAATTATGGAATTAGGTATTGATTTGGGAGTTGAAATGATTAATGATGTGTTCGCGTTAAGACAATTCGGAGCTATGGATATTGTTGCTAATTCAGACGTAATGTTATGTTTAATGCATATGCAGGGTACCCCAAAAGATATGCAGAATAAACCTTCCTATAAAAATATTATTAATGATGTAAGTCAATTTCTTCAAGAAAGAATTTATGCTTGTGAAGAATTTGGCATAGATCAATCAAGGTTATTAATAGATCCTGGTTTCGGGTTTGGTAAAACTCATGAAAATAATTTAAAATTATTCCAATCTTTGGATAAACTAAGACTCCTATCATTACCATTACTTGTAGGAGTTTCAAGAAAATCAATGGTAAGAAATATCATTGGTGATGAAGAAAATGATATTATTCAGGCAAGCGCAATCATGGCTGCACTTAGTGTCTTGAGAGGTGCAAAAATAGTTAGGGTTCATGATGTTAAGGAAACAAAAATTGCACTTAAAATATTACAATTAAGAGATAATTAAATATAAATGACAAGAAAATATTTTGGTACTGATGGAATAAGAGGTAAAACCGGAGAGTACCCAATAACTCCTGAGTTTTTTATTAAGCTTGGATATGCAGCTGGTATTGTCCTTACGAAATCCTGGAATAAGGAGCAAAGACCAGCAGTTGTTATTGGTAAAGATACAAGAATATCAGGCTATATGCTTGAATCCGCTCTTGAATCAGGCTTCTCCTCCGCAGGTGTTGATGTACTTTTGACCGGACCAATCCCAACTCCAGCAATTGCATTTTTAACTAAATCATTAGGTGCCCAAATTGGAGTAGTAATTTCAGCATCTCATAATTCATTTGAAGATAATGGCGTTAAGTTTTTTTCAGATTTAGGACTTAAACTTTCTGATGCAGTGGAATTAGAAATTGAAACCTTACTAGGTAAAGAAATTAATCGTAATTCTTCAAATAAGTTAGGTAAGGCAAGGCGAATTGATGATGCAATTGACAGGTACGTAAGTTTTTGTAAAAACACTGTTGGCCCTAGTTTTAATTTAAATTCCTTAAAGATTGTTTTAGATTGTGCACACGGTGCAACTTATCAAGTCGCACCAAAAGTATTTTCTGACCTTGGTGCAGATGTTGTCACAATTAACAATAAACCAGATGGATTAAATATTAATCATAATGCAGGATCAGTTCACCCTGAGTTGTTACAAAAAAGTGTTTTAAGTAATAATGCCGATTTAGGAATAGCATTTGATGGCGACGGCGATCGTGTAGTTATGACAGATTCGAATGGTAATCTCATTGATGGAGATCAACTTTTATTTTTAATAGTTCAGAATTACCATAAGAAAGATGAGTTAAAAGGCGGGGTTGTAGGCACTTTAATGACTAATTTAGCATTTGAGGAGCAATGCAAAAAACTGGAGATTCCTTTTTTGCGATCTAATGTTGGCGACCGCTATGTTTCAGAGTTGCTTTACGAGAATAACTGGATGTTGGGAGGTGAGAATTCTGGACATATTCTGATAACTAATAAGCACTCAACTGGTGACGGAATTATTTCTGCGTTACAAGTTTTAAATTCAATTCTTGAAGCTAAGCAATCCATAGAGGAATTATTAAAATCAATTCCAATGTACCCACAAGTTTTAATTAATTTACCACTTACTAAAAAAGTAGACCTAACCTCTTTAGAAATGGATCGAGCCATTAATGATGCAAAATTAATAATGGAGAACAAAGGGCGTATTTTAATTAGGGAGTCAGGGACTCAGCCTTTAATAAGAGTTATGACAGAGGGGCCGGATAAAGGAAAAGCGATTAAAGCAGCAGATTTTTTACTTGAAAAAATTAAGTCCTAACTTTTTTATCCAAACTTACCAGTTATGTAATCTTCTGTTTCTTTTTTAGATGGGTTTGTAAAAATCTGATTCGTGGCATCAAACTCAACTAATTTTCCGAGATACATGTAAGCGGTATAGTCAGAAATTCTAGCTGCTTGTTGCATATTATGAGTCACAATTAATATTGATAGCTTTTGTTTTAACTCTGACATTAACTCTTCTATATTCATTGTAGCAATCGGATCTAGTGCTGAGGTTGGTTCATCAAACAACATAATCTCAGGCTCTGTTGCCAAAGCCCTTGCAATACATAATCTTTGCTGTTGACCACCTGAGAGATTGAAAGCAAGGTCTTGTAAGCGGTCTTTTACTTCACTCCATAGTGATGCACCTTTTAAAGCTTCTTCAACTTTTTCATCTAATGTTCGCTTATTAGATTCCCCCCTAACTCTTAGTCCATAAGCTACATTCTCATATATTGACTTAGGAAATGGGTTGGGTTTTTGAAACACCATACTAATTCTCATGCGGACCTCTATTGGGTCGACGCCATCTGAAAGTATGTTGGTATTATCCGGTTGTAAAATAATTTGACCATCATATCGATTACCAGGATAAAGATCATGCATCCTGTTAAAACATCTTAGGAAGGTTGACTTCCCGCAACCAGAAGGTCCAATTAAGGCAGTAATTTTATTTTCATAAACAGGTAAAGTAACACCATTTAAGGCCTGTGTTCCATCGGCATAAAAGAAATTAAGATTTTTAGATTCAGCCTTAATTATTTCATTATGGTTTTTTTTATTTGTAGTAATTTTTTTTACCATTTAATTTTTTTCCTAATATTATATCTCAGCTTAATTGCAAAACCATTCATTAAGAGAGTGAGCATTATGATAACTGCCCCAGTAGCTGCAGCATTAATATGAAATGCATGTTGCGGTCTTGAAATCCAATTAAACATTTGAATAGGTAATACTGTAAAGCCAGACTCCAACCATTCAAAGTTTAAAAATGGAGGCTCTAAACCGATAGGGCTTGGAGGTAAAAATGCAATAAATGTAAGAGCTCCAATCGTTATAACTGGAGCTGTTTCACCAATTGCTCTGGCCATACCAATAATTACACCTGTTAAAATTCCGCCATACGAATATGGTATTACATGGTTCCGACAAACCTGCCATTTCGTTGCACCAACTGCATAAGCAGCTTCACGAATATGAACAGGTATAGATCTAATGGCTTCCCTTGTTGAAACAATGACGATAGGAAGCATCAGAAGTGCTAAGGTAAGACCTGCAGTTAAAATACTTTGACCTAATCCAAAGCTATAAACAAATAATCCTAAAGCTAATAATCCATAAATAATTGACGGAACACCAGCCAAATTAGAAACATTAATTTCTATTAGGTCAGAAAACCAGTTTTTCTTAGCATATTCTTCAAGATAAACCCCTGATGTAATTCCTAATGGAACTGCAACAAAGAATGTAACCAAAAGTACTAATGAAGAACCAATCCAGGCGGATAATATTCCTGCTCGTGCCGCTCGCCTAGAAGGGAAATTAGAGAAAAAATCTAAATTAAATCTTGGATAGCCATCAATTACCAAATCAAGAAATAAAATTAATAGTGTAATGGTGAGTGATGCGATTACAAGGGTGCCTAAACTGGCAAAAATAAAATCATGTCGCTTGTGATTCGCAATCGTTTTTCGGATTGAGTCTAAATTTTTGTTGGCAGCTGGTTTTTTTTGAATAGTCATTTAATTTAATAACGCTCCGCATATTTTTTACGCACTGCATGACCTAAAATATTTATTAGTAATGTCATTATCAATAAAGTTAATCCAGCAGCAAAGATACTTTGATACCCAATACCATCATGTTCTAAATCTCCCAAGGCAACAGATACTATATAGGATGTAATCGTCGCAGCACTTTCAACTGGATTAAATGTAAAATTTGGCTGTTGCCCAGCAGCAATTGCTACAATCATCGTTTCACCTACGGCGCGGCTAATTGCTAAAATATATGCAGCAACAATTCCAGAAATGGCTGCAGGCGTTATAACTCTTATGGCTGTTTGAAATCGTGTAGCCCCCATAGCATAAGCTCCTTCCCTCATCGACATCGGCACAGCTCTCATAGAATCCTCAGCTACGGATGCAATGTAAGGAACAATCATTATTCCCATAACAATTCCAGGACCCAGCATATTAAAAGTGGTTAAATCAGGATATATTTTTTGTAACATGGGCGTGACTAACATTAGTGCAAAGTAACCAAATACAACAGTAGGGACACCAACAAGTAACTCAAGTATTGGTTTAATTATTTCTCTAACCTTATGAGAAGCAAATTCGGATAAATAGATTGCGGTAATTGTTCCAAGAGGTACTGCAACAATCAAAGCTATCCCAGTTGTTGTAAGTGTTCCTGATATTAAAGGTAAAATCCCATAATGCTTAATTGAGTAGTTAGGGGTCCATACAGTATCAGTTAAAAAATCTTTTATGCTGACATGTTGGAAAAAAGGAATTGCCTCTGATACAAGAACGTATACAATTGCTAAGGTAATAAATATTGCGACAAGCCCAGAGCACAATAAGCCAAATTCAATGATTCTCTCCATTAAGTTTCGTCGAAAGTTTTTGGCCAATCTTGGACTAATAATTAAATCAGTTTCGGAATTCATTTAATTTTTCTGTCATTTTTGTCATAAAGGAAACTCTTCAAATGATACGTATAAAAAGATAAATTACAAATAGTTTTTATAAGAAAAAGCAGTGTTTTCATTGCCTCTTCCAATCATTATCTCTATTGATTTTCTGCGGATAAATCCAGCATTTGTTGCACCGATAAACCAATAGCTGGCCTTTTAAAAGCTGTACCAGTTTTTAGTGTTTTATAATGATTGGTAATTGCAGTATATTCAGCCTTACTAAATGGTATATAGCCAACTTCTGTAGATAGAGCTGCAGCATGTTTTAAATAAAAATCTATAAATTTCTTAACGTTTGGATCAAAGGCTGCTTTTTTAGCATTTAGATATATGAATAATGGTCTGGATAGCGGATTATACGAACCATCCATTACAGTTTTCAATGAAGGTAAAATAAACTTACCATCACTATTTTTAATTGCTACAGCCCTTAATTTATTTTTATTTTCAGCATAATAAGCTAATCCAAAATAGCCTAGACTACCTTTATCTCCAGAAACACCTTGCACCAAAACATTATCATCTTCTGAAGCAGTAAAATCACCTCGAATTGCTTTAGATTCTTCTACAATAGCTTCAGTAAAATAGTCAAAAGTACCTGAATCCGCCCCAGGACCATATAGCTTCATTGAAGTATCAGGCCAATCTTCTCTAACTTGACTCCACTTTGTAATCTTACTTTGTGCTGATGGCTCCCATGCTCTTTTAAGTTCCGCAGGGGTCATTTCTTTTGCCCAGTCATTTCTTTTATTAATAACTACTGTAATTGCATCAAAAGCAATAGGAATCTCAATAAAATCAATACCGGCTGCTTTACATTTTTTTATTTCTTTTTCTTTTATTGGACGAGAAGCATTGGAAATAACAGTATCGCCACGACAGAATTTTTTAAAGCCACCGCCAGTCCCAGAAACTCCAACCGTTACTTTAATGCCAGTTTCTATTTGAAACTCTTCCGCAACAGCTTCTGTAATTGGGTAAACAGTACTTGACCCATCAATTTTTACAATGTCTACTGCTGACATAGTTGGGTTTGTAAGAAATAAAGTGCTAGCAAGTGCTGCAACCACTCCATATTTAGTAATTTTAAATTCTTGCATTTTCTGGAGCTCCTATGGGGTTGTAAGATTATTAAATAGCGATTAACTTCTCAAAAGATTAAACAAGTAATGTGACACATTTATGACATATATATGATTATGTAATTCAGAGCTATAATGAACATTAATTTTTTATAGTTTATTAAAGGTAAAAGCTGAATATGGAACAAGAAGAGATTGGTTTATTAAAGCAACACATCGTATTAGTTAATAAAAAATTTGATACTTTACGGGGGTATCTTTGATCTTGATACAAAGATAAAGCAAATCGAACTACTATCTAAACAGCAGGAAGATCCAGCTACATGGACTGACCGGGCCTTAAGTCAGAAAATTGGTAAAGAAAAAAGAATCCTTGAAGTTATAGTTTCCCAAGCCGAGTATCTTAATAAGCACTTAAAAGATAACCAAGAGCTTTTTGATTTGGTATCAACAGAGCAAGACGTGGATACACTTAAGACAATTCAAGAAGACACAATCAAACTTGAAAAACAAGTAGATGACATTGAATTTAAGAGAATGTTCTCGAATCCTATGGACCCTAATAATTGTTTTATTGATTTTCAATCGGGCAGTGGGGGAACTGAAGCCCAGGATTGGGCTAATATGTTATTGAGAATGTATATGCGCTATGCAGAAAGAAAAGAATTTAAAGTCGAGGTTCTAGAATTATCTGAGGGAGAAGTAGCTGGAATAAAGGGAGCTACACTAAAAATATCTGGTGATTATGCATTCGGGTATTTCAGAACAGAAACTGGAATACATCGCTTGGTAAGAAAATCACCTTTTGACTCAGGAAGTCGGCGTCATACATCTTTTGCTGGAGTTAATGTTTATCCTGAAATTGATGAATCAATTGAGATTGACGTTAACCCTTCAGATTTAAGAATTGATACTTACCGAGCGTCTGGAGCGGGTGGTCAACATATTAATAAAACAGATTCTGCTGTTAGAATTACACATATTCCAACAAATACTGTAGTTCAGTGCCAAAATGATCGCTCACAGCATAGGAATAAGGCTGAAGCTATGAATATGCTAAAAGCGCAATTATATTCAATAGAGTTAAATAAAAGAAATGAAGAAAAGCAGGCGGTTGAAGATGCAAAAACTGATATTGGCTGGGGACATCAAATAAGAAGTTACGTTTTAGATCAGTCACGAATTAAAGATCTAAGAACTTCAGTTGAAATAGGGAATACTCAAGGGGTTTTGGATGGAGATCTAGACCCTTTTATCAGTGAAAGCTTAAAACAAGGGGTGTAAATTGACTGAAAAAAAAGAAATAGTTAAAAAAGACGAAAATTCAATCATCTTAGAGCGAAGGTCTAAGCTAAAAAATATTCGTGAAAAAAGAATTGCATTTCCAAATAGCTTCCAGCCAGATTCATATGCTGAAGATTTACATCTAAAATATGACAATGAAGATAAAGAAGCACTTGGGAAAACTATTGATGTACTCATCGCAGGTCGAATGGTTCTTAAACGCGTTATGGGTAAAGCAAGTTTTGCAACGGTACAGGATACCAGTGGAAGAATTCAGCTTTACGTTTCAAGAGACTTAGTAAATTCAGAAAAAGAACCAGAATTGTATGCAGATTTTAAACGATGGGATCTTGGCGATATTATTGGCGCAAAGGGTAAATTGTTTAAAACTAATACTAATGAACTAACTGTTGAAGTAACGGAAATTATTTTGCTCACTAAATCATTGCGCCCTCTGCCTGAGAAATTTCACGGCTTAAGTGATCAAGAAATAAAATATCGACAACGCTACGTTGATTTAATCGTTAATGACGACACAAAAAAAACTTTCTTAAAGCGAAGTAAAATAATTGCAGAGATTAGAAATTATATGCAATCAAATAAATTCTTAGAAGTTGAAACACCAATGTTGCACCCAATACCTGGCGGAGCTACTGCTAGACCATTTAAAACACACCATAATTCTTTAGACATGGAAATGTTTCTAAGAATTGCTCCAGAACTTTACTTAAAGAGATTGGTGGTTGGGGGATTTGACCGTGTTTTTGAAATTAATAGGAGTTTTAGGAATGAAGGTTTAAGTGTTAGACATAATCCTGAATTTACTATGATGGAATTCTATGCAGCCTACACAGACTATCACTGGCTCATGAATTTTACTGAATTGTGTATTAGAAAAGTTTCAAAGCAAGTTACCGGTTCAGAAAAAATTGAATATCAGGGAAAATCAATTGATTTTAGCACTCCATTTGATCGGTTAACATTGGTGGAAGCAATTACAAAATATTCAAAAGAATTTTCAGAGGAAGATTTGAATAATAAAGAGTTTATTAGTAAAGCCTTAAAAAAAGTAGGGCATGAGTTACCAATTGATTCTGGATTGGGGGCGTATCAATTAGCCTTATTTGAAATGGTAGCAGAAGAACATCTTTGGAATCCTACATATATTATTGACTATCCTATTGAAGTTTCTCCTTTGGCTAGAAAATCTGATGACAACCCTAATCTTACTGATCGCTTTGAGCTATTTATTGCAGGAAGAGAGATTGCAAATGGGTTCTCTGAATTAAATGATGCGGAAGATCAGGCAGAGAGATTTAAAGCACAAGTTAAAGCAAAAGAATCTGGTGATGATGAAGCAATGTACTATGATGCTGATTTTATAAGAGCTCTTGAATATGGTTTACCACCGACAGCTGGATGTGGAATCGGTATTGATAGGTTAGTGATGTTATTAACTAATAGCGCAAGTATAAGAGATGTAATCTTATTTCCGCAAATGAGAGCTGAAACATAATATGTATAAACATCCAAAAATTGATCGAGATAAAATAACCCCAAGCGAGGCCCTTGATTTATTAACTGAAGGGAATCAGCGCTTTATTCATAATGTAAAACGTCAGCATGACATGCTGAGTGTCCGAGATGAAATTAAGGATAAACAGCACCCTTTCGCTTCTATTTTAGGCTGTAGTGATTCAAGAACTACAGTGGAGCTAATTTTTGATCAAAATCTTGGTGACTTGTTTAGTGTTCGGCTGGCTGGAAACATTGCATCAAGAGAGGCAATTGGAAGTCTTGAATTTTCTTGTAAGCAATTAGGTTCAAAAATTATTGTTGTAATGGGCCATTCTAATTGTGGGGCAATTAAGGCAGCATGTGAAGGTTATAAAGGCGGCAATCTTGGGGAAATTATTAAATTAATTGAACCAGCAGTTGAAGCAGAGAAGTCCGTTAGTGATAAAGAGAAAAGGAATGCCCAAAATGATTTATTTGTTGAAAAAGTATGTTTTCTTAATATCAGAAAACAAATAGAAAGAATACTTTACCTTAGTCCAATTATTAACGAAATGGTTAATGATAAAAAAATTGCAATTATAGGTGGCGTTTACAGTTTATCTTCTGGGTTGTTTGAAATAGATTCAGAGAATTCAATTTTGTCACAATTGTAACGTTGCTTTCTAACAACAATATAAGTAAAAAATATAAAATTTTATAAAATTAAAATTTGTCATCGCATTGTCATATTTAACTTAGATAATTCACGTAAAGTTTAATTTAGGAACATATAAAAGATGAAGAAAATTATTTTAATTTTTTTGTTGCTAGGGGCAAAAAATATTATAGCGGGAGATTATTATACAAAAATCTCCCTTGGTCAGCAAGATGGTAAAGATGGTCAGCAAGACGCAATTGAAGGCAGCTTTAAATTAGGGATAAAACTCAATAGTAATTTTTCAACTGAGATTAAAGTAGCTCATAAACAAAAAGACACTAAGGGGTTTGGTACAAGAATAGGTTTAGGTATTATTGGTAAAGTTAAATTATCAGATAATTTAAACGCTTATATGAAAGTTGGTGCTGGTAACAAAAAAACAAATACAAAGACTTTTAATTTTTGGGCTATCACTCCAGGATTGAAATATAAAATTAATGATAAATGGTCAATTAAAGGGGGCGTAAGATTTCGTGATGCATTTGATACAGATAAGTATCGTGATTATACAAAAACGTTAAAAGCAGGTGTTGGATACAAGATTACTGAAAGTAAATCGTTATCATTAGGATTTAAAAGAAAAGTAGGTGATAGTGAATATAATGCAATTGGTGTTGGATATGGAGTTAGTTTCTAGGTAAGATTTTTATCCTTCACTCGCCAAATTAATTGTGTATTTAGGAATCTCAATTGTAAGATCTTTATCTTTTACGATGGATTGGCAAGATAATCTAGATTGTGGACACAGCCCCCAAGCTTTATCAAGCATATCATCTTCGTCCTCATCAGAGGCGTTTAGCGACTCAAGTCCTTCTTTTACGACTACATGACATGTTGTACATGCACATACTTTTTCACATGCATGTTCGATATGAATATGATTTTTTAATAAAGAGTCGCATATAGAATCACCTGTTTTAGCTTCTATAATATCTCCATCTGGACATATTTCATGGTGAGGCAGGACGATTATTTTTGGCATCTTAAAATTCCAATGAGTTAAGTGATTTGCCTGTTAAGGCTTTTTGAATAGATCTGTCCATTC
>ENA-ORXF01002494-ORXF01002494.1-marine-metagenome-genome-assembly--contig:-NODE-2494-length-10935-cov-2.955609_pt1 | contig 10935 bp, 11 predicted proteins | sample MGYA00237864_ERZ511476 | MGnify/ENA primary metagenome ERZ511476 (study PRJEB26306, sample SAMN06343908) | marine metagenome | isolation source: coastal waters | place: Atlantic Ocean: West Antarctic... | reverse complement strand
CGAGCGCCGTCATGGTCGCCGGCTTGTCAGCCGCCTCGCTCACCGGCCGTCATTCTTCCGACTACGCGCCGGAGCGGGTGCGGCGGCGCCACCGGTTGCCGACGGCGCGGTGCCCTGCGCGGCCTGCTGACGGCGCAGTTCGTTGACGTACACCGCCTGGCGATATTGGTTCAACAGCTGAACCGTATCCTGCGACGGCTGCCAGTTGGCCGGCGGCGTGATCGCGACGGTCGGGGTCGACCGATCGAGTTCGGCAATCACCGCTTCGGTGATGTCGGTCGCCGGCGGGGCGTACTGGATCGCGTTGGGCGCGAGCACGATGTTCGCGCCCTTTGCCTTTGCGACGGTCTGGAGCGCGGGTTCGTACTTCTGGCTGATCATTTCAAGCGCATAGGCCTGAGCCTTGATCGCTGGCTGGCGCAGCTGATCGATGGCGGGCGATGCCTTGTCCTGCGCCGCCTTCACTTGCTGGCCGACCGAAGATTGTGCGTTCTGGCCAGCCTGAAGCTCAGCCTGCGAGATCTGACCGTCCTTGTTCGTGTCGATGATCGCCCGGATCTGCGTGTTCAGCGCGGCGTCCTGGGCGGCGGCCTGATCAAGCTGCGTCTTGTACGTGGTCGAAATCTGCGCGTTCGCAGCGACGAAGGCTTTCGCGCTGAGGATCGCGGCGTCGGGGGAGGCCGTGGCGATGCCCGCGGTCTGCGCCGAGGCCGATCCGGTCAGGGCGGCAACCGACGTGGCCAGCGCGATCGCGGCCAGCGAAACTGAAGTGAACTTGGTCATCAGAACTGTGTCCCTACGTTGAACGTTACGAGTTTGGGGTCGTCGCCGGGCTGGCTGAGAATCGCCTTGGCGACGTCGATCCGCAGCGGACCGAACGGCGAATTCCAGTCGACGCCAACACCGACCGACAGGCGTGGACGTGCCGTCCCGCCGTAGAAGGTTTCCTTGAAGGGCGAGATCGACGACGTGTAGATGGTGTTGGTCGAGGTACCCGAGCACGTCCCCCCGGCCGTGGCCGAATAGCCCACCGCACAGGTCGTCGCCAACCCTGCGTTGGCATCGCCGGTGGGCACGAGATACAGCTGATTCCCGGCAGAATCCGTTACAGGCGTGGTGATCGGCAGGACCGTGACATTCCCGTTCGCATCCGTCACCGTCGGGAAAGTTGCCGTAGGACGCGGGCGCGTAATGCCGAACAAACTGCCGATTTGAGCATAAACCGACGGACGCAAACCAAGCTCACGGGCGCCGGCGCCCAGCGGGATCTCAAGCTCGGCGCGGCCAAGATAATAGGCCCGTCCGCCCAACGCATCATCGACAACCTGATTGCGGTCGGTGACGAGGATCTGAGCGCCGGACGCGTCGGTGGTATAGGACTGACGAATAACGCGCGGGCCGACGCCGCGAATATCAAACCCGCGGAACTGGGGCGAACCCAGATAGAAGCGGTCGGTGATACGAATGTTGTCGATGCCGTCGCCGCGACTGCTTTCGAGCGATTTTATATAGCCCCCCTCCCCGACGAGCGAGAAGACGAAGCCAGACCCAATGCCCCAATATTTCGCGCCATTGACGGTCGTACGGATATATTTGACGTCGCCGCCCAGGCCAGCAAAGTCCTGACTGAACGAATAGCGTGTCCCTCGGGTCGGGCGCAATCGGCTGTTCAGGCTGTCGTAGATGATCGAGTAACCGATCGACGAGGTAAGTCGATTGCCGATGGAGTCGCAGAGGTACCGGCCCGCCTTAAGCGGGTCGCAGACGCCATCGGTATAATAGGACGCCTGATCAAGGCCAACCTCGTCATAGGACAAGCCATAACGCCCTGACAGGGAGAAATACTCGGTCAAGGGAACGCCGGCCCTAACCTGAAAACCGGTCTTGACCTGCGAATATGTCGTCTGACGCGTATTGCCGACATAGTTGAACTGGTTGAGATCCTGACGGAATATGTCGAACGCGAGCGCAACGTTCTTGTCGAAGAGATAGGGTTCAGTGAACCCCAAATTCACCGACTTCGAATAGCTCGAATAATTGACACCAGCGCGCAGTTCCTGGCCTTTTCCGCGGAAATTGGACTGGGTGATGTTTGCCTGGATGATGAAGCGTTCGAGGCTCGAGTAGCCAACCGAGAGCTGAAGCTGGCCGGTCGACTTTTCTTCGAGATTGGTTTCCAGGATGATGCGGTCAGGCGCCGAACCGGGCACCTGTTTGATTTCCATCTTGTCCTGGAAATAGCCGAGGCTGTTGATGCGATCCTGGCTGCGCTTGATCTGGAAGCTATTAAAGGCATCGCCCTCGGCCAGCCGGATTTCGCGACGGACGACCTTGTCCTGCGTCTGCGTGTTGCCATTGATGTCGATCCGCTCGACATAGGTCCGCTGCGCCTGGCCGATGTGGAAATTCATCCCCATCGTCAGCGTGTCGGTGTCCTTCTGAAAATCGGGGTTAACATCAGTGAAGGCGTAGCCGAACAGACCCGCCGCTTCACTGAGCTGATCGACCGAATCCTCGACGAGCTTCGCGTTGTACCAGTCGCCTTTTTTTACGGGCAACGTCGATGCGAGCTTCTTGTTGTCGAAATCGCGGATGTCGCTGTCGACGGTCACATCGCCGAATTTGTAGCGCTTACCCTCTTCGACGACATAGGTGATGATGAAGTCACGCTTGTCGGGAGTCAGTTCCGCGACCGCGGAGGTAATGCGGAAATCAGCATAGCCTTCGGTAAGATAAAACTGCCGCAGCTTTTGCTGATCATAATTCAGCCGATCCTGATCGTAGCTGGTGTTCGACGACAAGAGCCGGAACCAGCGCGATTGCTTGGTCACCATCTCGCCGCGCAGCTTGCCGTCGTTGAACACCTCGTTGCCGATGATGTTAATCTGACGCACCTTGGACTTCGCGCCCTCGGTGATCTCGAAAACGACATCGACGCGGTTCTGGTCGAGGTTGACCATCTTGGGGCTGACGACGGCGGCGAACCGCCCCTGGCGGCGGTAGAGCTCGATGATCCTCGCGACGTCCTGACGCACCGCGGTGCGGGTGAAAATCTGCCGCGGCGACAGCTTCACTTCCTTCTGGATCTTGTCGGTCTTGAGCGCCTTGTTACCCTCAAAGATCACGCGATTGATGATCGGGTTTTCGCGGACGCGAACGACGATGTCGCCGGTCTCGACCCCTGCAATCGAGTAATCGGCGAAGAGGTCGCTCGCCTGCAGGTCCTTCAAAGCCTGATCGAGCGTCTCCGGCGTATACGGGATGCCGACGCGCAACTTCGTATAGGACAGGACCGTCTCTGGCTCGATCCGCTGCGATCCCTCGACGCGCAGCGTCTTGATCGTCCGCACCTCGGCCGAGGCCGCGATGGACTGCGACGCGGGCTCGGCCGTCGCTGACGTCGCCGGCGCAGGGGCCGGAGCGGTCTGAGCAAAGGCCGGCACCCCCGACAGCATGGTGCTGGCCATCAACATGGCGCCCGCACGGACATAAGATGTACTTTTGATCGCTGTCACTCAACCTACCCCAGGATACTCTGCGTGCCGGTCCGGCAACGCACGGGAATTTACTTGGCGCGCCCTGCCTGATCCACGTCAGCCAATCAACCCGGCCAGCCGCTGCCACAGGCCTACTGCGCCCAAATCATTGAATGTCACGACGAGCATCAGCGTCAACACCGCTGCCAAGCCACCACGGAACGCCCATTCCTGCGTCCGCGGGCCCAGCGGGCGCCGACGTACCGCCTCGATCGCATAAAAAAGCAAATGACCGCCATCAAGCATCGGTACTGGCAGCAGGTTTATGAACCCCAGATTGATCGACAGCATGGCGACGAGCCAGATGAATGCGGACCAGCCCAAGGCGAGCTGCTCGCCAGAGATTTTGGCGATGCGGATCGGGCCGCCCAGTTCGTCGATCGAGCGGCGCCCGGAAATGACCTGCGCCATCGTGTCGAGTGTGCCGCGGACGATCTGGCCCGTCATGCGCACGCCCGCACCCGGCGCTTCGGCAAGCGAGACAGGCGCGAGCACGGGGGCGCCGCTGGCGATGCCGATGCGACCTAGGCGATATTCGTTGCCGAACCGGTCACGCTGGACGTCGACGCCGATCTTGAGCGTCTGCGTAATCCGCTGACCCGCACGATCCAGCGTCAGTGAAACGCGCTCACCTGGCCTGATCTGCGCAAACCGGGCCAGATCCGAAAAGCTGTCGACGGGGCGATCGGCGATCGAGACGATGCGGTCGCCGACCTTCAATCCGGCCTGTGCGCCCGGACCGCCCGCGACGACGGCATCGATGACCGCGGGGGTCCGATCGACGCCATAGCTGTAGGCGAACCCGGCGAGAATGAGCACTGCGAGCGCGAGGTTGACGAAGGGTCCGGCGGCCACAACCAACGCGCGTTTCCACAGGGGCTTTGCCTGGAAGGTGCGTTCGCGTTCTTCGGCGGGCAAGGCGAGCCATGCCGGGTCGGGTTCTCCAACCGCGTTCATGTCACCAGCAAAGCGGACATAGCCGCCCAGCGGGAGCCACGCGACTTTCCATCGCGTGCCGCGCCGGTCGGTCCAGCCGACGACTTCCCTGCCGAAGCCGATCGAGAACGCCTCGGCCTTGATCCCGCACCAGCGGCCGACGAGATAATGACCCATTTCGTGGATGAAGACGAGCGGACCGATCGCCCCGAGAAAGGCGATGATCGTTAGCAGCAGACCGGGAGATTCGATCAAAAGACGCTTTCCTTTACGCGCTCGGTCGCCAGCGCCCGCGCTTCGGTATCGATGACGAGCACGTCGTCGACCGAAGTCGGGGCAGGCGGATCGAAGCGCGACAGCGTATCGGCCACGATTGCGGCAATTTCGAGGAAGCCAATGTGCCGCGCGAGAAATGCCGCCACCGCGATCTCGTTCGCCGCGTTGAGAATCGCGGGGCGCGCACCGCCAGCGTCCAGCGCATCACGCGCCAGCACGAGCGCGGGAAATCGCACCGGATCGGCGGCTTCGAAATCGAGGCGGCCAAGCGCGACGAGGTCGAGTGGCACCATCGGCGTTGCCATCCGGTCGGGCCAGGCGAGCGTGTGAGCGATCGGCACGCGCATGTCGCTGGGGCCGAGTTGGGCCAGCATCGATCCGTCAACATAATCGACCAGCGAATGGATGACCGATTGCCGATGCACCACGATCTCTATCCTCTCGGACGGCACGGGAAACAGCCGCGCGGCCTCGATCAGTTCGAGCCCCTTGTTCATCATCGTCGCCGAATCGACGCTGATCTTGGCCCCCATCGACCAATTGGGATGCGCGACCGCCTGTTCAGGCGTGACACTGCGCATCTCATCGGCCGACCAGTCGCGGAACGGGCCGCCGCTGGCGGTGATGATGATCCGGCGCACCGCCTGTGGCCGGGCGCTGTCAAGACACTGGTAGATGGCGTTGTGTTCGCTGTCGGCGGGCAGCAACGTCGCACCGCTGTCGCGCGCGGCGGCAAGGACGAGATCGCCCGCCGACACCAGCGGCTCCTTGTTGGCGATGACGACGACGCCCCCTGCCCTGACCGCAGCCATCACGGGCTTGAGCCCCGCACAGCCGACGATCGCACCCATCGTCCAGTCCGCGCCGGCTGCCGCATCGCAGATGGCATCCGCGCCGCCTGCCGCAACGATCGACGTACCCGCGAGCGCGTCGCGCAGGGCAGGAAGACAGGTTTCGTCGGCAACCACCGCCAATTCGGCACGGGTGCGGATCGCTGCGGCGGCAAGCCCGGTGACATCGCAATTGGCGGTCAGCGCGCGAACACGGAACCGGTCGGGCTCACGCTCGACGAGATCGAGTGTCGACGTGCCCACCGATCCGGTGGCGCCGAGAATCGTGACGCTTTTCATCGGTAGAAATGCGGCAGGACGACGAGCAGCGCCGCGATGGGCGCGACGGGCACCAGCCCATCGAGCCGATCCATGATCCCGCCGTGGCCAGGCAAAATGGCACCGCTGTCCTTGACCCCGGCGCGACGCTTCAGCCAGCTTTCATAGAGATCGCCGCCCTGGGCAATCACGGCGAGCGCCGGGGTGGCCAGCGTCATGCGCAGCGGCAGACCGAAATAGAAATGCATGAAGGCGGCAAACGCGCTTGCCATAACGATCCCGCCGATCAGGCCGGCCCAGGTCTTGTTGGGACTGACCCTCGGCGCAAGCTTGGGCCCACCGATCGCGCGCCCGGCGAAATAGGCGCCGATGTCGCACATCCACACGAGCGCCAACGCCCATAACGCAAATACCACGCCCTCATGCTGGCGGCGGATAATGACCAACGCGAGCACGGGAAGCCCGCAGTAGAGGACGCCCAGCCCCAGATCGCGGCGCTGGGTGATGATGACGATAAAGAACGCGGCGCCGGCGAGCAGGCCCAGCGAGAAAAAGTCGTGGACCTGAAGGATCAACGACGCGGGCGCCATGATCGCCAAAGGCACCGACAATGCCAGTTGCACGGTCCGTTTCGTGCGCGGGGTGACCTGGTGGAGATCGCACCATTCGCCCATCATGAAGATCGCGCCGATGACAGCGAGACCCCAGAATGCGATACCGCCAAGATAAATTGCGGTCACCGCGACGGCGACCATCGCCACCCCGGCCACCGCGCGCACGGCGAGGTCAGACGGCGGCCTTGCCGGACTGTCGGTTTGGCTCACAGGCCGCCGTAACGCCGTTGGCGCTGCGCGAAGTCGGCGACGGCGTCGCTGAGCGCGGCGGCGTCGAAATCGGGCCATAGCGTGTCGACGAATAGCAATTCGGCATAGGCCGCCTGCCACAGCAGGAAATTCGAGAGTCGATGCTCACCCGATGTGCGGATGACCAGGTCAAGCGGCGGCAGGTCGGCGGTTTCGAGTTCCGCCTCGATCGCGGCAGCGTCGATGCTGAGCGGATCGATCGCCCCATCGCGCGCGTTGATCGCCAGCCGCTGGGCGGCGGCAACCAGTTCTGCCTGAGAACCGTAATTGAGCGCGATCACGAGGATCGGGCCATCGTTCGCGGCGGTCCGCGCCACGGCATCATCGACGAGCTTGACGATGTCCCCGGCAAACCGACGATAATCGCCGATGACACGCAGCCGGACGTTCTCGCGAACGAGTTCGGCCAGATCGTTGCGGATAAACAGCCGCAACAACCCCATGAGGTCGCTGACCTCCTCTTCGGGCCGCCGCCAATTCTCGCTGGAAAAGGCGTAGAGCGTCAGCGCCTCGATCCCCATCGCGCGCGCGGCGCGGGTGACCTTGCGCACGGCATCGACGCCCGCCTTATGCCCCGCGACGCGTGGCAAATGGCGACGTTTGGCCCAGCGACCGTTGCCGTCCATGATGATCGCGACATGGCGCGGCGTCGATCCATCGCCGGATCCGGACGCCAGCGCCGCTGCCGAGGCGGCCGGAGGACTCACTGCGCCAGGATTTCCTTTTCCTTGGCCGCCGCAGCCGCATCGATATCGGCGATCGTGGCGTCGGTCAGTTTCTGGACCTCGGCCTCGTGACGCTTGCGTTCGTCTTCGCCGAACACGCCTTTCTTTTCGTCAGTCTTCAGGCTGTCCATGCCATCACGCCGCACGTTGCGCGCCGCGATCCGCGCCTTTTCCGCATATTGCCCCGCAAGCTTCGCAAGTTCCTTGCGGCGCTCTTCGGTTAGATCGGGGATCGGCAAGCGCAGCGTATTGCCGTCGTTGATCGGATTGAGGCCGAGTCCGGCCGACCGGATCGCCTTTTCAACGGGACCGATGTTCGTCTTGTCCCACACCTGCACCGACAGCATGCGCGGTTCGGGCGCCGACACGGTCGCGACCTGATTGAGCGGCATGTGGCTGCCATAGACTTCCACCGTCACCGGATCGAGCAGCGCGGTCGATGCGCGACCGGTACGCAAGCCGGACAGGTCGCCCTTGAGCGATTCGACAGACCCCGCCATGCGGCGTTCGAGGTCGGCCTTGTCATAGGCTGCCATGAGTATCGTCTCCTGAATTCGAGGTTTGGACGATCGTTGAAATGCCATCACCCGCGAGCACTGCGGCGAGATTGCCGTGGTCGCGAATGTTGAAGACGACGATCGGGATATCATTGTCGCGGCAAAGCGCGACGGCGCTGGCGTCCATGACCTTCAGATTCTTCGACAGAACCTCGTCATAGGACACCGTGTCGTACCGCTTGGCGGTGGCGACCTTTTTGGGATCGGCGTCGTAAACGCCGTCGACGCTGGTGCCCTTGAACAGCGCGTCGCACTTCATTTCGGCGGCGCGCAGTGCAGCGCCACTGTCCGTCGTGAAGAAAGGGCTGCCGACGCCAGCGGCGAAGATCACGACGCGGCCTTTTTCGAGATGGCGTTCGGCACGACGCCGGATGAAGGGTTCACACACGCTTGCCATCGGGATGGCCGACTGGACGCGGGTGTCGACACCAATCTGTTCAAGCGCGTTCTGCACCGCAAGCGCGTTCATGACCGTCGCGAGCATGCCCATATAATCGGCGGTTGCCCGCTCAATACCCTTGGCAGCGGCGGACAGGCCGCGGAAAATATTGCCCCCCCCGACGACGACGCAAAGCTCATACCCCTGACGCCGGACGTCGGCGATCTCCTCGGCGACGCGCGCCGTAATGGTGGGGTCGATCGCCAGACCGCCCTCCCCCATCAAGACCTCGCCCGACAGTTTCAGCAGAATGCGTTTGAAGCGGGGAGCCGTCATGAATCTCGATCGGTTAGGGGATGCGGCGGGAACCTTAGGCGGCGTGCGGCGGACGGGCAACCATTGCCTCGTCCATTCCGCCTCGCCCTGTCGGAAAACCCTACCCTGGTCATAAAAAGGGGGCTAGCCGCAAGCGGATAGCCCCCTTTTTCAACCGTTATACGGACGACCGCCCCGCCGGTTAACGACAGGACGATGTGCGTTAGGCGGTCTGCGGCACGCCCGATGCTGCGGCAACCTCTGCCGCGAAATCGGACGCTTCCTTCTCGATGCCTTCGCCGAGCTGGAAGCGGACGTAATTGACCAACTTGATCTCTGCCCCGGCATCCTTGCCGGCCTTTGCAACAACGTCGCTGATCTTGGTCTTGCCGTCCATCACGAACAGCTGGCTGACCAACGCATGCTCCTTGCGATATTTTGCGATCGCGCCGTCGACCATCTTTGCGACGATCTCAGCGGGCTTGCCCGATTCGCCAGCCTTTTCCGCGGCAATCGCACGTTCGCGCTCGATCACGTCCTCGTCGAGATCTTCCTCGTTGAGCGCCTGCGGGAACGCTGCGGCGATGTGCATCGCCAGGTTCTTGCCGAGTGCCTGCAGCACGTCATCGGGCGCTTCGCTCTCGAGCGCGACGAGAACGCCGATCTTGCCGAGGCCGGGTGCGGCCGCATTGTGAACATACGGCACGACCGCACCCTTCGATACGCTGAGCTTCTTCGCGCGCCGCAGCGACTGGTTCTCACCGATCGTCGCGATGTTGTTCGTCAGCGTTTCCTCGACGGTCTTGCCCGACGGCATTGCGGCAGTCTTGATCGTGTCGATCGAATCGCCTTCGGCCAACGCAACCTGGGTCACGTCACGGACGAAATTCTGGAACTGTTCGTTCTTGGCGACGAAATCGGTCTCCGAATTCACTTCGACCGCCGCACCCGTGGTGCCGCTGACCGCGACGCCGACGAGGCCCTCGGCCGCAGTGCGGCTCGACTTCTTGGCAGCGGCGGCAAGGCCCTTGGTCCGCAACCAATCCATGGCAGCGTCCATGTCGCCGCCATTCTCGTTCAGCGCCTTCTTGCAATCCATCATGCCCGCGCCGCTCTTTTCGCGCAGATCCTTTACCGCAGCTGCCGTGATCTCGGCCATCTTGCTTATCCTTATGCTAAAATCCGTTCGCCCTGAGCCTGTCGAAAGGCTGCTTGCACTCGCCCCATAAGGGAGGAGGCGAGCAGTGCTTCGACAAGCTCAGCACGAACGGCAATGGGAAGGCCGCTAGGCGACCCTCGTTACAATTCAGCGACGCTTACGCGTCGATCTGGCGCTCGGTCTCTGCGGCCAACTCGGCCTGCAGCGCCGCATCGGTCGCCGGCGTGATGTCGGCAGCAGCGGCCGGAGCAACGCTCAGCGCTTCCTCTGCGGGCGGCGCTTCCATCGAACCGATGTCCTGGCGGCGCGACAATTGCTCATTGCCACCACGAGTCGCCGCGATCGCAATCGCTTCGCAATACAGGCGGATCGCGCGGCTGGCGTCATCATTTGCCGGAACCGGGAAGGCGATGCCGTCGGGCGAAACGTTCGAATCGAGGATCGCCACGACCGGGATCCCCAGCGTGTTGGCTTCCTTGATCGCCAGCTCTTCCTTGTTCGCGTCGATCACGAACATCACGTCGGGAATGCCGCCCATGTCGCGGATGCCGCCGAGCGACAGCTCGAGCTTGTCGCGCTCGCGGGTAAGCTGCAGCACTTCCTTCTTGGTCAGGCCGTGCGTGTCGCCCGACAGCTGCTCTTCCAGCGTCTTGAGGCGCTTGATCGAGTTGCTGATCGTCGTGGCAATCATCGGCATTTTGGCAACCATCGGTTTGCCCATGTACACCAAGCACCAGGCCAAGGCCAAGTTCACGGCGGGCCTGGCTGAAATCTCGGCGTTGAAGGCAGGTTATGAAGACGTGATCAACCAGGGCACTGTCCCGACCCTGTCATTGGTCGGTGGCACCAGTCCTACCGCCAACTGCAAGATCGACGTGGCAGGCGATGTGGCCACCGGTGTCGGTTCCATCAGCTGTGAAATCCTCGATGCACCTGCGCCCGTACTGGGCAAGACCATCACCCTGACGCGCAGTGCCACCACAGGCTGGACATGTGCCACCACGGCTGACGCGCAATATGTCGCCAAGGGCTGCGGCGCCGACGGCGCATAACGGCTGCTGGGCGATGGGCCAGTTAGTT
>ENA-ORXF01002493-ORXF01002493.1-marine-metagenome-genome-assembly--contig:-NODE-2493-length-10936-cov-7.619210_pt1 | contig 10936 bp, 7 predicted proteins | sample MGYA00237864_ERZ511476 | MGnify/ENA primary metagenome ERZ511476 (study PRJEB26306, sample SAMN06343908) | marine metagenome | isolation source: coastal waters | place: Atlantic Ocean: West Antarctic... | reverse complement strand
AATACCTATGAAGGTGGTGCTGATGAAAGAACTTTGGAAGGAATGATTGCTGAAATAAACTGGTATGCAGAAGAAGTCATAAATAAATCAAAGTAATATTAATATGATCAAAGATGGTCGGGATGGCCGGATTTGAACCGACGACCACCTCACCCCCAGCGAGGTGCGCTACCAGACTGCGCTACATCCCGAACTTTGCTATTATAATATGTGACAAAGGTCGCGGTACTTTCAAAACAATGGTTTTAAAAAAAGCTAAAAAAAAGAAGAAACTATACAAAAACCTGCTATATTGCACGGCCCAATTAGAAAATGTGTGGCTTATTAACACTATCTATAATTGGTGGGAAAGGAGCAAATTAGAATTAATTTGCTCAGAAAGTAGACATAGAAGGTAAATTCAGTGAAAATACAATTTGCTGGACGAAACTTGAATAACTTAGAATTATTGAACTAGTAGGAAAGAATAAACAATTAACGTTGTTATAATAATATAACACCGAGGATAGAGAGAAAATTATGGCTAAATATAAATTAACATTTAAGAATTTATTCACAGTAGTGATTGCTTTTATTGGAAGTTTTGTTTCCACAACTGTTAGCGCACAAGCTAACGATGTAGACACTGAAGATACCCCAGCACCTAAAGCTGCTGGTAAAGATGCAAAAAAAGAAGCATCTGGCTCTCTAAGCGCTGGAGCGATTGCAGCTGCTGTTGCTGCTGCTGCTGCTCTTGCAGCGGTAATTGATTCTGGAGATGGTGGTGGAGCTGCTCCAGTACCAACACCTGCGCCAACACCTGCGCCAACACCTGCGCCAACACCTGCGCCAACACCTGCGCCAACACCTGCGCCAACAGAAACTTATGAGTATTCATATTACGTTCCAACCCAAGTAAACGTAAACACAAATACAAATACGACTACAACTACTAACACTATTACCGGTGTTTATTTACCTAATACAAATACGAACACTAATACGAGTACTAATACGAGTACTAGTACCCTGACTCGTTATTTGACTAATGTAAATACAAGTACGTCTACAGCAACATCCACTAATACAAGCACTAATACAAACACTACTACTAGTACAGTTACTCAGACCTTTGGTACTGATGCTAACAGCGATGGACTACTACAGGCTTCTGAAATTAATGCAGATGGTTCTGGTAGTGACTTCTTGTTCACTGATGGAACAGAATCACTAGGGCAGGTTATTGGAGAGAATGCTAACGGACTCTATGACCTAGTTATCAACCAAGATATTATCCAAACAATTGTCCAAGGTGAAGCAGGTTTGTTCTACATAAACGGAGATGGCACCAAAATTGGGGCAGACGGTGGTCCAATTTATCAAGATATTATCCAAGAGATTCCTCTAATGAGTGAAACTATTAATGCAGATGGTACTTATACGTATCTTGGTGATACTCCTCCTAACCCAAGTGTTGATGACAATGGGTCAACCGACCTTGGTGGCAACATAACAGTTATTGAAGTCCTCGCTGATGGATTTGTTATGATTCAACAGGACTTTGTGCAACAAATCGATCAAGATATTATTCAAGATGTCTTCTACGAGACTGATCTCGTTCAAGAGTTCGTCCAGGAAGTTGGAATAAATCAAACCTATACTGTTGATGTTCTTAAGACAGAAACTAGAACTAGGCTAGTTGGTGAATAATAATTAGCTTCAAAAAAAACCCACCTTTTAGGTGGGTTTTTTTTGTCTTGAAAAACCTTTACTAATAACTCTAGACCACAAAGAAGAACACTAATACTGGGCTAGCTATTAGTTGGTCGGAGATTTCATCTTAGTAAATAACTAACATGATAGAAGAATTAGTATTTAAAATAATACTCTATCTTTGCAACGGGTAACATAGGATGAATGTTTTGCTCTAAAGATTCTATCTGATCTGAAGAAGTATTTTGATAGTAAATATTAACTCCTTTCCATCCAATAGTTTCTATTTGAAAACGTTCCTCTATTCTATTCACTGAGATCTTGCGACCAAGTTTTTTTATTGTTGTCTCACGAGTATTTATTGATCGATTTAAAGTAGCATAAAAAAGATCTGGATTGTAAAGATTTACAGTCTCATACACATCGCTTGATGAGGAAAAATTATTAGATGGTTTGAGTATTTCAATATTATTCGTTAAGCCAACTGTTTTAATAATCCTTCCATTCAAAGTAAATATCTTGACATTATCCGCACCAACCCATTCATAGACGTCATCCTCTACAAAAGCAAGAATCAAAATAGCATGAGGGCCTCTTCCAAACCTAACTTTCATAAAGCTATTCTCATATTCATTGAGTAAATCTTCTGTGATCTCATATTCTGGAAAGCCAAATACAACAGAGTTTACAGATGAAAAGTTTTGCAGGTATGTAATAGGTAGATTGCCACAAGATGATAGAAATAAAAGAACAAATAAAACTCTAATCATAGAAACCGTCCCACTCATTTATAATTTGAGCCCTGTTAGCTTGATAAGTTGTACTCCATAGGTTTTGCGCATGAACCAAGAATTGAGCCCCATCACGAGTTAAAGGCCTTAAACCAAATCCAGATTGACCTCGTGAGTACTCCTGAAAGAAAACTTGAATTGGTAAATTAAAAAAGAACCCTTTATCAAAACTTCCCTCTCCAAACTCTGCCTTGCTTATATCGGTTAAAGAAAAGAAGACGCCCATATTTAATCCACTGTCGAAATCTCTTGATACATTCAACGTAAAACCTGAGTCCTCAGCAAGATATCTTCCTCCTCTGAGATGCAGCAATACTCGAGTAGTAGGTTCGCGATAATAGAAATTCATATGTCCAGTAACAGTTTCATAATCTCTGTAGCTAAAGAGTTGTCTAAATGCACGTTGCTTAACATGCCATAGCTCAGCGCCAATGCCAAAAGATTGGCCAAATGGCTTGTACAAAATCTCACCTCCATAACCAGCGAACATTGGCTCAAAAATTCCACCCGAAAGTTTTGTATAAATACTTTTAAAAGGATTGCCAAAATAATTAACTTGCAATCTTGTTATGTGAGACTTTTTACTTGCCTTTAGATAACTAACAACATCAGTTCTAACATGAGGTAAAATACTATCTGATGCTAGCTTTAGATCATCAAAGTTATTAATCAATCCAACTGATGCTACCGCCAAAATATTAAGATTCTTTTTTATGATAGTTTCACTGTGAACTGATAACGAAAAGTCTCCAAAATAAAATCCATCTGGTCCACCTATTTGACTTCTTATTGCTGGAGATATCTTATATATAACGGAAGGTAATTTTGTGACGGGTCTAAAGTCATGTTCTAAATGCTGCTTTGGATCTGGTTTATAGATTCTAACGTCTTCTAGCAGAGCATCTGTTTTTTTACCTGGCTTATAAAGATTGTATGAGGCTCTTGGAATATCAACCGCAAACAAAGACTGATTTGCATTAATGGTTACTAATGAAAATTCTTCTATAACATCAGGTGCAATTTCATTTAAAATATCCGCTAATCTACCAATCGCTTGGGTATTGTTAAGATACTTTGACTGAGCAAATGTAATTTCATATCTATTATTATCTACATTTGCTGTCTGCAGATATATATTATTATCTCTCAATATCTTAAGAGAAGATTTATATAGAAACTCAGCTTTTTCTGCATTAACAACTTTTCTATAAATCTCAGCATTATCTATTTTTGGGGGAGGATTTTTTTTTGCTATTAGTGTTGATTTTCTTCCGCCATAGTTTCCGGCCATAGAGAAGCCAAAGCTGAGAGTATTATTTCTAATGTAGCCTAGCTTCACATGAAAGTTTTTACTAATTGGGTATATAAATGAATAATTAAATTTTCCATCTTGCTCTACAGGTAAGTACCCTTCCCCGCCACCTTCGAAGCCTGCATAGTTTGTTGTATCATATTCAATCTTTAATCTAGTGCCATTAAGCTTGGGCAGAAAAATCTCAACTCCCCCAAACAGACCGGCTTCTTTTCCACCAAAGAATTTTCCAAAATTAATCTCTCCACCTTGCGTGTCACCCATTGAACTTCTTTCTCTACTTTCAAAAAAAGAATCTAATTTAGCCAGGGGATTTGCGATATCTCCATTTGAAATAGTTCCAAAACCTATGCCTAATGTAAAGTCTACATTTCCTATTAATTTTGATGCAACAACATATTCCGAAGCAAATAATGCAGAGCCACCAAAATCTCTAAAGCCTACTGCAATTTGAGGAATGAAGGTTCTCTCTTTGATTAATCGAAATTTTGCATCAAAACTTTTATCTTTATAGGATTGCTTGCCACTAAATTCTGGTGAATCACTATATAGAAAATTATTAACATCAGTATATTGGTAGGCAGCCTCAAACCAATCAAATGGATGGCCCATTATTGATCCTCGAAGATAGGGATCAGCGTGCGTCCATGTAAATCCAATAGTTCCACCAGGATGCATTCTTGCACTAGGCATCTGTATTAATCCGACAGTGCCATAATTGGAATAAGTTGGTTGAGAAAAATGAGGATATATATAATCTACTATCTGCGCTCGCACATCTATTGCAATGCATGACAAAATCACGATAAAGATTGAACAGTATCTCATTTAAGAGATCAATTATCAGATATTGCGGCTATAGATGCAGCTGTCACTGACAAATTAGCTAAAACAGGGGTAATAGTTTCAACCAATGCCAGTGCGTCAAGCGGTCGCGCCTTTCTTGGAACTATTAACGTTCCACCAGGCAATATATCATCTCTTTCAAATGGCATGAAGGGCAGGACAGGTATCCTGAATCCATTTTTTCTTCTTAAAGAAACTCCATTTGGTTGGAGTACATATATCTTAGATCTATCTGCTTCTTTTCTCGTTCCACCAGCAAGCTTTATATAATAATCAAATTTTTCTCCAACTTTATGTGGAACAGTAACTGGACTTAAAACCTGTCCTACTATTGTTACTGTATTAAGAAGTGCTGGTATATGAATTACGTCACCGTCATGAAGAGCAATATTCAGCGAAGGGGTTGTTTCTATCATATTTGGATTTAGTTCCGTAACAAGCCTTCCAATAGCTTTAGCATCGTCAAGAGAGGTCATTAGTCCAATCAAACCAATTAAATCAGTGGAGTTTTGCTTTAGGTAGCCGCTAGCTACAGCTGAAGATAAGATTTCTGATAACTCTGCTTTTGATCTGCTGATGGCCTCTTGCTCAATTTTTCTTACCGACTCTCTAGTTAACACTCCAGCTAAAGGATAAGCATCAGGAGTTAAACCACCAGCTCTTTGGTATATTTGAGTTAAGGTAGAATCTTTAGATATCTGATAAGTCCCAGGATTAACAAATTCGCCTCTAAGACTTACAAATCCCGAGGGGATAGATGATTCATTAATTTGAAGATTCAGCATAGATATATTAGTTAAATCTTTTAATTCCTCATAGGGGTATACTCCAAAGCCTCTCGCCCTAATTCCAACATCAAAACTTGGGATGGTATTCAATTTGCTTACAAGAACTCCTCCAGCAAGATTAAATATTTCCAAGGCATTGAGATCCCTGGTGGTTGGATAAAGCCCAGGAAATCTTATGTTGCCGAAGACCGGTATGGAATTAATAATGAGAATTGGAAGAAGCTCTGGATTCTTTGATAAAAGCTCTGGGCAATCTGCAGCTATTGCGCTTGGGAATAGCTCTAATTTAGCTTTTATAAAATTCGAGATTGGATTTACCAATAAGCCATCAAGAGATGTTAAGCATACATTAGATGGCAATGCAGAAGACTCCCTACCTTGAATAACTGACTGCAAGTTAATATTTTTAATAGCCAAAAGTTGTCCAGGCTGATTTATAGAATTTAGTTTTGTATTTAAGTAGGTATAGACCTCGTAAGATTGAGTGTACTTTATGTCATCCTTAGAGAATACAAAGATTTGATCTCCAGAATAAAGGTTTAATGCATCAAGCTCAGACTGAGAGCTTAAATTAAAAGTCACTAATCTAAATGATTTAGAGGCAAAGTTTAATCTTTTAATAACCCCAAAACCTGTGTATGTATTTTCCAGGAGGTCTTTGTTAAGATTAATAATACTTCCAAGAGTTAAGCTTTTTTCAAGCGAATAATCGCCAGCATTTCTAATTGCTCCAGCTAACTCTATAGATTGAATTGTTTGGCCTTCAGATGTATTAATTGTAATTTGGTCGCCATTTTGCAAAATGAAATTATTATCTTTAGGGTTAATAATAATTTTTTCGCCGCTAGCCATGAGCCTTTTAACAGAAATATTACTCTTATCCGCAAATGGTGTGGTGCCTAGAGCAAAAGAAATTACGTCTGATAAATTTTGGTTATCTTTAATTTCATATATTGCAGGCCTAATCACCTCTCCTATTATGGAAACGCTGGACTCAAGTCCTCCAACTAATATTGAATCGCCATCATTGAGAACAAAGCCTGCTGAACCAATATCACCATTCATCAACAAGTCATATAAGTCGATCTTTTCAATTACATTATTTTTTCTTACTACCTGAAGAGATCTTAAAGAACTGTTATCTCTAACTCCGCCAGAAGAAATTAAGGCATTTAGGGCTGTTCCAAATGCATTTAAAGCATAGGTGCCAGGAGATCTTACGTTTCCTAGTGCAAAGACTTGTTTTGATCGAACGCTTACTAGTGAAATGAAAGCTTCTGTACCGGCATATTTATTAGCAATATCGGTCTTGATATTTTCTGATGCATCGGAATACGATAAACCAGCCAGCTGATACTTGCCAATCTCTGGAATAATAACAGAGCCATTTATATCAACCTTAATTGACGTCTCAAGGGTAAAGCCTCCAAATAATGAAATTTTTAGCTCATCTCCAATTTTAATGATGTACTCATTGTCTAATGGCAAGCTGTCATAGAAGTTAAACTCATTTGAATATCCAGAGAAAATATCCTGCCCAAAAAGTTTTAGGGCCTCAAACTGTTTTGGCATATCTTCTTTTGTTTTGTAGGATTTGTACTCATCCACTAAAAAACATGCTCTCTGATCTTGCTCGCATAACTTGACAGCAAGCTCAATGCGTTTTTTATTAATTTCAGCAAATGTAATGTCTTGCATCTCTTGCTCATTTAAATCTGCAATCTTAGAAAAGATATTCTGCATCTCATTTTGAACAAAAGATTTATACCCATCAGCGGAACTAGGTGCGCCAGTCTGATCGCTCCCACCAGCACCAGCTGCAGTATTTGCATTAAATTGATCAAGGGCTGCTGTTAAATCACCTGCGGATTGTTGGGCCAAGGAAACTGATGGGGCAGCTAGGATGAGACTGAAAATTAATAGGGATGATTTGTAGGGGTTTAACATGTTAATTTTGTCTTAATAACGGGCATTAATTTGGTTAATTATACACTTATAGTTATCTATTTATATGAAATTTAAATTAGAAAGAATAAATGAACTAGCAAATTTTTTATACAGTTGGTAATTTTGCAACACAAAAAAAAGCTTTTGGATGGGTTTAATTTTATAATTTTCTGTTACTAAAACTTTGAGTGCCCTGATGGGGACTGCCTGGCAATGTAAAATAATCCTAAGAAAAATGGATAAAAAAGCGTGAACCTATATCTCACAAAGGTTCCTTCATTTGCCATAATTAAAGCATAAATAGATAAGCCTACTATCAGAATAAAAGTTAACAAAATAAACTCGTTATTTTTGTGCATCTTGTTCTCGTAAGAGAGTTTGAGATAGAAGTAAATCAGAAGGCAGCTTTCAATCGATTGAATTGGATAGAAAATATTACTCCAATTCCAAGGCATTGGAATTAGCAAAAGAATTGGGAGATTCAATATTGCTTCGTATATGACTTCAGCTATTGAATTTAACCTTACAGAATCAGCATCACCGTATAAAGCGAAAGATTGATATCCCGCAAATCCATCAGAAGCAACAAAATTCTCTGCCGCAAAGGCTACCCTATAAAGGTTGATGATCGACAAAATAGGATCCTCAAAGATTAAGCCTCCAATTATAAATATGAAAATAAAAAAACTAAAAAAATATCTACTCCTGTGAGCTTGAAATATTAAATGCCCCAAAAGATAGAGAGAAAGTACTGCAAACATTTGTATTTTTAAAGTGATCAAGGGATACAAAAGCAATATTGGTAGTAGGACCCTGCCTCTTATTAAATTAATTATAAAAATGATTGAAATAACAATTATCAAAGTATCTCTTAGCCCTATCGATGAATATAGAACGAGACTGGGAATAAGGAAATATAGCAAAACTTCATTTTCATTTTTGAAAAATCGTTTAAACCATAAAAAAGTGATGAATAAGATGAGCTTATTTGCGAATGCTAGTGAAGTTACAGTCATAAAGTTTGGCAAAGGGATGAGTCCGAGCATCCTCGCTGAGAGTGTTACAGCACTTTCAGAATCAGTTCGCCCAAAATAACCGATATTAGTGACTGCCTCTCCAGTTGACTTCAGGGACATGACTTCCCTCGCATACATAAACTGATCTCCATACAAATATGGTGAAAAAAGAAAATAATTAAATATGAAGGGGGAGAAGAATAGAGCAAACCAAACTATCAATGAGTTAACATTTATGAAATCTAGCTTGTAAAGAATAAGTAGAAAAAATGCTAGCGCAGAAAAATTAGCTAGCTCAAATATATAAAAATAATAAGTGCCGCCATAATTAACTAGATCAAAGGACTCATTTACCATAAATCTTCTTTATTCTTCTGAACAAAGGAAAACAATATTGATAAAAATAAAAATATGATGAGGTTTGAGTAAATTATAGAAGCTATATGTGGTGACACTGGGTACTCAGATGAATGAGGAGGATCGATAATATAGATACCATATGGCATGTCACTGTCTAGGTTTGCAATTTTATAATACTCCGCATTGATTGTGCTTCCAAGGGCTGAAGATATTGATGAATTTCTTGATGTAGCCAGTTGTTTGTATGTTGAAGCAATAACTTCATTTGATTTTTGAATTAAGCTCTCTTTAGCATAATCGTCTGTCTCCTCAATAACGGCAGTCATAAGTTCAATCGTAAACTCTTTATTAGAGCTCAAAGCTGATATGGTAATTTGTTTTGTGGCTCTATTTTGTCGGGGTGTAAAATTACCTTTAATAACTGCTTGCAAATCATGCGCAGAATAGAACTCAAATAAATCATATCCCAGCAAGAATGCTGCTATTTTATCGGAAATTTTATGATTTTTTGGAATTGTATTGAAGTACTCTTCGTTTAAGTCGCCATTGCCAAATACTTTAGAGCCCCAGCCCTGCTGCCACATTCGTTGCGCCAGCGCATATGAATGCATGTTTGAACCAAATTCATCGATAGAGTTGAATTCACTTATCTGTGAGCCAATAAATAATGCTTGAGCATTAGCACCACCTGAAACACTCTGATTTTTTACTAAGTTTGCCTCCCTAAGGGCTGAAGATATTTCGAACTGAGGAATAGAAGTTTGAACAATATATAGACTAAAGACTATAGATATTCCAAGGGCATAGATAGATCTTTTGATAAAAATAAAGTCATGAAAAAAATCTTGCAGTAGATTAATTTTTTCTTTAAATTTAATTTTTTTTAGAAAACTCATAATTGAAAACTAATAATTTAATACAGTATAGTTCTACTGGGATTTGAAGCAAGATATGATTATATTTTTTGCTCTAATCTGAAAAAAAATTGTAATGTAAATATGCACATTGATATATAATTTGCGCTTCTATGATAGATTCAAAAATAAAAATAGGCGTAATAGGTTTAGGTTATGTAGGCCTCCCCTTGGCGGTAGAATTTGCTAAGCAATTTGATGTTGTTGGGTTCGATATATCTACTGATCGTATTAAAGGCCTTACCAAGAATCATGATGAAACTCTCATGATTTCAAAAAAACAACTATCCGAATTTAATGGAAAATTTTCATCAGTAGAAAAAGATCTTGTTAAATGTAATATTTACATCGTTACAGTTCCTACCCCAATAGACAGAGGTAATAAGCCTAACTTCAGCCCTCTCATTAAAGCTAGTCAGACTATTTCTAAGTTTTTGTCTAGAAAGGACATTGTTGTCTATGAATCTACAGTTTATCCAGGAGCAACCGAAGAAATTTGTGTACCTGAGCTTGAAATGTCTGGACTAAAATATAATCAAGATTTTTTTTGTGGCTATAGCCCAGAAAGGATTAATCCTGGAGATGATTCAAAGTCTCTAAGATCAATCATTAAAATAGTAAGTGGGTCAAATAAACAAACAGCTTTGTTTCTTCAGAAACTATATTCAAATATTATAGATGCTGGGATATATTTAGCTCCGAATATCAAAACGGCTGAAGCAGCAAAGGTTATCGAAAATACACAAAGAGATTTAAATATTGCTTTGGTCAATGAGCTATCAAAAATATTTTTTAAACTTGGTATAGATACTCATGAGGTGCTAGATGCCGCAGCTACAAAGTGGAATTTTGCTAAATATACTCCTGGGCTTGTAGGCGGACACTGCATTGGCGTAGATCCATATTATTTAACTCATAAAGCTCAACTAGAGGGATATAATCCTGAGATAATTCTTTCTGGAAGAAGAATTAATGATTCCATGCATGAGTTTATTTTTGAAAGAGTCCTTTCACATATTATTAAAAATAAGGTTCCATTAAAATCTTTAAAAGTTTTGATTTTAGGGATGTCATTTAAAGAAAATTGCAATGATCTTCGAAATAGCAAAGTATTTGATCTAGTCGAATTATTTAAAAAGCAATCAATAAAAATCTTTCATTCTGAGCCTTACATAAATAACTTAAAGGTTGATGGCTCTAAAAATATCAATTTTGAAGCCTTGAAAAAAAGCAATCAGAAATTTGATGTAATCATAATTGCTGCTCCTCA
>ENA-ORXF01002492-ORXF01002492.1-marine-metagenome-genome-assembly--contig:-NODE-2492-length-10939-cov-3.625852_pt1 | contig 10939 bp, 18 predicted proteins | sample MGYA00237864_ERZ511476 | MGnify/ENA primary metagenome ERZ511476 (study PRJEB26306, sample SAMN06343908) | marine metagenome | isolation source: coastal waters | place: Atlantic Ocean: West Antarctic... | reverse complement strand
CTAGATTTATGATGGTAGGTTTTGAATGGCAAAAACATGATTACAGTTTCTGTACAGATAAAGATTTATCACCAGTACTAGATATGGTAGGATTTGAAGGTACTATAGAGGCATTAAATAAAATATAAAAAATCCCAACTTAGTGTTGGTGGTATGCGATATTTTTCGTATATTAGTATTACAAATAAGAATTAACTATTAACTAAATATTTATTATGAAAAAAGTAATTGGAATTGATTTGGGAACAACTAACTCGTGTGTTTCAGTAATGGAAGGAAACGAGCCAGTAGTAATACCAAATGCGGAGGGAGCAAGAACAACCCCTTCAATTGTAGCCTTTATAAAAGGTGGAGAACGAAAAGTAGGAGACAGTGCAAAGCGACAAGCTGTTACTAATCCTATTAACACAGTATCATCTATTAAACGATTTATGGGTGAGAACTTTAAAAATGTTAAATCGGAAATCGGTAATGTAGCTTATAAAGTAGTCAAAGGTCCTAATGATACACCTAGGGTCGATATTGATGGTAAGCTTTATTCACCTCAAGAAGTTTCTGCTATTGTCTTACAGAAGATGAAGAAGACAGCAGAAGATTATTTAGGATCAAGTGTATCAGAAGCAGTTATTACAGTACCTGCTTACTTTAACGATGCACAAAGACAAGCGACCAAGGAGGCCGGAGAAATTGCAGGGTTAACTGTTAAACGAATCATTAATGAACCGACTGCTGCAGCATTAGCATACGGAATGAATGACTCTAAGACAGATAAAACAATTGCTGTTTTTGATCTGGGAGGTGGTACATTCGATATTTCAATCCTTGAATTAGGAGATGGAGTATTTGAAGTGAAATCAACAAATGGTAATACTCACTTAGGTGGAGATGATTTTGATCAAGTAATTATTGACTGGTTAGTTAGAAGTTTTAAAACGTCAGAAGGTATTGATGTAAAGACTGATCCAGCAGCATTACAGAGATTGAGAGAAGCGGCTGAGAAAGCAAAAGTTGAGTTATCATCTTCAACACAGACGGAGATTAATTTACCGTATTTATCTGCTACCCAGGATGGACCGAAGCACTTGGTGAAGACTCTTACGAGAGCTCATTTTGAAAAATTAGCCGATAAACTTATACAAGACACTCTTAAACCTGTTAAAGCAGCAATGAAGGATGCAGGTATGAAGCCAGCTGATATAGATGAAGTATTGCTTGTAGGTGGTTCAACTAGAATGCCTGCTATACAATCACTTGTAAAGGAGTATTTTGGTAAAGAACCTTCAAAAGGAGTTAACCCTGATGAAGTTGTAGCTATTGGAGCTGCAGTTCAAGGAGGAGTGCTTACTGGTGAAGTAAAAGATGTTTTGTTATTAGATGTAACCCCTCTTTCATTAGGAATCGAAACTATGGGAAGTGTAATGACGAAATTGATTGAATCAAATACTACTATACCGACAAAAAAGACGGAAGTGTTCTCAACAGCAGTTGATAACCAACCTGCAGTAGATATTCATGTAGTGCAAGGTGAACGACCAATGTCAAAAGATAATAAATCCATCGGGAGATTTCAATTAACAGGTATTCCGCCAGCGCAAAGAGGTATTCCTCAGATTGAAGTAACTTTCGACATTGATGCAAATGGTATACTAAATGTATCTGCTAAAGATAAGGCTACGGGAGTTGAACAGCATATTAAGATTGAAGCATCTTCAGGGTTGAGTGAGCAGGATATAGATAGAATGAAGAAGGAAGCTGAATTAAATGCAGATGCAGATAAGTTAACTAGAGAGAAGGTTGATAAAGTTAATTCAGCTGACGCTATGATCTTTCAGACTGAGAAGCAACTCAATGAGTATGGTGATAAGCTATCAGAAGCTAGTAAATCATCAATACAGAGTGCATTAACAGATCTTAGAACTGCTCACTCGAGTGGTGATGTGACTTCTATTGATACAGCAATGGAAGCGGTTAGTACAGTGATGAGCGCAGCCTCGCAAGAGATGCAGAGTCAAACACAGGGCGGTCAGGAACAAGAAGATCAACCTGTTGATGAAAGTGTTATACAGGATGTAGAGTTTGAGGAAGTAGAAGCATAGTAATAATATACGAGGGGCTCTTTAAAGTCCCTCGTTTATATAAGAGAATAAATGATAGAGTTTATAAGACACGCGTTAGGTATTTGTGGTGAACCACATCCAAGTTTATTAACATTAATATTTGGTGCACCTATGGTAAGTTATATAGTTTATAGAATAAAAAATTATGGCAAAGAAAAGTAAGTATACTAGACGTAGAGCTACCGAGTGTACTCTAGTAGAAAAAAGTAAAAGCAATCCAGGTTACTGTAAGTATATGATTACGATTAGAGAACTAGATGGAACAGTACACAAACAGCCAGCTTATGGTAAGGATATGCAAGGAGCTCTAGCTAGATTAATGAATAAAGAGCGTACTGTTAAGGTTGAGAGAAAATTAGAAACTAATACCGGTCTTATATTCTTATCATGGTTAGTACTAATGGGAGCTCCAGCTATATTTTTTGGTGCACAAAATACACCATACTACTTAGCAGCTACATTTGGATCTATTATTATGATAATGGTAGTAGCTACTTTATGGTACAATTATATAACAAAAGGTGAGGTATGAGTAGATTGATATACGATATGTATTATGCTGATGAAATCACTCTAGAGGTATGTGAGCGATTATTAGCTCAATTAAGTAAGAGTAAAGAACGTAGAAGATATTATTAAGAGAGAATTATGTATAGAATAGTAAGAGAAACAAACCATTTAACTGATACAGTAAAGTTTTTTATTGAGCGTAAGAAAACGTTCTTATGGTCAACATCATGGACAAGGGAGTTAGGGTTAGATATAGATCAGCGAGGACCTATTGGTGCACCATCATATGACGGAGCTAAATGGAAGTTAGATCAAATAGAGCTTAAGCAAGGTAAGATGGTAGATAAGGAAATAGTAATTAAAAAATATACACATAGATAAATAAGTTGTATAGGTAACTCCAGGTCTACAAGAATAAGGAGAAATAATATGGAAATAATTTTAACAGTTTTAATCACACTTGGGGTAGTAGCGTTAGCGTTCACTGTTCGGGGAGTGATGGGGTTGAGCAGAAGGGTCAATGATCTGGAGCTGATAAGAATGGAATTAGTAGACTTCGAAGGACAATTTGAAAAGCAAATTGAAAACGAGACCAGAGAGCGAGTAGAGGGTGGTGATTTTATTCACAGGAGGTTGGATGAATATCAAGTTCAACTCGAGAGTAGTACAGATAGACGTTTCGATAACGTATGGTCTGAGATACACAAGTTAGATAAAAGTTTAATAAAATAATTAATTAAGACTTGGAGTTACAACAACTTAACACAAAAATATGAATATACAAAGCTATACTAAACAAGGTTTCAAGTTTCTCTGTGAGCTACAACCATCAGATAATTACACTCAAGGTATTGAGTTGAAAGATGTAAGACTTATTAAAGACAATCGAGAACTGTATTCCCAGCCAGGTGTATATATTCTAGCAAATACTAAGGGAGAGGTACTTAAAATAGGTCAGACAAGTAATATGTTCAATAGAATATATACTCAATACAAATGTGTTTCAAATGCTACTAATCGTAGAATACGAGAGCATATTAAGACCGTTGAACCAGTTCAGGTATATGTTTATATGCTCCCTAAAGAGAAAACAACTATGCTTGGTCACGTAGTGTATACATCGTATGCTGGAGGTTTAGAGCATGCACTTCTCAAGGAATATAAAACAACAACTAAAGCGCTACCTAAATTAAATACAATGATACGATGATACGATTTACAACACTCCTTACTATAACTACTGTAACAGTATTTATGGGATTTATCCTTTCAACTTCAATACAGGTGGAAGATCAACAACAGCAATTGCTCACAAATGACCGTATTATTGATAGCTTAATGCTCGTGAATGATAGTTTAGCTTTACAAGTAGATACATTAATACATCAATCAGAGGTATGGGATTTTGGTATTCATACGAAGACTCAATTCTTATTAGATGCTATAATTCATGTTGAGAGCAGTAATAACGATTCAGCATACTGTGCAAGAGAAGATGCAGTAGGGTGCTTACAAATAAGACCCTGTATGGTATCTGATGTGAATCGTATACTGCAGAAGCAAAATAAAACAATTCAATACACATTAACTGATAGATGGGATAGATATAAATCCAAAGAGATGTTTCATGTATATTGTAACTACTACAACCTTACAACCTTAGAGGCAATGGCTCGTTCTTGGAATGGAGGACCTCGAGGTGCAGTTAAAACTACTACTGTAGGTTATTGGAAAAAAGTACGAAATCAGTTGGAAAGCTGAATAATTATTCTTATATTTAACATATGATAAAAGGAACTAGACTAGGGTATGCATGCGTTAACGCAGGACTTACCAGCCGACCTAAGAAGCTTGGGGGTCGTGTAACGACTTCAAGGACGTTACGTAAATCAACCTGGCAATTAGATGAAGGTTGGGATTATGAAGCAGTAGGTGTAAAAGCTTTAGATAATGCAACGGATCTACTACACTACCTTAAATGGAACAAGGAGCACGATATTACGTTATTTCGAATTGGGAGTGAGCTTATACCCTGGCACGATCATTACGAATTAAAAATGTTACCTCAATTAGATGAGATAAAAGCTGCTTTATTTGAAGCAGGAGAGTATGCTCGGAAACATAATATGAGAGTAACTACCCATCCTGGACCTTTTACAGTACTAGGATCCCCTACTCCTACAGTAGTTGATAAATCTATTATAGGCTTAGAGCGTCATTCAGAGATGTTTGATATGATGGGATTCGAACCTTCGTTTGATAATAAGATAAACATACATATTGGAGGTGCGTATGGAGATCATGCTGCTACTGCAGTACGATGGATAGCTGCTTGGCATAGGTTATCAGATAGTTGCAAAAAGCGTTTAGTAGTTGAGAATGATGATAAAGCTAATATGTGGTCTGTTCAGATGCTGTACGATTATTTTCATAAAGAGATAGGCATACCTATTACATTCGATTACTTCCATCATAAGTTCCATACTAGTGATCTAACAGAGGAGCAAGCCCTTAAATTAGCAGCTACTACTTGGCCAGATGGTGTACGTCAATGCACTCATTACTCTGAATCTAAGCGGGAGGAGGAACTAAGAGCATTTACACGAATGTGTAAAGCTAATTCGATTAACCCGAATAAGATAGAAGACTGGCCTACACTACTTGAGATGAAGAAGAAGGTAGATAAAATTAGAGCTACTGCTCATGCAGATTATGTTATAGAAGAAATAAATACTTACGGTTTAGATATCGATATAGTATTAGAAGTAAAAGCTAAAGAGTTAGCTCTCTTTGGTTGTAGACAAGTAAACAAACAATTAATTAAATAAGAGAAGATTATGTATTATGTAACAAAGGTATCGGTACACCATGAGGATCCGAATTCAGGTAAAATAAAAAAAATGACAGAACAGTATCTAATAGATGCAGTAAGTGTAACTGACGCAGAGGTGATTATAACTAAAGAGTTAAGCTCTCAAAGTCTAGACTTCGAGGTAAAATCAGTAACTGCAAGTAAAATATTATCAGTATTATCCGCGTAAAAGTTGGTAGTCTGAGATATTTTTCTTATATTTATATAAATTAAAATACAATATATGAAAAAGAAATGTATAACTTGTAATGAGTTAATCCCGGAAGGTAGAGTGAAGGCTTTACCTGAGACTAAGACATGCACAGAGTGCTCAACAACTAATGCCTGGTACGTACGTAATGTATTAGCTGGTAAAACAGATTATATGCAAGCAGAGATAATTAAAGATCCTGAACAAGCGAAAGTGTTAAGGGTAATGGATCAGAGAGCTGGCTGGGGTAGTAATATAGTGAAAATATCTGATCAATGATGAGTGAAATAGAAGATTTAGAATTTGATCAAAGAATGTTAAGTTCAGCAATGAACAACACTTATCTAATTCTAACAGGAGAAGCGACGTATGAAGCTTTATTAGATAAAGAATCTATGCAGCTAGGTAGTATTGATCAGTATGTAGAAGCAGCTTTACTGTTTAATCCAATAGCAGAAGGGTATAGTCCAAAATTTCCACACTTACATAGTGAAGATGATGGTATTGAGATGTTAGATACTATGATTGAATACTTCGTTGATACGGAGGAGTATGAGAAGTGTGCAGAGTTAGTAAAATATAAAGAGAAAAGAAATGGCAAAACGAGGTAGACCGAGAGCCGCTCCTATTAAGAAGTGGAATCCAAGATATTCAAAAACAGCAGTAAGGGTTGCAATCCAGAACGCATTCATGGGTAATCCAGAGTTAACAATGTTAGTAAATACGCTTAGCTTTACAAAGCAAATACTACAATCATGTGACGAGTGGGCACGAAATGACGGCCAAGAGCCACCGGAGTAGTATATGAAGGTAGCATTCTGTATACCAGGTCCATCATTTTCTGGATGGTTTCTAGAAAATTGGACGGCACTTATTAAATCACTCCCACCAGAGATAGAGTGGAGGTTATTTAGGAATTATAATCCAAATGTACATGTAGTCCGTAATCAAGTATTAGACAGAGCTCGAATGTTCAGGCCCGATTATTATATGTGGATTGATAGTGATATTAATTTTACACCTGATGATTTTTATAAATTACTAGATCATAAAAATACATCTATAGTGTCGGGAATTTACGTAATGAAGACTGTGTATCCATATAACGATTTTGCATGTGGAGCTTTGAACGGTAGTACCTTAACGCGAGAAGATATTATGGATCAAAAAGATTTAATTGAAGTTAAAGCTAACGGGTTGGGTTGGATGTTAGTTAAAGCTGAAGTATTTGATAAATTAGATCAACCCTTTACTCAAGACGCACACGGTACTGGTGAAGACGCATTATTTCAAATACGAGCTAGAGAGATAGGTTATAAATCATATATTGACCCTACATTAGTGGTTGGTCATGAAAAAATGATGATACTTACTTAAGATGTCAAATAGTTTTAAAAATATAGGAAAAAAGCTTGAACAATTTAAGAAGTTAACAAAACCTGACGAGCCTAAGCGTCGAGCTGAAGCTTTAGAATATTTAGATATTTTATCTGAATTGATTCGAGATAGCTACGAGCTTAGTAGTCCATCAGACTATATGTTTGTAAAAACTTTAACTGATGTTATTAGTGAGTCAAAATATTTTGGTGGATTTACTGCAAGAGCTAAAGAAAATTTACTTATTATAGAGAAACGGTATAATTATATTTATGAAGAAGATACTAACATCGATTGAGAAGTTAGATATCTGCAGTGAGTGTAAGCATTTTTGGAAAGCTACTACTCAATGTGGAATTTGTAAATGCTTTATGATAATTAAAGTGCATACTTCACTGCCATGCCCGGACACGCCACCAAAATGGTTAAAAGGTGGAGAGAAGGTTTAATATAAAGGTTATATCAACTAGTATTAGTCAGAGGAGACGGATGGGACACAAGGTATTTATAAGACATACATATATCTACAAATGTAGCGATAAAAAATGTCATGGTGAGTGGAAAATAAATGAAGCTAGCGATATAGAGAAGTTAAAATGTCCTCATTGTGGTAAACAGGATGCAGTTGAATATGTAATGATTGATCAACGTGATAAGTACATGAGGAAGTGGGAATAAAATAATAAGTTATGAAAGAAAGTAAGTGCCCTTATACCAATCTTAAAGCTAAAATGAAAGGATATGTAAATTTTATTCTCAGACCTAAGCGAGATGAGTTTAGTGGTATGCCGGTTTGCCCATTTGCTGGGTCAGAGTTAGATCAAGGTAAGTTAATGATAGGTATCTTTGATCCTTCAAAAGAAACTTTTATAGATAAGATGCAAGAGTTTAAGGATAGTGAATTTAACTCTGCACTATTCGCGCAGGTTAACAGTGAGCCAATTCCAGAAGCTGATACTAGAAAATATCAGTCATTTCTCAATAAACTGATTAGAAAGGGTGGATTTACTAATTATAAGGTTATCTGCTTTAATTCTGAGGATACAGTAACTAATATAGAGGGGTTTAACCCTAGACAGTTCGTTCCTGCTTTTCTTATAAACGTAGCAGACAAAAAAGAATTAAGTAAAGCTCATAAATCTATAATGAAATCCAAGTATTTTGATAAGATGTCAAGAGAGTATAGAAAATACCTCAATGTATAGTTGGAAAATAGAAATATAGTTCGTATATTTAATATAATAACTGGGATAGGTAACTATCTCAGCAGTTACGTCGTGGGGAGATTAACTCGAGATAGACAAGGCTTGTAGAGCAAGGACTATAAGAGAAGGATCACCCACAGCTCTACGAAAAAAGGCCACCTTCACGTGGTGTAGAGTGTTCAGGTTAATGTTGCTCACCTATATATCCAACAGTTAACCAACCGAGAGCCTTTTATTTTAAAATAAATTAAAATTGATAATATATTATGAAACGATTAACCGCACATCTAGCTCACGTTACACCTATTAAAGAAAAGGTTGGTAATGAGGGCAAATTAAAAACAACAATACACAACACAGTGTCAGTTCGCAACCTACGATCTCAAGTTGAGGTTAATGAAGCTTTATCTAAGATTCGTTCGCAACATACAATTGCAACGTGTACAGCACATAACCATAGCACGTGGAGTGTAGGTGATGAAATGTGGTACACTTCATACGAAAAATAAACACTAAAACAGTTGGTAGTCTGAGATATTTTTCTTATCTTTATTATATATAAAGAGAGAAATAATGGATAAAGTAGACTACATATTGAAAATAAACACTAAAACAGTTGGTAGTCTGCGTTTTTTTTCTTATCTTTATAATATAAAGAGATAAGGATAATAAACTAATAATATGATTATAAACAACAATACTAAAACAAATTCAAGCTGGTGGCTAGGGAAAGACTTTTTTCAAGCTGAAACAGATATCTTAACTGGAATAACTCTTACTGATAGAACTGCTGAGTTAATTAAATTATCAGGTTACCGTAGAGCGATTTCAAACTTCGTTAATATAGTAACTGGTAAATCAGATATACCTGTTCGATTCGAAGGTAAAGATAGCTACACTGATGGTAAGTCGGTTACTATATCAGCTAGTATTAAAGATAAGGATTTTGATAGTACAGTTGGGTTAGCTTTGCATGAAGGATCCCACGTTTTATTAACTGACTTTAAAATCCTACCTAATTTAGAGGATGAGATAGCTAGCTGGGCAGAAGCTACTGATGTATACTCTAATATTAACACGAAGTATGAAATGAAGAGTCATATGGCAGCTAAAAGTTATGTTAAGGATAAACTTAGAAATTTATTAAATATAGTTGAAGATAGACGGATAGATAACTTCGTATTCAAATCAGCTCCCGGTTATAAAGGTTACTACCATGCTTTATATAATCGTTACTTTAGCTCCCCTATTATTGATAAAGCCTTGGCTTCGTCAAGTCATAGAGAGTTAGATTGGGACTCATATATGTTTCATATTATTAATATTACTAATGCTAACCGTGATCTTAACGCTTTATCTGGATTGTTAGATATATTTAAAGTAATTGATTTAGCTAATATTGATAGATTAAAGTCTACTTCAGACTCACTACAAGTTGCATTAGAGATATTTGATATAGTAGAAGCAAATATTCCTGCAGTTATTGAGAAGGAAGAGACTACAGGTAACGACGGTGATAGTCAAGAGGATGGTAACGAAGGTAATAATGCTAATAGCGGTGAAGAATTAAGTGAAGAAGATATTGATAACATTGCAAAGCAAATGGTTGAAGATGATGGTTCAACTGCTCAAGGTTCTACACCTCAAAGTTCTACTGCTTCAAAAACAATAGAGCTTTCTGAGAATCAGAAAAAAAGTTTAGAAAAAGCTATTGAAAAGCAAAAACAACTTATTGACGGCGATATTAAAAAGAGTAATGTATCTAAAAAAGACAGAAATAATATTCAAGCTGTTCAAGATTCTGGATCAGAAACTAAAACTGTTGGGAAAGGTCAACCACTCAATTGGCATGGTACAGCTGGTGAAGGTACTAATTGCCTAGTAGTTAGATCACTAACAAAATCACTGGTTGACTCTGATCTTTATGACACAATATCTAATGGTAGACCATGGAGAAATGAAGAGGCTCAAAATGCAGTAAATGATGGATTAAGATTGGGTACTCAGTTAGGTAGAAAACTACAAATTAGAAATGACGAAAGAAGCTTAAAATATACTAGGCTTAATAAGGGTAAAATAGATAAAAGAATGGTATCTAGCCTAGGCTATGGATATCAAAGTGTTTTTAGCCAAGTGTTCGAAGAAAGATTTAAGCCAGCTGTAGTACATATTAGTGTTGATGCTAGTGGTTCTATGTCTGGTGATAAATGGAGAAAATCTCAAATTGCAACTGTAGCTATTGCAAAGGCTGCATCCATGGTGCAAAATCTTGATATTATTATTTCGTACAGGAGTACAGAATACATTGGAAACAAAAATACTCCAGCAATCTTTTTAGCATATGATAGTAGAAAAGATAAAATAAATAAGATAACTAATTTATTCCAATACATTCAATGTCCTGGTACTACTCCTGAAGGCCTCTGTTTTGAAGCAATACAAGATGAAATAGTTGATGGATCAAATGGAGTTGATAGTTATTTTATAAACTTCTCGGATGGAGAACCTTACTTTGAAAATAATAATATTCAATACTACGGAGAATCTGCATACAATCATACACGCAAACAAGTTGAAAACATGAGATCTAGAGGAATTAAGGTTCTTAGTTATTTTATTGGTGGTGGTAATTATAGAGTCGATAAAAATAATTTCACTATGATGTATG
>ENA-ORXF01002489-ORXF01002489.1-marine-metagenome-genome-assembly--contig:-NODE-2489-length-10947-cov-7.151978_pt1 | contig 10947 bp, 9 predicted proteins | sample MGYA00237864_ERZ511476 | MGnify/ENA primary metagenome ERZ511476 (study PRJEB26306, sample SAMN06343908) | marine metagenome | isolation source: coastal waters | place: Atlantic Ocean: West Antarctic... | reverse complement strand
GCGGTTACTGCATTGCTGCCATTAATACTTTTTCCACTTTTAAAAGTAATGGAAATTGCAGATGTTGGTGCCAATTACGGGAGCCCGATTATCTTTTTATTCTTTGGTGGTTTTGTACTTGCATTGGCTTTAGAGAAAGTAAACTTACATAAAAGAATTGCTTTAAATATTGTAAAACTTACGGGAACGACCCCTAACAAAGTGGTGTTAGGTTTTATGATTGCAACAGCACTAATGAGCATGTGGATTAGCAATACTGCATCTACCGTTGTTATGTTGCCAATAGCAATTTCTGTGATCCGTCTCCTAATTAATAATAAAGATGGTTTTACAAAAGCAGGTAAAAACTTTGCATTAAGTATTATGTTGGGAATTGCATTTGCAGCAAATGCCGGAGGAGTGGCAACCGTTATTGGCACGCCACCAAACTCTGTTTTAATCGGACTTTTAGAAAATCAATATAACATTCAAATTTCTTTTTTAAAATGGATGAGTTTTGGTTTGCCATTCTCAATCATTATGGTAACTGCCGTTTATTTTGTGTTGGTCAAATTGATGTTTCCTTGTAAAGATATTGTGTTTGCATCTTCAGAAAATGTGATTGATGAAGAAATCGAAAAACTAGGTGAAATTTCAAAGGAAGAAAAGCGAGTGCTAACTATTTTTGCAATCACTGTTTTTTTATGGATTACAAGAACTATTATCAATAGTATATTTCCTGGTTTAAAATTATCGGATACCATTATAAGTTTGATGGGCGCTGTTTCTTTGTTTGCGATTCCTATGAGTTTTAAAAAAGGAAATTTTATTTTGCAATGGAAAGACACAGAAAAATTGGCTTGGGGAATTTTAATCCTTTTTGGTGGAGGTTTGGCGCTTGCAAAAGGGATGGCTTCAAGTGGATTAGTAGCGCTTATTACAGATACTATTGCTGCGGGAGATTTCAATATTTTAGCAACCGTTTCCTTACTAATTGTATTGATGTTATTTATGACAGAATTAATGAGTAATGTAGCTTTAGTTGCCGTTTTAGCACCCGTTGTTGCAGGTATTGCAATTGGCTTAAATATTCCTATTTTAAACGTATTAATTCCTGTTACTATGGCAAGCAGCTGTGCATTTATGTTGCCAATGGCAACGCCACCAAATGCCATTGTTTTTGCAAGTGGTTATGTAAAGGTAAATCAAATGCTAAGAGCGGGAATTTTATTAAATTTAATAGCTGTTGGCTTATTGATTTTGTACTATCAATTTGTAATTCCGCTGTTTGTTTAAAAAAAGAAATGTTTTTATAATTAGATAGTGTTAGTGCATTTCTATTGATACTCCGTTTTAAAATTATCGTACAAATAGGTTGCTCTTAGATATGTTTTATCACCAGTATCATTTAGTCTGTAACTTTTTCTTCTTTGGTTAAAAATAAAATCAGTTGTTGTATCAAATGAGATGTTTTCAACCAAACTTGTATGATCTTCAAGAATCACTTTATTTGCAAGCATCTTAAAAGTTTTTACATCAAAATAATAAAACCATTTATCAGATTTTTCGCTATCGCTTTTGTAAGCGACTTTAACTTTATGGACCTTTTTGTTTTCTAAGTCAACAACACCTAAATAAGAAAGTATGGTGTTTTCGTTTAAAAAGTTAAAGGGTTGACTAATTACATAAAGCGCCGCGTTAAAACTATTTTTGGCCTTCTGTAGTTCCTCTGGATTTGTAATCAAAGAATCATTTACAAATTTTAAGACTGCTGCTTTTTTGTAAAATATAGCATTTTTTTTGTCCTTAATTTTCCATGTTATTTTGCCTTTTAAATACGGATGAAATGTAAATTCTTGATGTTTTTTTATGGCCGATTCTATTGTTCCATCTTCTAAAAACAGGGTAACATTTTTATCAAAGCTGAGGGTTTTTAGGGAATCCCAAGCTTTAAGGCCTCCATGTTTTTCTATTGAATTCTTTACAATGGTTTCAGCAGAAAGTGGTTTTTTAGCGCAGCTTGTAAAAACTAAAAGAGTAAGAATACAAACTAGTAGTCTCTTTGGTGTTCTATCTTTCATTTAATTTATTCTGTTTTCTTTTTTTGTTTTTTCAATTCTCCTTCATGGTCTAAGACAATCTTGCTATCTCTATATTTACAACAAGGATGTACAGTTTCATATGCTTTGTCTGAAGCTTTAAAACCTTTGATGTCGTGCCCAACATTTGCAATGTTTATTTTTAAGGTTTCTAGGGTTGTTTTGCGTTCGTCTAAAATAATATTTATTTGATGCGTACGTACATCCCAAATAGCAAATTTCACACCTCTTGTTTTTAGGGCAGCAGTTTCAATACGCTTTTTACACATGCCACAAATACCATTTACTTCAAAAGCAACTCTGGCATTTTTTTTCTTTTTTACTTCTTGTATGTCTTGCGCTTGAGCCGAAAAACTAATTAGGAATGCACTGAATATAAATATTAATTTTTTCATGATAACTTATTTTTTAGATCGTTGTTAGTTCGATTGATTTTGTTTTGAACGAAATCGTATCGAGAATTTTTTGATAGACTAAGCGATATAATTTTTTTCCTATTTTAGAAAATCATTCGAAATATGCGCCTTTTTTTACCGAATAAATTAATTTATTTTAAATCGTAATCCTGCATAAATTGTACGTCCAAAAATTGGTGCATACACAATTGTTGTGTCAAAATTTGAACCAAAAGGAGTGTCACTTGCTAAAATAGGATTTTTTTGTTGAACATTTGTTAGGTTTTCTCCACCGAAATAAACTTCAAAAGCTTTTAAAAACACCTTTGTAATTTGCATATTTAGTAAACTATAACGTTCTGAATATGCTGGCAATTGATATTGAGTTGGGTTTGATGCAGTATGTGGTAAACGTTGTTTTCCAATGTTATTAAAAGTTACATCAAATTTCCATTGTGCACCAGTATCTTTTGCTGCTGTCTCATAAGAAAGATTTGCAAAAAACCGATTATTTGGCTGAATTGGTTTTTGCAGGTTTCCGCTTTTATAATCTGTAGAAATATCAAAATATTTAAAGGCAGTTCTTAAATTTAAGTTTTTTGCCAATTCATAGTTTATTTCTACCTGAAAGCTATCGGCAATACTTTTTCCGTTTAAATTATAGAAAGAAATTTCTTTTGGATTTTCCCAGTCCACCACAACTTGATTGCTAAAATCTGTTCTATAAAAGTCAAATGTAATGTCTCCTTTTTTATCAAATAACTTAAATTTCTGTAGATAGGAGACTCCGTAATTCCAAGCTACCTCAGGATTTAATCCGTAGATATTTCCATCAACATCATCAATATTTAGCTGCCTAGAACTTGCAAATAATTGTTGGTTTTCAGCAAAAATATTAGCACTTCTTTTTCCTCTTCCTGCGGAAGCTCGAAAAACTCCTTTTTCCCAAGGAACATACCTGATATGTATTCTTGGCGTAATAAAAGTACCTAATAAATTATGAGTATCTACACGTATTCCAGCAGTTAAGCTAAAGTTCTCTAAATTATCAAAAGCATATTCAAAAAAAGCACCTAAGGAGCTTTCTTTCCTACGGTAGTTTGTTGTGTTTACATGCTCATTGTATGTATCATGGGTAAAGCTGATTCCTGTTTTAAATTTACTTCTCGTATCTCCAATAATAGAACTAAATAGGAAGTTTGAATACAAACTTTCGTGCTTAATATCATATACATTGAAGCCAAAATAAGAATTTTGTTGATGATTGCTATAGGCCATTTGTAAGCCAAAACTTTGAAAAGGTAATTCAGGAAAAACATATCCAATTTTTAGCGAAGTTTCAAAACGTTTTGTGTCAATTTCACTACCCCACACTTCGTCAGAGCCCAGTGTAGAGTTTGGATATACTCTGTCTGTTTCTGGATTAAAACTCAATTGTCCAGTTTGTTTCTCATCATTTAAAAACCGGGCGGTTATAAAGCTGACCCAACCATTTTGGGCGTCTATATATTGCCAACGATTCATAACATTTATTTGATTTGCTAAAGGCGCATCTAAAAAATTATCATTGTTATTGTCAAATTTTTCACCTCTATAATTTCCGTGAATGTATACGCCAGCTTGCCATTTTTCGGAAATTATTTGGTTGAAATGAGTGTTTAATTCTAAACGACCATTTAGAGAACTGTAGGCATTTAAGAAGAATGTATCATCAGAAAAAGGTTTTACCAATTCAGCATTTATCTGTCCAGAAATACTTTCAAAACCATTTACTACAGAACCCGCACCTTTTGTAATTTGAATACTTTCTACCCAGGTTCCCGGTGTAAATGTTAAGCCAAAAGCTTGAGATGCTCCTCTAATAGAAGGAATATTTTCTTGCATAATTTGCAAATACGGGCTCTTTAGACCTAACATTTGTATTTGCCGAGTTCCCGTTAACGCATCAGAAAAACTAACATCTATAGAAGGGTTCGTTTCAAAACTTTCTGCTAAATTACAGCAGGCTGCTTTTAGTAATTCGTCATTATTTACGGTAAAAGTGTTGGCTGTGGCAAATAAGGATTTTTGAACTGCGTCTCTTTTACTTCTAATAGTTATTTCTTTTAATGCACTATCTGAAGTTATAAAATGATGAATTGGCGTGAGGTTGGAAATGGTTATTGTATCGGTTTTATAGCCAATATAGCTGATCACTAGTTTTTTGTATTCCTTCTTGTAGGGTATTGTAAACCATCCTTTATCATTGGTAATGGCGCCAATACTTGTGTCTAACCAATTTACAGTTGCACCCATAACACCTAAATTATCTTTAGGGTTCTGGGCATCCATAATCATTCCTTTTAAATTGGTCTGTGCAAAAGTGAATACTGGAAAAAGGAGTATAAGGAAAATAAGTAGGTGTTTTCTCATCGATATTTATTTTATAATAATTAAAAGATATTTCTAAAAAGAAGGTTTTGTCTCTTTGTAAATAGAATAAAATCAAATAAGAAAAGATTGGTGTAGCACCTGGTAATTTATGGGAACTTTTTTTGGAGAAAATTCTTTATCTGAATTGTGCTCAGGAAATTCATCTACGAATAGAATCCTATGAAAAGTTAGGTCTGCAGCTACAAATTGTTCTTTCGTTGCTAGTTTCTTTGACGCATGTATTTGTAATTCGTCTTGACCTTCTATTGTATGGACTTCATTAGAGCAACAACCTTTAATTTTAATAGAAAAACCGTCTTTGGTATCACTCTTGCAAACTTCAACTTCACCTGTATATGAAATAGCAATTAAAGAACCTTCGCAATAGTGGCGATCTACCGTAAATGAAAAGGTGGAAAATAGCACTAAAAAGGCTATGAGAAAAGAAGTTATTTTGTTGACGATGCTATTCATTTTAACGACAAATTTAAGCTAAGAAATACGAACTTTTTATTAAATTATTGATTACTTCTTTTTTTGAGTCTATACGGAGACAACAACATTGTTAAAAAAGGCGCATTTAGAGGCTCTGTTTTTATTTATAATGTGAGATACGTGGATTTTTTTTTAAAAAATGTTTATGAAATGACTGTTGTTTTCTGTTTTTTTACAATAGAAATTCATTTAATTTTGCAGTGTCTAAGTATTAAAAAGAAGATAGAAAAATGGAAATAGAACGAATTAAAAGTAAAATAGAAAATATAATTTCCTTAAAAATTATTTTAAAAGAAAAGTTACAAGCAATTTGCGATGCACTAGAAAGTGAGATTTCTTATTACGATTGGGTAGGCTTTTATTTTAAAAATGGAGATAAGAACGAACTAAAGTTGGCACAGTTTACAGGGGAAGAAACGGAGCATACAATTATTCCTTTTGGAAAAGGCATTTGCGGCCAAGTGGCCGTTAGTAATAAAAATTTTGTGGTACAAGATGTTTCTGAACAAGAAAACTATATTTCTTGTGGGTGGAAAGTAAAGTCTGAAATTGTAATTCCAATTTTTATTAACGGAAAAAATATTGGTCAAATAGACATTGATTCTCACTCAGCAAATGTTTTTACAGACAAAGACGAAAAACTTTTAGAATATGTTTGTCAAAAAGTAGCTGAATTTTTGTAAATTTTAATGAATAGAAAAAGTTGAGATAAAAAAACCTAGTTTTCAGGTAGTTATGAATATTTTTTTATACATTTGAGTTCCTCAGATTCAAAAAGGAATATTTAATCACTAAATTTCTTCAAACATTGAAAAGTCAAGAAGTAGAAACAAATCTAAATTTAGAAAGTACTCTCCTAGTTAAAAGAAAAAAAGCAAGAAGTCTTATTGACAAATTCACGGAATGGTTTCGAAATTTTTTAGAAAATAGCGAGTAAATTTCAGTAAATTTTAACGCAGTAAATAGCTATTTATTACCAATAGCAGAATAGATATTTAACTTTTAGATAGTTTCTGTCGCTTTCTTAGCAGAAGAATTCTCAAGAGCAATTTTTGTATTCTTGCATACCAAAAAAAAATAAGAAGGTTTTTCGGTACAATTTTTATTTTTTCAAAAAAAATAAAAAAAGAAATGACCAGTAAGGTTGTACATATTTAATGGAAGATTTCGGAATAAAAATGAAATTAGCTGTTAATTACTTCTATTTTTTGTTATTATCTTTTTATTGTCTTAGAGCGTTCATTTTACTAAATTTACAGGCTTAACAACACAACACTAAAATGAGTACTTCAAAAACAATTAAATCCGCATTAATTTCGGTATTTCACAAAGATGGTTTAGCGGCAATCGCAAGAAAACTAGATGAATTAAATGTTACTATTTATTCAACTGGGGGAACAGAAAAATTTATCAAAGAGCTTGGTATACCCGTAATTCCTGTAGAAGAAGTTACCTCTTATCCTTCTATTTTAGGAGGGAGAGTAAAAACATTACATCCAAAAGTTTTTGGAGGAATTTTAAACAGACAAGACCACGAAGGTGATGTTGCTGAATTAGCAGAGTACAACATTCCGCAAATAGATTTAGTAGTTGTAGACCTGTATCCATTTGAAAAAACAGTAGCCTCGAGCGCTTCTGAAGAAGATATTGTAGAGAAAATTGATATTGGTGGCATTTCTTTAATTAGAGCTTCAGCAAAAAACTTTAAAGATACTTTTACAGTATCTTCAATGGATCAATATGATGAATTCTTATCAATATTGGCAGAAAATAAAGGAGAAACTACTTTTGAGCAAAGAAAGAAATTTGCTGCAAAGTCTTTTGACATTTCTTCACATTATGATACCGCAATTTTCAATTATTTTAATGCCGGTTCTGAACCAGCTTTAAAAGTTAGTGAAACAAATGCACAAGTTTTAAGATACGGAGAAAATCCACACCAAAAAGGATACTTCTTTGGAGATTTAGAAACAATTTTCGATAAACTTCATGGGAAAGAATTAAGTTACAATAATTTATTGGACGTTGATGCTGCCGTGAATTTAATTGAGGAGTTTAAAGGAGAGGCACCGACTTTCGCAATTTTAAAGCACAATAATGCCTGTGGTTTTGCACAAAGAGCAACTATTAAACAAGCTTATGTAGATGCATTGGCAGGAGACCCTGTCTCTGCTTTTGGAGGGGTTTTAATTGCAAATACTAGAATAGATGCAGCTACAGCAGAAGAAATTCATAAATTATTTTGTGAAGTCGTAATTGCACCGAGTTACTCAGAGGAGGCTTTGTCTATCTTAAAAGGAAAGAAAAATAGAATTATATTGATAAAAAAAGAGGTGATATTACCAACAACAACAATTAGAACTTGTTTAAATGGTAATTTGGTGCAAGACAAAGATAGCATCACAGACACCTTAGAAGATTTAAAATACGCTACGAATAATAAACCGTCAGAAAGTGAGTTGGCAGATTTATTATTCGCATCTAAATTATGCAAAAACACCAAGTCTAATACCATTATTTTAGTAAAAAACAAGCAGTTATTAGCCGGTGGAACAGGACAAACAAGCAGAGTAGATGCTTTAAACCAGGCAATTGAAAAGGCAAGTTCTTTTAAGTTTGATTTAAATGGATGTGTAATGGCTAGTGATGCATTTTTTCCTTTTCCAGACTGTGTAGAAATTGCAGACAAAGCTGGCATAAGAAGTGTGATTCAACCAGGAGGTTCTATTAAAGATCAACTGAGTATAGATTATTGTAATAAAAATAATTTATCGATGGTGATGACAGGTATAAGACATTTTAAACATTAATAATTTATTTACAATCAGAAATTTACTAAATTTGTAATACTAGATTTAAAATAATACAATAAAGATATTTTATGGGTTTTTTTGATTTTATGACCGAAGATATTGCGATTGATTTGGGAACCGCAAATACATTAATAATTCACAAAGGAAAAGTGGTTATTGACAGTCCTTCTATTGTTGCAAGAGATAGAACTACGGGTAAAATTATTGCTATTGGTAAAGAAGCCAATCTAATGCAAGGAAAAACGCATGAAAATATTAAGACAATTCGTCCTTTAAAAGACGGAGTTATCGCAGATTTTCAAGCTTCTGAAGAAATGATTAAGGAATTTGTAAAGCAGATTCCATCAATCAAAAAGAAATTATTTCCGCCGGCTTTAAGAATGGTAATTTGTATTCCTTCAGGAATTACAGAAGTAGAAAAACGTGCTGTTAGAGATTCTGCAAAACACATGAATGCCAAAGATATATATTTAATTTACGAACCTATGGCTGCCGCAATTGGTGTTGGTATAAATATTATGGAGCCTAAAGGAAATATGATTATTGATATTGGTGGAGGTACAACAGAAATTGCAGTTATTGCTTTAGCTGGTATCGTTTGCGATCAATCTGTAAAAGTTGCAGGAGATTTATTTACAAATGATATTATGTATTACATGCGCACCCAACACAATTTGCATGTTGGTGAAACTACAGCAGAAAAAATAAAAATAACCGTTGGTGCAGCCACAGAAGATTTAGAGAGCCCTCCAGAAGACATGTTAGTTCAAGGAAGAGATTTATTAAGTGGAAAACCAAAACAAATACAAGTTTCTTATAGAGAAATTGCAAAGGCATTAGATAAATCTATTTTAAGAATAGAAGATGCGGTGATGGAAACATTGTCTAAAACACCACCAGAATTAGCAGCAGATATTTACAATTCTGGTATTTATTTAGCAGGTGGAGGTTCTATGTTAAGAGGTTTAGATAAAAGACTTTCCAGAAAAACAGATCTACCCGTATACGTTGCCGAAGACCCATTAAGAGCTGTGGTGCGTGGAACAGGAATTGCTCTGAAAGAATTAGATAAATATAAGAGTATATTGATGAAATAATCTGTTAGAAGTTTTACAAAATGCAACAACTTATTTACTTTTTCCAAAAGTTCAAATATTTTTTATTTTTTTTGTTGTTGCAATTACTTGCTTTGACACTGACTTTTAATAACCTTAATTTTCATAAGAGTAAGTATGTGAATTCTGCAAACAAAATTACTGGTGGCATATACGAACAGGTTTCTAATATTTCTGATTATTTTGCTTTAAAAGCTTTAAATGAAGAACTTGTAGAAGAAAATAAACGCTTAATAAATTTTTTACAACAAAAAAAAGAAATTCCTTTTTCTTTGGATTCAACTGTTGTTGATACTACAAGATATCACCAAAAGTACACATTTTTAAGCGCTAAAATCATCAATAATAATTACGCAAATGCATTTAATTTTTTAACGATTGATAAGGGAGAAAAGGATGGTTTAGGTAAAGAAATGGCAGTTGTTAACGGAAAAGGGATTGTAGGAATTATAGACAACACATCATCTAATTACGCAAGAGTTCAATCTATTTTAAACAAAAACAGTAGGTTAAATGCTAGGTTAAAAAATGGTTATTTTGGTACTCTAAAGTGGAATGGATTAGATTATAATGTACTTCAGTTATCAGACATACCAAGACAAGCTCCAGTAAATATTGGAGATACCATAGAGACTGGTGGAAAATCTACCATTTTTCCGGAAGGTGTCTTAATTGGTACTGTCCTTAAAGTAGATAGTAAAAACAGTGTTGACAAAATTATTGATGTAAAGTTGTTTAACGATATGAGTGCTATTGGATCCGTGTATGTGATTAAAAACTTACATAAAAAAGAAATTAAATCCTTAGAAAATCCTGTTAATGAATAAGACAATTTATTTCGGACTTCTTTTCGTGTTCTTGGCTTTTATTCAAGTTTTTGTTTTAAGTAATATCCTGTTTTTAGGATATGTAAACCCATATCTTTATATTATTTTTGTTTTCTTGTATCCATTAAAAAAAAACAGAGTTACCTTTTTACTGATAGCTTTTATGTTAGGTCTAACTATCGACTTATTCTCTGATTCCGGAGGAATACATGCTTTTGCAATTCTATTTATTGCATATTTACGATTGTTTTTTGCCAAAGTTTTTTTTAGAAAATTCGAAAATGATTATCCTTTTTTTAAGTTAAGTTTAGAGCCTTTTGGTAAGAAGTTTAATTATGTGGTAACTTTAACGGTAATACACCATTTTATATTATTTTCTTTCACTAACTTTAGCTTTCAAAATATTTCTCACGTACTCTTAAATACACTTTATTCAAGTCTTTTTACGTTGATATTATATTTTTTGGGGACTTATATTTTTTCTAAAAAACAATAATGCAAAAAAGTTTTTTACTTTACTTTTTAATCACAACAGTAGGTGTGGTTTTTATAGGTCGTTTATTTCAACTTCAAATAGTTAGAGGTAAAAGTTATGATCCTATTCATAACGCTGCTGTAAAAATTGATTTTGATTATCCACAAAGAGGTTATATTTATGACAGAAATGGGGTTTTATTGGTGGCAAATCAGCTTTCTTACGATGTAATGATTCAGCCAAACCAAGTAAAACCTTTAGATACTTTAGAGTTTTGTAAACTTTTAAAAATTGATAAAAAAGATTTTTTAAACAGGTATAAAAAAGCAGCTCATTA
>ENA-ORXF01002488-ORXF01002488.1-marine-metagenome-genome-assembly--contig:-NODE-2488-length-10949-cov-4.076987_pt1 | contig 10949 bp, 7 predicted proteins | sample MGYA00237864_ERZ511476 | MGnify/ENA primary metagenome ERZ511476 (study PRJEB26306, sample SAMN06343908) | marine metagenome | isolation source: coastal waters | place: Atlantic Ocean: West Antarctic... | reverse complement strand
AACTTCTAAAAATTAGTCAATTTGCTTACACAACTATCCATAAATAACTACGCATTAATCAATCACTTGAGTATTGATTTTTCTTCGGGTTTATCTATAATCACAGGAGAAACGGGTGCGGGTAAATCTATTTTATTAGGTGCTTTGGGTTTGGTTTTGGGTAACAGAGCAGATTTGTCTTCTTTAAAAGATACGTCTACTAAATGCATTGTAGAAGCAAAAGTTGCCATTTCTAATTACAATTTACAAGAGTTTTTTACATCCGTAGATCTAGACTATGAAGCTGAAACTATTATTAGAAGAGAAATTCTTCCTTCTGGTAAATCAAGGGCCTTTGTAAATGACACGCCTGTTACGTTATCGGTTTTAAATGAATTAAGGTCAAAATTGATAGATGTGCACTCGCAGCATCAAACCATGCAGTTATCTGATGGCAAATTTCAGTTTGCAATTTTAGACGCATTGGCTAAAAACACGGATAGAATCGCTTCTTATAAAAGAGGTTTTACCCAATTAAGTACTTTGAAAAGAGAATTACAGGCCTTAGAGATAGCGCAAAAAGAGGCAAATCAACAGTATGATTACAACTTACACCTATTTACAGAACTAGAGGAAGCAACTATTAAAGTTGATGAACAGGCAACCTTAGAAGAAAGTTTAGACAAGCTAAATAATATCGAAGATATCAAGCTCAATTTATCTGAAAGCTTAGAACTTTCTGTGCATGAAGAAGTCGGACTTCAAAATTTGTTAAATACCTTAGAATTTAAAATTTCTAAAATAGCTTCTTTTTCAAAGGATTATAAAGAATTAGCAGACAGAATTATTTCTGTAAAAATTGAGATGGATGATATTGTTTCAGAGCTAGAGGATGCGAATGAAAATGTAGACTTCAATCCAGATGAAGCTGAAAAAATTAATGACAGATTGCAATTATTATATAATCTTCAGAAGAAACATTATGTAAATTCAAATAAAGAATTATTAGTAGTTTTTGAAGAGTTGTCTGATAAAGTGAGAGAAGTAGAATCTGCAGAAGGAGAATTGAATAAGAAAAAAGCAGCAATTGCAGCAATTTCTGAAAAATTAGACTCAGTTGCAGAAAAAATATCAAAAGCAAGAACAACCGCAATACCTAAATTAACCAAAGAGTTAGAATTCTTGTTAACTGATTTAGGAATGGAAAATGCCCGTTTTTCTATAAAAGCAACACTTACAAATTCTTATTATAATAACGGTAAAGACGAACTAGAGTTTCTGTTTTCCGCAAACAAAGGAGGTAATTTTGGCGAGTTGAAGAAAGTAGCTTCTGGTGGAGAATTGTCTCGAATTATGCTGTCTGTAAAGAAAGTATTGTCAGAAAATACGCAATTACCAACCATTATTTTTGATGAAATTGATACCGGTGTTTCCGGGGAAGTTTCGAATAAGATTGCAGCGATAATGCAGCAAATGAGTGCGAATATGCAAGTAATTGCAATTACGCATTTACCTCAAATTGCAGCAAAAGGGAGCAATCATTATAAAGTTTACAAAGACGAAGTAAACGGAGTTACCACAACGAATTTAAAAGAATTGTCTAGCGAAGAGCGCATCATAGAAATTGCAGAAATGTTAAGTGGTAAGGATATCTCCGATTCGGCACGTACGCATGCAAAAGAATTATTGAGTTAGTTTTTTTTAGAAACAAGAAACAAGAAACAAGAAACAAGAATCAAGAATCAAGAGGATAAAGAGTTTGGCTATTAGAGTAAGGCCAAGAACCACCAACCAAAAACAAACACATTGTACAACTTATTAAAAGGTAAAAAAGGAATCATATTTGGTGCTTTAAACGAGCACTCTATTGCATGGAAAACGGCTGAACGTGCGCACGAAGAAGGAGCAGAATTTGTACTTACAAATGCACCCGCTTCCATTAGAATGGGTAATTTAGATACTTTAGCAGCAAAAACAGGCGCTCAAATAATTCCTGCAGATGCAACTTCAATAGAAGATTTAGAAAACTTGGTAGAAAAAGCATTGGAGATTTTAGGTGGTAAAATCGATTTTGTACTGCACTCAATTGGCATGTCTGTTAATGTTAGAAAAGGAAAATCATATACAGACCCAAACTATGATTTTACAACCAAAGGTTGGGATGTTTCTGCAGTTTCTTTTCATAAAACGATGAACGTTTTGTACAAGAAGAAAGCAATGAACGAATGGGGAAGTATTGTTGCACTAACCTACATGGCCGCTCAAAGAGTATTTCCAGATTACAATGATATGGCAGATAATAAAGCCTATTTAGAGTCTGTTGCACGCAGTTTTGGCTACTTCTTTGGTAGAGATTATAAAGTGCGCGTAAATACTATTTCTCAGTCTCCAACACCAACAACTGCAGGCACAGGGGTTAAAGGGTTTGATGGTTTTATTGCATATTCAGAAAAAATGAGTCCGTTAGGTAACGCAACCGCATTAGAATGTGCAGATTATACAATTTCTATGTTCTCAGACTTAACCAAGAAAGTGACATTGCAAAACTTATTTCATGATGGCGGATTCTCAAATATGGGTGTAAGCGATGCTGTTATGGAAAAGTTTGAGTAGTTTTATTGAATGTGATTTTCTATTAGAAGTTTCGCTTAAGGACTTTCATTTTTTTTATTAGGTTTGCTTTCTTTCTAAAGTGTTGAAAAATGAAAATTTAAACTTTTGTTTTTTTATGTTATTTTTACAATTAAATTAATTTTTATACATGGGTTTTTTTAAGAAAGTTGACAAAGTTTTTACAGGATTAGAGCAGTTTAATTTGATGGAGAGAACCGAGGTTGACATTCAAATTGAAGAGAATATTAAAAAAGGAGATATCCATAAATTTGCAACATCAGATTATGGAGACCTATACTTGAGAGTGAACGAATTAGGAGGGTTTTTAATTATGGAAACAATTCTGGTGAGTGCGACCAATTTGAAAAGTAAAAAAGGGAGTGTGTTGACTTTTATAAAAGGAAAGGAGCTTCTAAAACTAGAATCGGATGAAAATAAAATAGAATCTGATTTCTACAATGCCGTAAAAAAGGCGATTACTAAAATTGATTATAATGTTTCTACCAAAGAAGCGGAGGCTTTTAAAGAAGAAACATATGATGAAGTTCGTTTTGAAATCAATGGAAATGAAATTTTATTTTCTGTTTTAAAATCCTAAATATTGAAATTGTCATTCTCTATCATAATCCCTGTTTACAATCGTCCGAAAGAAATAGACGAACTGTTAGAAAGTCTTACACAACAAGATTTTACTGATGAGTTTGAAGTTTTAATTATTGAAGATGGTTCTACGGATAAAAGTGATTTGCTTGTAGATAAATACAGTGCTCAACTCGATTTAAAGTATTTTTTTAAGGAAAACAGTGGAGCAGGAGCAAGTCGTAATTTCGGAATGCAAAAAGCAATAGGTAATTATTTTATTATTTTAGACTCTGATGTTATACTTTCAAAGCACTATTTATCTGAGGTAAAAAGCGGATTAGAAAACAACTTTACAGATGCTTTTGGTGGGCCAGATGCAGCACATGATAGTTTTACGCCGTTGCAAAAAGCTATTAATTATTCGATGACTTCTGTTTTAACTACTGGCGGAATTCGAGGTAAGAAACAAGCTGTTGGTAAATTTCAACCGAGAAGTTTTAATCTCGGACTTTCGAAAGCTGCTTTTGAGAAAACACAAGGTTTTTCAAAAATGAAAAACGGAGAAGACATCGATTTAACCTTTCGTCTTTGGCAAAACGGATTTGAAACACAGCTCTTAGAAAAGGCATTTGTGTACCACAAACGCAGAAGTTCTTTAAAGCAATTTTTTAATCAAACCTTTGGTTTTGGTGCTGCTAGGCCACTCTTAAATAAAAAATACCCAAAGACAGCGAAATTGACTTATTGGTTTCCTAGTTTGTTTATTATTGGATTGGATATCAGTATGATTGCAGCAATTTTTGGCCACCCGCAATTGCTCTATTTCTACGAATTTTATTTTGTATTAATTTTCTTTGACACCTTATTGCAGAATAAAAACCTGCAAGTTGCTATATTAAGTATTGCAACTTCTTTTACACAGTTTTTAGGCTATGGATTGGGTTTTTTACAATCTCAGTTTTTTTCTCCAAGTAAAAATTAAGAAAAGATTATTTATATCATTTCGACAAAAGGAGAAACCTCCATATCACAGTTATGTTTTATGCTTCCATAAAAGCTTCAGAAACCCATTTGACTAATCAAAAGCATTCAATGTTTTTATCTGCAAATCATCTAAAGAATTTGCTTCAGTTTTAAAATTGATACGGATTGTTTCATTGGGCATTAGGTCAAAAAAGTTCTCCGAAAAATGACCTTTTATATTTGTAAATAAAAAGAGGTCTTTCTGTAAAACGGTGCTTTTTAAAGTGATGGAAAATCCGTTTGCTGTTTTACGAATATTTTTCTGAACGACTGCTTTTGGCAACTTTAAATCCTTTGGTTTTGAGAAGTAGAAATATGATTTTTCATCGTTAAATTCAGCAACTAAAAGGCTGCTATTTTTATCAATTTTATCCAGAGAGGTGTTATAAAACTGTTCGCTACTATTTCCGAATACTTCAATTTCTTTGGCATCAGACCATATTTCTTTTCCATAAAAATCAATTATTTTTAATTTTAAATTTCCGTACACAATATCAAATGTATCATTTATTACAAACGTTTTAACACGATTGTTTTCTATAACCGATGAAATTAAAATATTCTCAAAAGCATTTTTAGCTTTGTATTGCAGTGCTTTCCAATTCCCGAAATAGTCAATGCTAGACCAAGAAATTGCAGGCCAACAATCATTTAACTGCCAATACAAAGTGCCCATATTATACGGTTTTGCTCTTCTGTGTGCTTCAATTCCCATGACAATTCCTTTTGCTTGTAATAACTGACTTACATATACATAGTCTTCATCATTCGTAGGAGTTGTGTAATCCCGTGCCATGTATTCCGCAATCAATTGAAATCCTTTTGCATGTTTTTGATGTGATTTTATAGCGGCTGTTTTTAGATTGATCGCATCGTTTTGATTGATATACTTTAGCGTTTTATAACTTGGAAAAGATTGAAATCCAAACTCACTCATAAATCTAGGTACAGTATCTTCAAAATGTTCAAAAGGATACCCATCGTGCCAAACCCACCAATCATGTGCATCGCCTTCTGTTTTATATTTCGGATTTCCGCGTCCGTATTTTGGTGAAGTTTCCCAATAATCAGTAGTACTAAATTGTGCCACAACATTTGGCAGAATACTATCAAAAACGCTTAAATAATCAGTCCAAATTTCTTTTTTCTCTTTATTGGTTCTGTTGTTTTGCCATCCCCAACGTTTCCAGCCTTCAGAACTTTCATTATTACCGCACCACAAGGCTATTGAAGCATGATTTCTTAACCTTTTTACTTGTTGTGCTGCTTCTATCTGAATATTCGCTAAAAACTCCATATCGCCAGGATACATTGCGCAAGCAAACATAAAATCTTGCCAAACTAAAATTCCTTTGGCATCACACAAATCGTAAAAAATATCATTTTCATAAATTCCACCACCCCAAACGCGCAGTATGTTCATATTTGATGTTACTACATCAGCTACTAGTTTTTCATAATGCCCATTGGTCACTTTATTCTGAAAACTATTTTGAGGAACATAATTGGCACCTTTCATATAGACTGGTTTTCCATTCAATTCAAAATAAAAAGATTCCCCAATACTGTCTTTTTTTGTGATAAGTTTGATGGTTCTAATTCCTTTCTTTACATTTTTTTCATCTTTTATTTTACCATCAGCAATCAATTGAAAATTAAAAGTATACAAATAGGGTTTCCCTAAGTTGTGTGTCCACCATAATTTAGGATTTGTAATTTCAACAGGCACTTTATACGTATGTTTCCCTTTTTTTAGTGCAATGTTTGTCGCAATTACCTCTCTATTAATTTTTGTAAAAAGGCTTGCATTTTTATTAGAAGTACTTTCAATGACAATTTCAACCGATAACCTGGCCTTTGTTGCGCATATTTCTTCTTGTTTGACAAAGATGTTTTCAAATCTGACAGCATCCCAGGCATTTATAGAAATATTTTTCCAAATTCCTGAGGTATTTAGTTTTGGTCCCCAATCCCAACCATACTGAAATTGAGCCTTTCTGGTGTAAACTCTATTTCCTTCAGGTAATTTATATTTTGAATTTAGTTTCGCTGAATTCTCAAAACTTTTCGTGTTCTGGAATACTATTCTCAATTCATTGGACTTATTTATAGGAATGTCTTTTAAGGATATTGAATACTTTCGAAATGCATTGTCTGTGTCTAGCTGATAAACCCCGTTGATATAAATTTTAGCATAGGTATCTAATCCTTCAAAATTGAGTTCAATATTTCCTTTTTTTAAAATGGCGTCAGAAAGTGAGAAAGTGGTTTTGTATTCCCAACTCTTGTTAGAAACCCATTGCACTTTTTCTTCATTATTTTTTACAAACGGATTTTCAATGACTTGATGTGCTATTAAATCTGTATAAATGTTTCCGGGCACTGTGGCAGATTTCCAATCTAAAGTGTCAATCCCTTTAAACTGCCAATTTGAATTTAGTTGTATGTGAATGGGCAGCTCTTTCTCTAAAGAATTGCAGCCAAAAAAAAGAAATAATAGTGCTACTCCGAAAATAATTTTACGCATTTTTAATTACTTTTAAAATTTCTTGAATTGTTTTAGGATCTGAAACTGTTTGAGGTGTTGTATCAAAAAACACTTTTGAGTTTGTTTTTATACTAGAAGCAGAGGTATGAATTTCTTTAAAACCGACCTTTTTAAATAGCAGTACATTGCTTGCATTTATGCCACTTCCTGGAAGAATAATTAATTTATTTTGTGCCATTATTTTTAGTTCTTTTAGAAGCGCTATGCCGTCTATTGCTTTTTCTTTTTGTCCAGAAGTTAGAATTCGATGGACTTCTAAATCTATTAATTCTTCTAAGGCCTTCTTCGGATTCAATGCGCAGTCGAAAGCTCTGTGAAATGTAAAAGATAATGGTTTAGAGATTTCAATTAATTCTTTTGTTCTTTTAATGTCAATGGTATTGTCAGGATTTAAAACGCCAGAAACAATGCCATTAAAACCAAGTTTTATACACATTTGAATGTCTTCTTTCATAACCTCAAACTCAGGCTCAGAATAATAAAAATCACCACTTCTAGGCCTTATTAAAACATGTACAGGAATGTTAATTTCTTTAGAAACTTTTTTCAATACTGCGTAAGAAGGTGTCACTCCGCCAACAGAAAGTTCAGAACAGAGTTCAATTCTATCTGCACCCGAATTTTGAGCGTTGAAGGCAGATTGGTAAGAGTTTGCGCAAATTTCTAGTTTCATGCTGTGTATAAATTATAGCCTGTAAGGCTTTATTTTTTATTCAATAATTATTTCATCAATAAAAGTCCATGCTTTGTGACCTGCACCTTGTCTTCCTTCTTCAATTATTCCGTAATTCGGAATTGTAATTTTCAAAGTTTTTGTTTTTAAGACTTTATCTTTTGGATAAAATTGAGAGAGATCTAAATTAAAAGGCACTACTAAAGAATCTTTACTTTCAATCATATTTCTTGAGGAGATAGCGTTTCCATCTTCTAGTTTTAATTGTAAATTTAATTCTTTTGGTGCATAAATCCATTGTCCATTTCCGTTATAAAATCGCGTAGCAATTGAGTTGATTTCTGTGGGTGTATCAAAATTAATTGTAATTTCTACATCATCCCCAGAAAAACCCAACCATTCAGTATCTCCATAACGCTTGTTGTTTCCAGAAATTCCATTAATTAAGGCCTGTTTTCCACCAGCATTGTAAGCCTTGTTTGGTTGTACATTTAAAGAAATCTTCTTTCCAACGGCTTTGTGTAGGTTTATTTTTTGTTTAAAAACAGCGCCTAATTGTTGTTTATCTAAATTAAAAATAGCTGCTTTAAGGGTGATAGAGGAAGCTATTTTTATTGGATTGTTATATTCGGTAGCATTATTATAGGAAGGTTTTTCTCCATCTAAAGAATATACAATTTTGTTGTTTGTGGTGGTCTCTAATTGATAGGTTAATTGTCCGTTTTTATTTAATAATATGCCTTTAATTTCATATAAATGATTGGCATAATTCACATTCATTAGATCTAATCTTTTATTAAAGTGCACCAATCTACTCACAAAATCATTATAATTTCTATTTTCTTTCGCACTCCAAACCACTTCGGCCAATGCAATTGCTCTCGGAAAAACCATATATTCCACTTGTTCAGGAGTGGTCATATACTCCGTCCATACATTGCCTTGCGCACCCAACACCTTTTTTTCTTCCTCTTTTGTTAATTCTTCAGGAATCGGGTTCAATTGATATACTTTTTCTAAAGGAAGAAATCCGCCAATAGCCAAAGGTTCATTTTCGCTATCAGATTGATAATGATCAAAATAGCAATGAGAATTCGGGGTTAAAATAACATTGTGCTTTTCTTTGGCAGCTTGCACAGCGCCGCTGGTCCCGCGCCAAGACATTACCGTAGCTTTCGGCGCCAAACCACCTTCTAGAATTTCATCCCAACCAATAATTTGTTTTCCTTTAGAGTTGATGTATTTCTCCATTCTTGTAATGAAATAACTTTGCAGTCCATGTTCATCTTTTAGACCTTTTGTTTTGATAAGATTCTGACAATGAGCACATGTTTTCCATTTACTTTTAGGAGCTTCATCTCCGCCAATATGAATGTATTTACCAGGAAATAATGTCACAACTTCATCAATTACAGCTTCTAAAAATTTAAAAGTTGTTTCTTTCGGACAATAAATGTCTTCGAAAACGCCCCATTTTGTTGCAACTTCAATTTGATTACCAGTACAACCCAATTCTGGATACGCAGCAATGGCTGCTTGCGAATGTCCTGGCATTTCTATTTCAGGAATGATGGTTATTTGTCTTTCGGATGCATATTTTACAATGTCCTTTATTTCTTCTTGTGTGTAAAATCCGCCATACTTTTTACCATCAAATTGGTGAGGTTGCTCGCTGTAGTGCCCAATTAAAGTTTCATTTCGATAGGCTGCAATTTCTTGTAATTTTGGATATTTTTTAATCTCAATGCGCCAACCTTGGTCTTCTGTTAAATGCCAATGAAACGTATTCATTTTTAGCATTGCCATTAAATTGATGTATTTCTTAATAAATGCGACAGAGAAAAAATGACGCCCAACATCTAAATGCATTCCTCTATAAGAAAAACGCGGTGCATCTTTAATCTCTAAACACTGAATAGCAAATGATTTTGCAGTTGTTTTTAAAGGGAATAATTGAAGTAAAGATTGCACTGCATAAAAAGCGCCTTTTGAGTTTTTTGAAGTGATTAGAATTTTATTTTGGGCAATTTTTAACTGATATCCTTCCTCGCTTTCAATGTTTTTATCAATTTTAAAAAGGAGCGTTTTCGTCTTGTTTTTCTGAGATAAGTTGATGTGATAGGTTTCTTTTAAATACGATTTAAAATAGGATGAAATTGCACTTAATTCATCAGGTGCCGCAACATGTACGCTTTCATCTAAAATAAAAACACCTTGCTCAATTTTTTCAGAAAGAGGTTTCGGAATAATATGAGGTGTTGTTGGTTTTTCTATCTGATTTTCACATCCAAATAAAAAAGGAATAAAAAGTATCAATAAATAATGATGAATTTTCATTTTCTGTTATATTTGAGACGAATTTAATACTCTATTTTGATGAAACTTCATTTTTGTTCTTTTATTCTTATACTATTCATAATAATTTCTTGTGATTCAAGCCCCGAGATATCTGTAGCTAAACAAGATAAAAAGCTAATTTCTTATGTAAACCCGTTTATCGGAACCGGCGGTCACGGCCATACATACCCCGGTGCAACAATGCCCTTCGGAATGATGCAGCTTTCACCAGACACGCGTTTAGACGGCTGGGATGGTTGTTCTGGGTATCATTATTCAGATGATGAAATCTACGGATTTTCACACACCCATTTGAGCGGAACAGGAGTTTCTGACTATGGCGATATTTTATTAATGCCTACAAATTCGCAAGTTTTTAATAATGGCGCTGATGGTGAGAAAGGTTACAAGTCTAAATTTTCTCATGAAGACGAAGTCGCAGAGCCTGGGTATTACAAGGTACATTTAGAGGACACGAATATAGCTGCAGAATTAACCGTCTCTAAAAGAAGTGGTGTTCATAAATACCGTTTTCCATCGGAAGAGAATCAGTTTGTGATTGTAGACTTAGTACACAGAGATAAAGTTTTAGCTGCAAAAATCATTAAAATTTCAGATACAGAACTTGTTGGATATCGCTTTTCTGAAGCTTGGGCAAGTGATCAGCGTTTGTTTTTCAGTATCAAAACGTCTCATCCTTTTGCAGATGTTTTGCAATCTCCTTCAAAAAAAGGAATGGCAGGAGCGCAAAAAATAGCACTGCATTTTAGCAATCCAAATAATGAGCCTGTTGTTATAAAAATAGGAATTTCTGCCGTAGATATTGAAGGAGCAAAAAAGAATTTAGAAGCTGAAATAGGAAACAAGACTTTTGAACAAGTAAAAAAAACGGCACAAGATTTTTGGGAACAGCAATTAGAAAAAATTGTGGTTGAAGATAAAAATGAAGACTATAAGACCAACTTTTACACGTCGATGTATCACGTTTCTATTGCACCAAATTTATATCAAGATGTAGACGGCAGGTATCGAGGAATGGATATGAAAATCCACGAAACAAAAGATTTCGACTATTATACCGTTTTCTCGCTTTGGGATACTTACAGGGCTGCACATCCGCTTTACACCATTATAGAACAAGAAAAAACCAACGATTTTATCAATACTTTTTTAGCGAAATTTGATGAAGGTGGT
>ENA-ORXF01002487-ORXF01002487.1-marine-metagenome-genome-assembly--contig:-NODE-2487-length-10949-cov-4.856512_pt1 | contig 10949 bp, 9 predicted proteins | sample MGYA00237864_ERZ511476 | MGnify/ENA primary metagenome ERZ511476 (study PRJEB26306, sample SAMN06343908) | marine metagenome | isolation source: coastal waters | place: Atlantic Ocean: West Antarctic... | reverse complement strand
CAGGTTGTAGTGCAAGCAACTTGTTTGAACCCAAGTCACACTCATCAAGCAACAACGTGCAACCACGTTCCATTGCTTCGATCACAGGGCCTGGTACAAACTTAGTCTCACCACTCACCAAACGAAAACCACCAAGCAAATCATCTTCATCAGTTTCGATTGTGATGTTTACCCGAATAAGTTCTTTATTCAGTTTCGCACAAACCTGCTCTACCATGAGTGTCTTACCGTTACCCGATAGACCAGTGACAAAGATAGGATAGAACATACCAGACTTGACGACCTTTTCAATCAGGGAAAAATTACCCCAAGAGACAAACCCCTCAAATTTAGCAGGAACTAGATTTTGTTTTTCCATATTAGTAGCAACCAGATTGACTACTGATGCTTCTGCGTTAACAGGAGCTGCAGTAATGGGAGCGACAGGAGCGACACTCTCACTAGGTAGTTGAAATTGGTTATATCCAATCTTACAAGATTTTTTAAACCAACCAGCTTTAGGCACACCTGCTTTTTTAGATGCTTCCTTAACTTGAGCATTTGTAATTACTGACCCATCACCAAACATCTCAGCGGCAGTATCAACAAACAATTTTTTTTGTGGTGTTAAATTCATATTTATTCCTTCCTTTTTCATCATAATATAGCCATTATACTCTATGAGGCAAGTATTGTCAAGCAAAATCTTTGTTGTAAGTCATTGATATCCCTGACAAAATAAACTTTTTTTATCATTACGCAACTAATTTTACAAATTTATTGAGTAATTGGCGACTGGTAATCTTACTTTTCATAGATTTACCAAATGCAGACTTGAGTTTTGCTTTTGAAGCACCTTGAAGGTCATCACTCAGCCCACCGTTTTCAACTTGGAGTGAATCACCACCAGCCAAAAGATAGAGTTCATCATAACCAGTAACATCACCAGTAACAGCATAGAACTTTTCTTTGTTCACTTTTCTAAGAATAGCAGTCATTTCATCGCTGTAACTAGGAACATTAGTGTGATAAGAGAGAACTCGTTTATCAATGCGACCTGAACGACCACTACCAGCAATGAAGAATCCAATTAGGTTCATTCCCCTAACACGTTCTTTAAAAATCTTCAATAAAGTATCAGTCATTCTATTCAGAGATTTTATTTCATAACTTTTATGCGTTTTAGGATCAGTCAAAATTACATCTTTATCAGAACCTAGGTATTTCTGAATTTCGAAATGTTCGTTTTTCCTTTCATCAAAACGCAAATCGTGAACATTGCGATTACTATTGGAAGCACCATCAGTCAAGAAAATTGTATTGACCTTTTGGACACCAGTTTCTTTTTTAAACTTAGGAACAATATCCATCATTGCAATAATTGTTTCGTTTAGCGGTGTACTTGCAAGACCGAATATTGCTGGCATATAACATGGGAGTCCATAATCATTCTTTCTATTGTGACCGTACTGATTAGCCACCATCCAAAGAAAATGCATCATATTCATTTCCTGAGAAACGGTCATTTTGTTGGAAAAGAAATTTAGAAGTTTCATATTGTCCAAAACCAAATTACCAGCTTTGAAGGATTCTAAATAATTTTCTATATTACCATCTTCATTATATAATGCACGATGTGAATTTGAAAACGCATAAACCTCAAAAGGAATCTGTGTTCGGCGACAGAACCAAATTAGGTTATATAGTTGAGACAGAGTGCCTGTAAGGTTTTCATACATAGAACCACTCCAATCGACAACCATAACCATACCATGATTAGTAGCGCCTGGCAATGTGGTGACTTTTTTGAACAAGTCATCATTATATTTGTAAGTGTGTAACCGTCTCATATCAAGAGAACCAGATTTAGAAACCGCAGCACGAGCATACTGGTCAGCAGATTTTTTCATTTCAAATTCTTTAACCATATAAGCAACAGTTTTTTTAGAATCTGTTTTCATATTAACAACTGCTTCTTTAGTCTTTGAATAAAAAGGATCATCTGTTGACTTATTTAATTTATAAAAATTACTAGCCTCTTTAATAATATCATCATATTTTATAATGATATCATCACCAGAAATATCTGGAATGTTTGCATAAACACGATCAGTAGCATTTTCATCAATCAATTTTTCAATTGCGTTGTTGACATCAGTATCGGTTGCCGCGATTATATCACCTTTACCACCAGAACCATTACTAGTTGTAATATCATCGTTATCATCACTTTGTTCAGTTTCTTCATTACCAGTTTTACCACCACCAGTTTCTTCACCACCAGTTTCATTATTGTCAGAACCAGCATTGTTTGATGCATTTTTTTCTTCGCCCCCTTCGACTTCTTCACCCTCTTCACTAGATGAAGTATTAGAGTCTGTGTCGTTGGATTCATCAGAGTTTTCTTCTGAATCATCAGGAGAATTTTCTTCTTGTTCTTCCTCTGGTTCGTTTTCTTTCATCCACTTGTAAAGTTCTTCAGCAACATTGAGAACATCATCAGGTGTTTTACATTTAGAAACTTTTTTAACCCAAACATTTTCTTCATCAGAGAATTCAATTTTTTGTTTGCGACTACCAATCTTGAAGAACAGATTAATACGGTCAATCAGGTTCAACTCAGAAACATCCTTGTCGTCAATACCGAAGAAATCTTTAGCAGCCAAATCATCATACCCACGATTGAATACTGCAACAGAACCACGATAGCGTTCCTGTACTTTTTGTTCAATACGAACATCCTCAATGATATTTACAAATGAGTGACTGATTTTACGAACTCTAGCTTGTTCAAGCATATCGAGGGGTGTCCAGAGTGCATGAGCAATCTCATGACAAACCATCAAATCCTCAATATTAGGTGTCATCATCTCATCATTCCAGATGGGCAGACCTAACTCTCGTGTTTTTGGGTTGAAATACGCTGTTTCCATTTTCTTGTAAACAACGAAGATATCCTCTTCAGCGAGGAGTTTTGCAATTATCGATTTATTTTTCATCATATATACATTATACCAAATGGGGCAGGTATTGTCAAGCTAATTATACATATGATAAGTTATTGATAATAAAGGGATTTACTATTATGGGTAACTTAATTTATACACTGATATGACTAAAGTTCCTATTTTTTTCAAATTTGATTGTACTTCTGAATTTATCAACCAGTATATCTTGCTTGTGACTAATCACAAACACATTCTCATCACCCAATGTATTCAGAATTTTTAGAAACTCATCTGTTCCTGTTCCATCAAGTGAGCTGTCAAATATCTCATCTAGGATAAGTAGATTGCAATTTGTTGAGTTCTTCATTTTTGCGATTGCTCTCCAAGTAAAGAGTAGTGCAAGATCAATACGCATCTTCTCACCTTCACTAAATGATGCATAGGTAAACTCATCACGATAACGTGACTTTATAGTTTCCTCAAAGTTTTCATTCAACGTGAAGTTAACATAGAACTCCATTGATGTTAGATAGGTATTGATTAACTTATTCATCACAGGCAAATACTGTTTGATGATTTTAGTTTTTATTCCTGTGTCCATCAACATATTTTTTGAAGCTTCACTGTATGTTTGTTCTTCACGCAGTTTTGATTTTTGCATATCAAGTCCAGATAAAGTTTCTTTCATCTCAGTCAATTTATCATGGTCATTATTATTAACTTTACCACTGGTTAATTGTTTTATCTCTGATTGTAAAGTAGCATTGAATTTTTCAAGTTGTATAAGAGAACTATTTTCTTTTGCAACATGCACTTCATTTTCCCGAACCTTAGCACTTATATTACCAATTTCTTTCTGTCGGTCTAAAACTTTTTTCAGTTCACCTTTGAGCTCATTCATTCCAGAATCAACTTTGTCTGCTTCACCTTTCTTTTTATCAATCATAGATGATTTAAAAACTTCATCAATATGTTGTTGACAGGTTGGACAATCTTCGTTGCTTTCAAAAAATCCAACAAGCTTTGTGTGTGACCTGTGTTTTTCTTTTAACTGTGATTGAATGTCTTTCAGCTTGCTATGTTTTGTGTTTACCTTATCACTATCAGTAATTTGAGTAAGAAGTTCCTGATTGTTTTTCATGAAGAAATTAATGTCTGACTTCTTCTTAAATATTTCTTGATTATTATTGTCTATTAAAGAAGTCTTTTCTTTTATAAGATTATCTTTATGCATAGACACCTCATCAATATATTTTTCTTGAAGATTAATTTTTTCTTCTGTTAAATTATATTGATAATTTATATCACGAATATCGTCAAAAATAGTTTTGAGTTTTTGTTTAAGAAGCATATTCATCAAAGAGAAAATCTGAATGTCAAGAATTTCCTCAACAACCTCTCGGCGATGCCTTGCTTTTAACTGCATAAAAGGAACAAAGGTAGATGAACCTAGAATAACAACCTGTGTAAAACTACGATAGTTTAGTTTAAGGATTTGTTGTTCAAGATATTTTTGATAATCACGATTGTTAGCATCTTGGTTATACATCTTATCGTTAACGTAAATCTCAAATATGTTTGGTTTGATGCCACGAATAACTTTGACTTTCTTTGAGCCAATTCTAAACTTAACTTCAACTACAGCTGAACTTCCATTAACGGAATTTATTAACTGCGATTTGTTGATGTTACGAAATGGTTTCCCAAATAGACCAAAGCACAACGCATCAAGAATGGTAGATTTACCAGAACCATTTTCGCCAATAATAAGGGTGGTGTTATTTCTGTCTAACTGTATCTCCGTAAAGGTATTACCAGTTGACAGGAAGTTCTTCCACTTCACAGTCTCAAAATGTATCATTGTCTAATCAATAAATCTTTTTTGTCCTACGTCCCATTTTTCGAGAATATGTAACTTGTCCTCGGCCTCAGCAATCAAAGCAATTTGTTCATCAACTGCTTGTACAATATTCGAATGTTCTCCAATACCAGCTGCATTGTGGGTGTACACTGCTACGTTTGCACCTGCAACTGCAATGTCACCTTCGTATTTCTTTTTAAGTGCTTCTAAAATATATTCCATTTATTTCCCTTAAATTTCTAAATCTTGTGCTTCACTATAAAGAGATCGCATTGTATTTTTGAGTCGATCCTTACTCAACGTAACGTCTAACTGGTCAATATATTTTTCCAGTAATGTCATTGTATCTTCTGTATTTTCTACAATATCATCTGATACATTCTCAGCATCTAACTCTGAGAAGTCTTCTATAATTTTGACTTCATATGCATCTGCTAAAAGCAACCTATCAACAAACTTATCAAAATCATATAAATCTTTTTTGTTTACAACAATCAATTTTACATATTGATCTTTGTATTGTGTTATATCGTGTTTAGTATAATCCTCTTGAGTATCATCATAGTATATCTTTCTAAATAATGTATACGGATTAACTATGCGTTCTAGTTCTCTCGTATTTGTATCAAAGATATGAAAACCCTTTGGGTCTTGAAAATCTGACCAATTAATTTCATAGGGTGTGCCTAGATAATAGATTTGACCATCATCAGACTTGTGGTGGAAATGTCCACTAAACACAGTATCAAATCTTCTAAATAATTTTCTATCCCAACCACCTTCTGCAAACTGACCACGATGCATTTCAAAACCATTGATTTCTAAATGACCAAACAAAATGTCTGACTTTGCGGTATTCAAAACATTTATGGATTCTTCATAATTGTTAGCATTAATCCAAGGCATAAAGACTATATCAGTTCCGTCAAAATTTACAATCTCTGGGCCTGTGTATATTTTAAATCTGTCTTTACCAACAAGTTCTTCCATTGAATTAACTTCATTGGTGTTCTTGTAATAGGTGTCGTGGTTGCCAATAATGATGTGTAAATCAATACCCAACTCTTTAAACTTGTTTATAAATCTTTTACGAAAATCATTTGCAATTCGAAAACTTATAAACTTACGTCTATCAACAACATCGCCCATATGGACACAAGTTGTTATTCCTCTTTCTTTTAAAGTTGGAAAGAAAGTGTTTTCATAAAATTTAAAAAAGTATTCATTAAAATTAAGGTTATCATTACGAGCGCCAAAATGAGTATCCGTTATAATAGCAAGTTTCAAATTAATTATATCCTTGCATCATCTTCATCTTCATCTTTATCTTCTTCCATAAAGTTTTCAAGACCTTTAGTCCTATTTACTATTTTCTTTTTAGGTTTATAAACATCTTCATCTGGCAACATTACATTTGGGTCAAAGCCTTGTACACTATAATGGTTAGTATCACCTTCATTAACTGTCCAAGATTCATAACTAACCATTTCAATCATTTTATTTCTAACATGAGTTTGTTTTTTTTCTTTTGCAATTCTTCGTAAGAAAGCGTAGTAAATAATTTGAGTAAAATACGCAAAAGGATTCTTTGATTTCTCTGGGTCAAAATTACCACAATACTGCAAACAGTTTTCAATACCATCTGAAATCATTTCATCTCTATAAGTGTAATTTATAAAGTTTGGTCTATATGATAAGTGAGTTGCAATCTTTAAAAAACATTCACCAATATAGTTGGTTACTGGTGTTCTAACCCATTCTTCTTTGGGTAAATCTTTTTGTTTTTCTTCTGCTATTTTACACTCAGCTTTCCACTCGGTCATGGCTTGAAGGAAAACTTTATTTTCAACATAATGCGCTCCCTTTGCCTTTTTAACTTTTGTCATCTCAACTCCTTTTTCAAGTTAGAAGTATACTATACTACAATGCCATGAAAAAGTCAAGTAACTAATAAAAAATAAAAGAGACTTGACTTTGCTAAAATACATGTGTTATATTAGCTATGTTGGTTGGTTATGAATAAGTTAATGATATTTGAAAATCATCATTAACTGCATAACCTGAAGCATCTTTATAAATATTAAATTGAGTTTGGTTTTCAGAAAAAGTGAATGGCAATACAAATTTTCCAGGATTGACAGAAACATCATCATAGTAAATAGCACCACCACCTCTACTAGCAAATTGAGCAATAGCTGAGTTTCCAGCTGTTGCAAAAGGAAGACCTCTAAATAGAGTAAATGCTCCACTTGGATTTGTTAAAGAAGCTAATCTTATAAGACCTTGAATATGAACCATTCGACCAATTTTAGTATATGACATTACATCTATCCCAGAATTTAATGGTAATGACACACCTGTTGATGTACTTAAATTAGGTGTAAAAGTTCCTTCTTCATAATCGTCTAATTTGTTTGCTGTGCCTGTGCCACCAATAAATGCACCACCAGATAAATAAATGTCTTTCCATCTTTCAGAACTTCTACCTAAATCAAAAGTATTATCTGCTCCTGGTGTAAAACTTGCTGACATCCATTTAGCAATAGTAGTTCCAGCTCTATCAAGAAAACCATCAAAAGTTGTTGATTTAACTACAAGCCTTCCACTTGAAGAAACTGCAACAGTATCTAAACTTCCAACTAATGTATTATTTCTTCTAATTTCTACTACTTCTCCATCAGAACCAGTTCTATTTAAAAATAATGGTGTATCATTTTTAGTAATTGTTGCGTCTCCTGCTACATCTAATGTTGTTGTTGGCGATGCAGTTCCAATACCAACTCTGTTATTACCACCATCAACAAATAACATATTAGCATTGCCATCACTCTCCACTCTAAAATCTTTATCCGCTCCGCTCTCGTTAAAAATTGCTGCGCCATTAACGCCAAGTGTTGAACCATCAAAAGTTAAATTAGCTTCACCGTTTAAAGCATTAGCACTAGAAGAAGTAATTACTCTATTATTAACTCCGTTTGCTAATGATAATAAACTTGAACCATTATTATTTAATGTCCCAACTACGTTAGTAGTATCGCCACTATCCCCTATAGTTAAGGTAGTACCGGATCTTGGACTGATTTTATTTACTTTTACTTCACTCATTTAGATTCCGATTTAACCTCTTCTTCCTTCATTTCTTCAGGTAGATGTTCTTTTAAAATATCTACATAATGTTTTGACAAGATATCGTTATGGTTAAATTTTAACTTTAACTGATTTTGATCTTGACTAATTACTTGGATATTATTTAACGCAACTTTACCTTCATCAGAAAGTTTAGTTTCGTCATACTTTTTATCGTCTATTGTAATCATATTTATTCCTTATATATTATCTTATTCTTGATTTAAAGCAGCTTCTTGACTAGCTTTAAAAGTCGCATAAGCACTTTTAACTGCATCTGTCCAAACTGCGTTACATACTGCTTGAACTTCTGCATGTTCATCAGTTATAACTGCGTCTGGCATCAAAGCATGTCTATGATACTTTCTTGATAATTCGTTGCCATCTTCGATAACTACAGTATCTGTTCTTACTTGAACTGATTTGTATTGTCCGACCACTTCGATTTTACCAATCTGTGTCTCTTTAGTTATTGCCATGTTGTTTCTCCATTGTTGTTGTTAAGCTGTAAAGAATGTTCCTGATACCTGAAATTCAGAATCATTTGAAAAAGCAGAATTTTGTAATGTTGCTAAAACACCACTTGAATTCAGTTGTTGAAACGTACCTGTCGTATTATTATCATTTAATCTCATAGACATATGTCCAGTGTTTGCTACTTTATAACCAGATACAGCACCTACTCCTACTGAAGTTGATGCTGAAGTAAATGGAAATCCTGCTACTACAGCATTGCCAGTACTTGAACCTTTGTTAGTTAAAGCTACATTAATTTGTATCATCACTTTTCTTCCAATTTTTGTGTAAAATCCTAATTGGGTATCATATTGAATACCTGTAGTACCTCCTCCAAAACTTATTACTGGTGTAAAAGTTCCTTCTTCGTAATCGTCTAAAACATTTGAAGCTGTGTTTGCAGTTCCTACTCCAAGAGCAATTCCATTATTAAAAGCTGCTACTCCATTGCTATGAATTTTAACTCTATCTACATTATTGGCTCTAAATAACATGGCATTGGCATCATGATCGTATTGAATTTTACCTTGTTGTACTCCACCATCATCAGCAAAAAATATATTACCACCACTATCATTTCCACTAGCTATAGTTATTCCAGTATTACCACTTCCTTCAATAATTAATTCATCTGCATTTGCTGAAACAGAAGCTCCACTATCAGCAGTTCTAATATGAAGACCTGCACCTAAATCAGGTGTAGTTCCAATACCTACTCTATTATTACCGCCATCAACAAATAACATATGTGAATTAGCATTACTCTCAACTCTAAAATCTATGTCATTACTATCTTCATTTATAATTACTTCATCTTCTCCTATTTGTAATATATTAACATCAGTACCAGCTTTTTTACCTTGAATAATTAATTTAAAATCTTCAGTTCCATCAGAAACATCAACCATTCTAGCAAGCATGTCTATAGCCGTAACATCTTGACTGTTGTCATTTCTACCAATATATTTTGTACGACCAAGAAAATCATTATCAGCAGGACTTGCGGAATGCTTATGTAAAGTAAGTTTAGGATGGTATCCTGCACCAGCTTCGGTTGACTCTATAACCATTGCAGGCCCTGTAGCTGAAGTTCTAAAGTAACCAGCAATACCAGCAGATTCTACGTTTAAAGTACCAGTAAGATCCGTTGCTGTACCAATGTTTACATGGTTTGCACCACCATCAACAAAGATCATATTAGCATTGCCATTAGACTCAACACGGAAGTTTAGGTCTTTACTATCATCATTAAATATTGTTTCAGTAGGAGTCATTTTTATTCTTGAAGAAACTGCACCTGCTAACATAGTATTTATAAACAGTGTAGCATCTTCTGTACCATCAGAGACATCATCAACAAGTACATTTATTCTTGCCGCAATAATATCTTGAGAGTTATCATTTCTACCTTCAAAATCTATTACACCTATAGTGTCGTTGTCAGCAGGACTACTAGAATTTCTATATAAACGTAAGTTCGGCCCTACATTTGCATCAGCGTCTGTAGATATTAATTGTAAAGTATCTGTGTTATCTGCTGTAGAGATTGTAGAAGCTGCATTACTAGCAAACCCACCGTTAAACACAGTCGCTGCTGTAGTAGTTAAGACACCTGTTACTAAGGCAGTTGTTGCCATATTTACCGCACCATCTATGTCTACAACGTCTAAGTTAGTTGTGCCGTCTACGTCTATGTCGCCTGTAACAGTTAGATCATCGCTAACCGTTAAATCATCAACCACTGTGGCTCCAGCTAAGTTAACCGCTGTAAGTAAATCGTGGACCACGCCACCCGAACCTAGACCATCCGTTGCAATAACCTTGGTCTGTCCCGCTGGAATAACAACATTTGCTCCACTACCGCAGGTAAAAGTTAAAGCCGCAGCCGTTGCGTTATACATGAACCAAGTTTTGGAACTTGTGTTTGGCAGAAGTGTTACCGTACACGCCTGACCGCCACCTGTGAGTTTTAACCCAAGGCATCTGTCCGCGTCTAACGCACCGTCCGCAATTGTAATATTATCTGTTGAGGCATTTGCAACCGCTCTGGTTCCCCAGGCAACTGCTTGGCCTATTATTTCTAAATTTGTGTTTGTTGTATCACCCCAAGTACCAGATTGTTCGCCTGAACCTATTTCTTCTAGCCTGAGGTTATTAACGTATGTACTAGCCATTTTTAATTCCTATCCTATTGTAGCATATTCTACGGTTTCCCAATTTGCATTTTGAGAAGGTGTTATGGTAGTGTAACTTGAATCTTGATCTGGCACAACCTCTCCCCAAGTTGATCTTAAAGATCCTATAATTCCTGTCATTCCTGTCATTGCGCTAACAGTTACATTTGCGTGACCTGTTATTGTAACGGAGCCAATAGATCCTGTCATTGTCACCATAGTATTGGTAACAAAGAAACTACCTAATGTTGCTGTACCCGCAACGCCAGTAACAGAAACATTAGCTATACCTGTAACAGTTACAGAACCAACTGATCCAGTAGCACTGGTGCCAGTAACACCAAT
>ENA-ORXF01002483-ORXF01002483.1-marine-metagenome-genome-assembly--contig:-NODE-2483-length-10969-cov-2.909291_pt1 | contig 10969 bp, 5 predicted proteins | sample MGYA00237864_ERZ511476 | MGnify/ENA primary metagenome ERZ511476 (study PRJEB26306, sample SAMN06343908) | marine metagenome | isolation source: coastal waters | place: Atlantic Ocean: West Antarctic... | reverse complement strand
ACGGGCACCTCCGCCTTCCTGCACTCGTGGCGCAGCCAGCGACGGACGTCCGCGACCGATGGCTTCTCTGCGACGAGGTAGCACTCGTTTAGGGCGCGACCGACAAGCTTTTCCTGATCGTGCGGCAGGCGGCGTTCGCCCTTGGTCCGGCCACGCCTGCCGGGCAGCAGCGTGGCCGCCCTGGGCGCGGCGCGGTATTTACGGACGAGCTCGAAAAGGCGGGAGCGGCCGATGCCCAGCAGGGTCATAGCCTCCGTCGCGGAAGCGCCATCGATCTCGCTCTTGGCGGCGAGAGGCCGGATCACGAGTTCCCGGCGACGGGCCTCGTCCCAATCCGCATCACTCGCCGCATCCTGTCCCGCTTCGCGCATCGGTCCAGACCCTCGCCACCGGGTAGATCGCAAGAAGGTCCACCTTTTCAGGTGTTGAGTCCAGCCTTTCAGGAGGGGGTCGCAGAGCGAACCAGCGGTATGCGTCGGTCCAGCATTTCAGGCAAACCGACACCGCACGTCACATGCCCCGCCTCATAATTAGCGATAACGCTGATTCCCGCTAATTACATACTGGCGCGGATTCCGGTGATCGGTTAGCCCGTTTCGCTAAGTCTGGCTGGTCTTGCTGACCGGCCGGTTGGATGAACGTGCGGCGCAGGAGGTCGGCTTGGCCGATGATGACATCGATGATGCGGCTCGCGTCGATCGCGCGGACCTAGACGCGATCGTGGCTGACGCGCTGGTCGTCGTTGACCGGGTCGAGTCGCTCGAACCCTATCTCCCGCAGCTCGCCCCCCAAGATCGCGAGCGCGTCGACGACTATGTCCGCCGGGCCTCCGCCGACGCGACCCTGCGCGCCTACAAGTCGGACTGGCGGTTGTTTTGCGCGTGGTGCCAGGAGAGCGGCTATCGCCCGCTTCCCGCGACGCCGGCAACGGTCGCGGCGTTCCTGACGCTGCTCGCAGAGAGTGGGTTCAGTCCCCAGGAACCTCGCCGGACCAAACGCGGCACAATGCTGCCACGCAAGGAACCGGTGCCGCTCGGCCGCGCGACGATCGGCCGGCGGCTTGCTGCCATCATATTCGCGCACCGAGCCGCCGACGTCGAACCACCGACCTCGCAGCCAGACGCGGCTCGCCTCGAGCGCGCGATGCGCGGCATCCGAAAAGACAAGCGCGGCGAGCTGCCCGGCAAGAAGCGGCCCGCAGACGGTGACGTGCTGCGCGATATGGTGCGTGCGATCGTCGGCGACGATCTGCGCGCCTATCGCGACCGCGCATTGCTCGCGATCGGGATGGCGGGTGCGTTCCGGCGCTCCGAGTTGGTGGCGATTGCGGTCGCGCATGTGAGCGAGGACAGCCGAGGGCTGCTGGTGCGGATTGTGACCTCGAAAACCGACCAGGAGGGCAAAGGCCACACTGTCGCCATCCCCGACGGGCGCAGGCTTGAGCCGGTGCGACATTATCGCGCCTGGCGAGAGCGGGCCGGGATCACCGGCGGCCCCGTATTCCGTAAGCTGACGCCGCAAGGCCGCCTGACCGACAAGCCGATGAGCGCGCAGGGCGTGGCGCTCGTAGTGAAGGCGGCTGCGGTCGCTGCCGGCTATGCGCCCGAGCTGTTCTCGGGTCACTCACTACGCGCCGGCTTCCTGACCGAGGCCGGCCGTCAGAACGCCAATTTGTTCAAGATGAAGGAGCATAGCCGGCATTCTTCGCTGGAAATGGTAGCAGAGTATGTCCGCGATCATGAACGGTTCCGGGAGCATGCAGGAGAGGGCTTCTTATAAGTCGATCCATTGCTCAGCAACGCTGCCTGAGTGCATGCTCGACTGCTCAAACTAGAATACCGCCCGGCGGAGGATGGGAACCCGGGATCACGCGATCAGCGAAGCCCGAATTTAATCGGCATAATGATCGCTTTTAGCAATCGCGTAAGCCTGAACCTTCCGGTGGATGTCGTTGGAGTGAACGGCCCCAACTGTGGCGAATTCCGACGTTTGATCGACGTCGCCCCATACGTCAGAAATCAGCGATCGTACGAGTGTCGCAACGTTCGAGTCCGCCCAGATTTCCGGCCGATTAGTTGTTCTGGGCCACGACCCTGAACTGCTTTTAAGCACGGCACCGTCAAATTTTAACGTGTAGGCTACTCCCTCCGCCTGCTTGAAGTTCTGTCGGAATTCCTTTGGATGGATGTCATCAGCATCCTCGTCGTAACTAAACTCACCGTCGAAATTGATCAAAACCTTTTCTGATACCTTCAATCGGTCGACGAACTCGCCTTTAGACAACCAATCGGGACCCCATTTGATGATTTTTAAGTCAGCCGTATCGCCACCGAACTCTAGTACGATCTCTGCGGTTTTTGCTTGCCGCTCCTCATCGAGAACATGATATGCTACGATATTGGCTTGCTCCGTAGCCCAATTAGCGAGCACAAGGGCGTCCGCCAAAGGGGTTGCAACATCGCGAGACGCGGTGTCAGCTTCGCCAAGAAGCACGCCCTGAACGTTTCGAAGCTGGTTTGCTCTAAGACCGGAAACAGTGACCCAGCCGCCGTCGGCCTGCCAAGTGTAGCGGTCAGGCGCGATAAATGCTCGACCAACGACCTGACCAGATAAATCTGTAAGAGGCCGAATAAAGCTCCGCTCACCTTCCTTGCCCTCCGACAACTTTTTTTGCGGATTAAGCCGCCCGACGATGGCATCTTCTGACATCAGCATCCAGTCGCCGGGTTTGGCGACAGCCGTCGGTACGTCTATCCCGCGCACGACGATCTCGACATTCAGTGTCGGCGCCACCGCGGCGACTAACCGCTCTAAGGAGAGTTGGCCGCCGTAGATGCCTGGAAAAAGCAGACCACCGCGCTTGTTAGGATCCTTTTTTAGTTTAACTTCTACGCGCGTGCCACCATCCTTCGGGAGCTGCTTTGGGCTGGCCGGTGCCAATATTGGGCGCATGCTAGTGCCACCATTGAACTCAAGCAAACGTCCGTCTTCTTTGCCGCGATCCGCTCTCCTAGAGAATACCTTCACCTCCGATCCGAGCATGAAGACCGAGAAGAAACCTATGCCAAACCGCCCGATCGCCTGCATTCCAGCGGCCATGAGGCCCGGAAACTCCTCAAGCGCGAGCGGCGAGCGCCAGAAGGAGGTCCCGAAATCGAGCAACGGACCCGTAAGAACCATCTCTGACATTCCGATGCCGTTATCTTCGATGACGAGCCACGGGCAATCCTCCCTTTGCTCGATCGCTACGGTGATCGTGCCCCACGACGCTTCGCGATCTTCGATTCGACGGCGTGCCTGAACGGCATCCGCTCCGTTTTGAATAAGTTCGCGCAACGCGACTGTCGGGTCATCCCCATACAGCTTGGATCCACCAAGGTTTTCGACGATCCGCGGAACATCTGAAACCTGAAGTCTCGCGTCCACCGGGCGCCATCCCCGCGTTTCGACGGTACGAGCCAGCATTTCTGGCGAACCTGCACCCTTAACCCGGCTCGCCTTGAGCACCTCCCTTCCACGATTGCGAAGGAGCAGGTCGACATCATGCAGTTCGCGATCCACGGAATTCAGCGTGTCATAAGCAAGCCACCATGCCTCAGCGTCCTCGTGGCCGAAGGCTTTGCCGGCGGTAAATACCACAGCGTCAAGTTCCACATGAGGCTTTGCCAGACGCTCTTGGAACGACCAGTGAACGTCGGAGATGCCGGCCGGCCGCGCCAGAACTCGGGCAAATCGGGGTGCGCGACGACTATCGAGGTGGATGGCATCGGCGATCCTCAGCAGGCAGGCGAGTTTCACTTTGTCGACGAGCTTGCTCGTCCGCTGGGCCATGGCGCCCAGATCCTGAGATAATTCGTCTTCGACCTTCTGAACCGACCACCAATGGCTGTGCGCGATCCGGCCAATCGTTTGAGCATAGAAGTGTCTCAGCTCGGGGTCATCGATGAGATAAATCTGCTGCCCGTCCTTGGTGAGCCAGGCTTGGCCGGCGAGTACCTCGGCATGCTCGGCATGGAGCCTCCGCAGCACGTTCGGCACGATTTGGTTGATCGCTTCGACAGGCAGATTGTCAGGGTCAACCGGGTCGTCGCCCGATTCCGCTGCCGCCAGCGCGAGACGCGCTACGGAGTCTTGCCAGACGATGGTCTGCTTAAGATCGTCCACTCCTCCGGGATACGCCGCGAGGCTCATCGCGGAGTCATGCAGTAATATGCTCGCGCCGAGCACAAACGCCTCAGGCGGGTTCACCGTCACGGCCCCGTCCGCCACAAGCGACGCCGTCTCCCAAAGCGCGTCAAGATGGGAGATATCGTGAACTGTCATGCCTGGCATATCGATGGCGATCCGACTGACGAGCTGCTCGACCTTGCTCCGCATCGCCAGAAACTGACTACGAAAATACTCTTGTTCTTCTGTACTACTATCTGTCCGCGGGGACACGAACGCATGGTTCCAAAGCCACGTTTGTCGAAAATCTAGGCCGTCGGGCATTGATGGAACTTTCTAAGCGCAGCGCCGAGGCCGCTCGATACTGAGTGAATTGGTTACTGGTACTTCTGGCCGCGGTTGTCGAAAGCGGGCTTAGTCCCTTCGAGAACGTTGACCACCGCGGCGTTAAGCGCCGGGTTCTCGATCGACCCTGACAGATAACTGATGTTGCACATCGCCTTTCGGTCGAATTCTGCAAATATGATCTGCTCGGCATCACAGACTACAGCCAGGTTGGGATTATGCGTCACCATGATGATCTGCCTGTTCTCTTTGGCAGCGTTGAGGACCGGAACCAGCAAGCTCACGATCGTCTCGTTGTCGAGATTCTCCTCGGGCTGATCCAGTATGATCGGATTACGTTTTTTGTCGACGAGGAGGTAGAATATTAGAAGAAGTGCACCTCGCTGACCTGGCGATAGCTGTTCGATTTGCGTATCCTGGAACAGCAGCGTGTATTTCGGCTCCAGATAGTCCAAACCGAAAATCAAGTCGTAGACCTCGCTTGGTGCACGCTCTTTTCGCATGACGTTGACGATATCCGCCTGATCAGGCGAGCGTTGCCGTGCCGATTCATGCAATAGATTGTGCAGACTGCGCGCAAACGCCAAAACACCCGGTCTATTGTTCAAGTCTTGGGCTTCTAGGCGGGATTTAACTGCCGCGCGACTCTCGTCTTCACCGCGCAATTCGCCTATGCTTTGCTTTACAAGCGAAAATAGCTTTTCCGATACCGCGTCATAATAGGCGGCAAGATGGGACTTAAACTGAAGACGATATTCGTCGCGAACTAGATCGTTTTCGCCGATGATTTTTTGGAGTGGCTCGTAGAGCTTCGATCTTTGGTCTCTTTGCGCGGCCAACACGTCGAATATCTCGCCGGCAACTTCCTCGCGATGGGCTCGGCGCTCGCCGAGAACCTTCGGTAGGAGATCGAGTTGCGCGAGGCGCGCCTCGAGGCCGAGCTTGCTATCGGGAACGTCGGTGGCGCCACGAATGGCGCCTAGGGATGACTCCCAGCCTTTCATGGCGTTGAGATAGTCCTGATAAAGGCGCTGCGGGCCATTCAAAGCCTCGGTCGCCGTCGCCGTCAGTTCAGAGTAGTTGAGTTTGATATCCTTGAGGCCTTCGATTTTCTTGGCAAGATCCAAACTTTCCGCGTCTATCCTAGAAACGACATCAAGGACCGCCTCCTCTTTGATCTCGAACACCAATACGTCGGGGAGCCGCAACCCCAGCAACGTGAGTTCACTCGCGATCTCGGACGTGGCGGACGTGACTTGTTCTTGAACTAACGAGAGGCGTTCCTGAACGTCGGCGGCTGCCTTTCGTTGTGCCGAAAGTCGCGTGAGGGCCTCACCAGCAAGCTTTTCGTCCTCCGCCAGCTTCACACTGTCCGCAGCGATTGACGAAAGTGTCGCTGCGGCAGCTTCCTGTTCGAGCGTTAACGTCTCGGCTGGCGCGACCACGGTCGTGGGTCTCGTCAGGTCGAGTTCGGCAAGTTGCACCTCCTTCAGGCGGATCTGCTCTTCGATATTTTTCCGGATCGAAGGGTGAAGTTGGTCTTCGATGCCGGCGATGATCCGGTTTATGCTGGCAAGATTCTTGCGTGTTTCATCGAGCCGTGCCCGCAGCGTGTTCTCCTGGGCCTCGATGAGCTGATCATAATCGAGTGCGCCCAGCCGCTCTTCGGCTGGTATGTGCGAGAAGATGACGGACCGAAGTTCGCTTTCGAAATTCTCCGATCGGCCGCTGACATGCTCGTTACAGAGCGCCTCGAACCTGCCTTGCGGCACATACCGCACGAGCTCCACCCGATCGGAGGCCGGGTTGTCGGCAAGGTTTGCCTTACTAGGTTCGCCGGCGAGCCAGTCGAGTTTGCCTTCGAACTGACGAGCCGGCTCGCCAGCTTTGCCGCGGAAACGGTCGGCCTTCAGGAACGAGAAGTGAGCATGCTGTTGCGAGTTGCCGACGAGCGCGAGAACGTCTGCAAGGGCGCTCTTTCCGCTGCCCTTGTTGCCAATGATCGCGACTAGATCGGCGTTGAACGGAATTGCGCAGCCGTCGAACCACGTGTCCGGCAGGGAGCTACCATCCACTTTGGACAGGGTCACGGAGTCGATATAAAATGTCTTATTAGCAGCAATTCGCTGTAGCTTCGGCGGCGTTACGCCAATGTGACACCGTTTGCGCGGTTCCTTTATAGCCTGCAGCAGACCCTGCCATGTCGGGTCCGCCTTGATCCACGTGACGCGCTGCGACGGAAAATCGCCGTAGCCACGCGCGTTGTTGTCGCCAGGGGTCCCGCGCAGTTGATGAGCGTCACTACCTGACACCGGGAGGCGGGGAATGCCACCGATCGACTCTTGAAACGCCTCAAAAAAGGTCTCGTTCTCTGGGCATTTGCGACCCACGAAGGCGTTCCATAGGCCCTCTTTTCTGGTCTCGAAGATCGGTGAGCTGTCAAATAGACCGATCGCATATGCGTAATGTTCCTGATGTTTTACCGAAGCGAGACCGTCATTTGTTTCGAAGGGCATGAACCCTAGTGCCAAATTGTTGGGCACGGCCCGAACGGCGGCCTTGTAGCTATCGACGTTAAGCTCGGCGATCATGCTGCCGGCGCGTAAGGCGATCTCGCCACTCGCCAGCACCTCCGCCTTATCGAAGCCGTGCGTCGCGAGTTTATCGGCGTTCGCGGCTCTGGCATATGCAATCAAGGCGTGTGGCGAAAGTGATTGTCCGGTGATCTCTAGCTTCAGTGATGACAGAAAGTCCTTGAGATATTGATCTGGAATTTCGTTCGAGAAGAGGACGTGAGCATTGAGCCTCCCCTGGATCGGAGCGGCAAGCCGCAACTCGATTCCGGGAAATACCCTTTTATTCAGTGAGGGGCCGGCGCATTCAGCCAATCGCCGCTTGAGCGCGAACCACCCTTCGAAGCCCCAGTAGTCTTGGATCGCGTAAACCGCGGGCGCTGCATCATTCAGTGCCTCAATCATCTCGTCGATCAGCACATCGTCGTTAGCTGTGTTGGTGGCTGCGGAGAAGCGTTCGCCCTTCCAGTGGAAAGACGCTGGCGTGTGGATATGCAAATCCCATTGCCGCCACTCAGACCCCCTTGGGAAATGCTGTTCTACACTCATGTATTACCCGCCCCTGTTATCGCGCGCCCGTGCTATTTCTCGGATCCAAGGCCCGTTTGCGTAGCCGGCATCGACGCCTTTTTACCTACCGAATCAACACCTATAACGGGCGGGGGCGTGCTATACGCGGCTCCTCCGTCGTGAAGATCCCGTCCCACCGCGGCTCGAGCACGAGCGACTCCACCGCGAGGTCCATCCGCTCAAGCAGCGCGAGGCGCGCGAAGCCCTCGGGCGGCGGAAGCTCGAGCAATCTGCGGGCGGTGCCGATGCCGCCGAGCCGCTCGATCATCTGGAGCATGCCAGTGGGATGATAGTTCAGCGCCGCGCACTGGGCGTAGATGTCACGGAGGGCCCAGCGACAAACGCGTTTTCAAACAGCGGCATCCGATATCCCTATGTTGTGGGCACCGACCGCGTGCTGCATGGTGTCTGCAAGACCGACCGTGGGACGTCACCCCGACTGGCGAAATGGTGGGGGATGAACGATGACCGACTTCCGCTTCCTGCACGCCGCCGACATCCACCTCGACAGTCCGTTGCACGGGCTCTCCCGCTACGAGGGGCTCCCGGAGCGAGACGTCCGTAGCGCGACGCGCGCTGCGTTTGACAACCTCGTCCAATACGCCATCGACGACGCGGTGGATTTCGTCCTGATCGCCGGCGATCTGTTCGATGGAGAGTGGCGGGACATGAGCACCGGCCTCTACTTCGCCCGCGCGATCGGAAGGCTCGACCAAGCCGGCATCCCTGTCTTCCTTCTCGCCGGCAATCACGACGCGGAATCGGTCATCACGCGGAGCGTCCCGTGGCCGCCGAACGTGCGGCTGTTCGGCACGAAGAGGCCGGAGACGCATACGCTTGCGGATCTGAGGGTAGCCATCCACGGCCAGAGCTTCGCGACGCCTGCCGTCACCGACAACCTAGTGCTCGCTTATCCCGAGGCCGCCATACACCATTTCAACATCGGCATGTTGCACACCGCTTTGGCCGGCCGGCAGGGACATGCGGCTTACGCCCCATGCAGCCTCGATGACCTGAAATCCAAGCGCTACGACTATTGGGCGCTCGGGCATGTCCATGAACACGAGATCGTCTGCGAGGAGCCGCACGTCGTTTTCCCGGGCAACACCCAGGGGCGCACAATTCGCGAGACCGGGCCGAAGGGCGCGGTGATCGTCACCGTGGAGGACTCACGCGTCACCGCAGTGGAGCGCGTGGAGCTCGACGTGCTGCGCTGGACCGTGGTCGAGGTAGACTGCACCGACGCCATGGCCGACGCAGTGCCGGCGTTGATGCGCGCGGCACTGCTCACGGCGTGGCGGGACAGCGCCTCGGGTCTTCCCTTGGTAGCCCGTGTGACGCTCACAGGTCGAACGTCCGACGCGGGCGCGATGCACGATGGCGGCGGCTCGTTCCGCGATGACGCCCGCGCGGTCGCAGCGTCCATCTCGCCCGACCTCTTCATAGAGAAGGTGAAGGTGCTCGTCGCGCCTGAAAGCGCGACGCAGGACGTCGTCATCGGCGACGATCTCGCCGCGTTAATCGCGCGCGCGCCCACCGACCCGGCGCTCGCCGAACTGCTCGCGCAGGACCTCGGCCCGTTTCTCCTAGCGGCGCAGACGTCCCTCGGATCCGACGAGGACGGCGAGCTTCGCACTGCAGCCGCCACCGGCAACTGGAGTTCCGTTCTACTCACCGCGACGCTTGCACTGCGTTCGCGCCTGACGAGCGAGGCCTAGCATGCGTTTCGCCAGCCTCGCCCTCGAACGCTACGGCCACTTCGAGGGCTGCGAGCTCACCTTCCGTCCGGGCGCTCCCGACCTGCACGTCGTCTACGGTGCGAACGAGGCGGGCAAGACCACCTCAATGGCCGCCGTGTCCGACTTGCTCTTCGGCTTCCCGACCCGCTCCCCGTACAACTTCCGCTACGACTACTCCCTACTGCGCGTTGGGGCGGTGCTCGAGAATGACGGCGAGACGCTCGCCTGTCGCCGCAAAAAGGGTACCAATGGCACGCTGCTTGGCCCGGACGACCGGGTACTCGACGAGGGCGCCCTGCTGGCGATGCTGCGCGGCCAGACGCGCGAGACGTTCGGCCTGTCCTTCAGTCTCGACCAGGATGGCCTACGCGCAGGCGGTAGGGCCATGGTCGAGGCGCGCAACGACCTCGGGCGCGCTCTGTTCGCGGCAGGCTCCGGCCTGACCGGCGTGTCGGACGAGCTTTCGCGCATCGAGGAGGGCGCGGACGCGATCTGGGGACCACGCGCGTCCAGCAAACGGTCCTTCACCATCGCCCAGCGTGAGCTTGAGACGCAGACGCGTGCCGTCCGGGACCAGTCGCTACGGCCAAAGACGTGGCTCGACGCACGCGCGGCGGTGGCGGCGGCGCAGACCAATCTGGACGACGTGCAACGACGGCGGGACGAGACCCTTGCCGAAGTAAGCCGCGTGGAGCGCACACGCCGCATCGCGCCGTCGGCGAGGGTCCTAACGGACCAGCTCACCTCTCTCTCGAGTCACGCGGAGACCGTCGACATCGCGCCCCAGCGCGAGGACGCAGCAGAGACGACGATGGCCGAGATCAACCGCGCCACGCTGGCGAAGGCGATAGCCGTCAAGCTGGCAGACGAGGCGACCCAACGCCTTCAGGCTCTCGCGCCGGATCCGAACGTGCTCGCACAGGCCGATCGGATCGACGAGCTCGGTGCTACGGCCGGCGCAGTCGCCAAGGCACGGCAGGACATGGTCCGCCTCGCTGCGGAGCACACCACCGGAAAGGGCCTCGTCGCCCGGCTGAGTGAGGAGGTTGGCGCGGCGAAGCCGCCGACCAGGATCATCAGCTCAAGACTCCGCGAGCTTGCACTGGAGCGCGTCCAGGATGTCTCGGCGCTCCACCAGATCGCCGAGAGCGAGGAGGACCTTGCCCAGCGCCGCAGAACCATGTCGGAGAGCGTCGACGAGGCGCCGAAGACGGTCGAGCTTGCCGCGGTCGTCGTGGCGGTCGACGCCGCCCGGGCGCTCGGGGTGGACGCGGACGCCAGATGCGCCACAGCGGAGCGTAAGGCCGGTCTCGCCGCCACGGCGGTCGAACAGGCGATCGCGCGTCTGACGCCTTGGGACGGCGACATCCCGCGCCTTCTTACCCTTCCGCGCATTGCCGCCACCGAGATCGAGGCGGCACGCGCGACGCTCGCAGATCTAGCCGCAACGAAGACGCGCGAAACCGCACTCGCCACGCGGGCGCGAGAGGAAGCGGCCGCCCTCGAACTGCAGATGAGGCAACTATCGTCGGGGCCCGCCATCTCGGCCGACGAGATCGTCGCCTCGCGGATCCA
>ENA-ORXF01002482-ORXF01002482.1-marine-metagenome-genome-assembly--contig:-NODE-2482-length-10973-cov-9.107012_pt1 | contig 10973 bp, 11 predicted proteins | sample MGYA00237864_ERZ511476 | MGnify/ENA primary metagenome ERZ511476 (study PRJEB26306, sample SAMN06343908) | marine metagenome | isolation source: coastal waters | place: Atlantic Ocean: West Antarctic... | reverse complement strand
GTTGATCCTTTAGAAGGAACAAATTTTGCAGCAAATAATTTACCTGGTGCAACTTCTGTTATTGCTATTGCTGAAAAAGGAAATCTTTTTAATGCACCAGAAACATATATGGATAAAATTGCAACGGGACCAATTGAAAAAGGACTAGTAGATCTAGATTTTACATTAAAAAAAAATATTTCAAACTTGGCTGATTTTCTAAACAAAGACATATCATCACTCACAGCATGTGTAATGGATAGACCAAGGCATAAAAAAATAATTGATGAATTAAAGCAACTAGATATCAATATTAAATTAATTACCGATGGTGATGTTCTTGGGGCGTTGTATGTAACAAATCCAAAATATAATGTTGATATATTTTTAGGCATAGGAGGAGGTCCGGAAGGGGTTTTGGCAGCATCAGCCCTTGATGCTTTTGACTGTCATTTTCAAGGGAGATTTATATTTGATAATGACAAAGATATTACAGAGGCAAAAATAATGGGAATAAGTGATTTAAATAAAAAATACGAATTAAATGAAATTATAAAAGGGGACTCTATATTTTGCTCAACAGGAATTACCTCAAGTGAGATGTTAAATGGTGTAGTAATAAATAATAATGAATATATTACAGAAACACTGGTTACTCATAAAAGTTTAAAATTTAAAGAAATTATAAAAAGAACAAATCTTATTGAAGAATGATTTCTGTTTCGGGTAAGAAGTGGGAACAAAAAAAAATTAATCAAAATTTAGTTGATAAATTAAAACAAGATTTTAATTTTAGTGATATTTCATCTAGACTAATTATATCAAGAGAATTTGATGATGATGAAATAGCAACAATCGATGCAGATTTAAATTTAAACAATGTTTTTTTAGATAATAATGATTTTAATCAATCTATTAAACTCGTTGTAAATTGTATCAATAATAGTGAAAAAATATGTATTTTAGGTGATTATGATGTGGATGGGTCTGCTGCTACTTCATTATTTGTAAAATTATTAGAAAGTATAAATCACCCATTTTTTTATTATATACCAGATAGAGAAATAGATGGCTATGGCGCTACTAAAAAACTATTTCAAAAACTGATCTTAGAAAAGCCTAAACTAATTATAATGGTTGATTGTGGCTCTACCTCTAATGAAGCAATAAATTTTCTAAACGAGAATAAAATAAAATCTTTAATCATTGATCATCATGAAATTAACAAACCATTTCCAAATGCAAACTCCATTATAAATCCTAAAAAAGATAACGGTTATAGAGAATATGATTATTTATGTGCTACAACACTTACATATTTCTTTTTAGATTTATTAATTAAAGAAATTAAATGTAAAATTAATATAACTGATTATCTAATTTATGTTTTATTAGCTACAGTATGTGATGTAATGCCACTAAGAAAGCTCAATAGATTAATTGCATTAACTGCTCTTAAAAATTTTGATATAACAAAAAACATGCCTCTAAATACTTTATTTGAATTAAATGAAAAAAAAAATAAAATCAATGTTAATGATCTTGGGTACTTAATTGGTCCAATATTAAACGCTGGCGGTAGATTGGGTAAATCTCAATATGCCACAGAGCTATTATCCTCTAATGATAATAAATTGGTAAATGATAGATCCAGCATCTTAATTGAATTAAATAATAAAAGGAAAGAAATTGAAACCTTAATATTAAATGAAATTGATTTTCAAAAAATTGAAAAAGAAAACAAAGATGTAATTATTTATTATAATCCAAATATTAACGAAGGTTTAATAGGAATTATTGCAGCAAGATTAAAAGATTATTTTAATAAACCGTCTATAGTTATAACCACGTCTAATGAATTACTAAAAGGATCTGCTAGATCGGTTTATAATTACAATATTGGTCGTGTAATTAAAAATTCACTAGATAAAGAAATGATTGTTAGTGGTGGAGGTCACAATATGGCTGCTGGTTTTACGTTAAATAAAGATAACCTTAAACGTTTTGAAAACTATATATCGGAAGATTTTTTAAAATCTAATACTTTAAATAATAATATATTTTCATATGAATCTGAAGTTTCATCATTAGCATTTAATCAGGATTTTTATGATATTATAAAAAAATTAGAACCGTTTGGTACAGGAAACTCTATACCAACATTCATGTTAAGAGATTTAAGAGTGATTAAGCCCATAGTGTTAAATAATAAGCACATATCTGTAATATTAAAATCAAAAACAGGATTTTCAATTAAATCAATATCGTTTAATTCTATAAATACCAAGGTCGGTGAGCACTTAATGAGTAATAAAAATTATATCAATGTAATAGGTCAAATTAATGAAAATATCTGGAATAATAAAAAAGCCCTACAATTAACTATCAGAGACGTTATCATATAGCTTAATTACACTTGATAAATAATGACTTTTAAAATAAAAGATCTCAACATGGTCCCTTCGTCTATCGGTTAGGACAGCTGGTTTTCATCCTGCAAAGGGGGGTTCGATTCCCCCAGGGACCGCCATAAATGATTTATTACGTATACATATTAATAAACCTTAATAAAAAATCTAATCCTACATACGTTGGGTATACAAATAACATTGTCAACCGATTAAAACTTCACAATACTTCTAAAGGAGCAAAATTTACTAGAGGTAGAATATGGAATATAATATATAAAAAAGGATATCGTAATAAATCAATAGCGATGCAAAATGAATATAAAATTAAACACAACTTAAAATTAAGATCTAAAATCAAATCTAACTACTTGAATAAAATAAAATGAATATTGCAATACTTCTGCCCTATAAGGAAAATTTTACTAAAGCAAAAGCTGGTGCAGTATCAATTTTTATTAATGATACAAATAAACTAAGCAATTATAGAAAAAATATTAAAGTTTATGGCTACACATCATTCAAAGATGAATTTAAGAACTATATAAATATTTTTATAAAAAAAAGTTTTTTTAATAGTACTAGCCTTCAGTATCTAAATAAATTTTTAGCTGAAACAAAAAATATAAAAATTGATATTTTAGAAATTCATAATAGGCCAAATTATATTGATTTTTTAGATAAAAATTATAAGTCGAAAAAGATTCTTTTTTTTCATAATGATCCTCAAGTAATGCTAGGTTCACGTACAATTAAAGAAAGAATTAATCTTTTAAACAAAATTGATATAATAGTATTTAACAGTAATTGGTCTAAATTAAGATTTTTAGAAAATTTACCTAATAATATAGATTATAAAAAAATTATTATTATTCCACAATCTACCTCAAAAACTAAAATTAGTTTTGATAAGAAAAAAAATTTAATTTCATATGTTGGAAAATTAAATAAAGCTAAAGGTTATAATATATTTGGCGAATCTATACTAAAAATTTTAGATAAATATCCTAACTGGAAGTCAGTAGTAATAGGTGATGAGCTAAGAGAAAAATTTTTTTTCAAACATAAAAACCTTAAACATTTAGGTTATAAGAATAATTCTTATATTTTAAACAAGCTTAAAGAAGTTGCCATATCAGTAGTTCCATCACAATGGAATGAGCCATTTGGTAGATCTAGTATAGAGGCTGCTAGCAGAGGATCTGCACTAATCATATCGAATTCTGGTGGTTTAAGTGAAACAACAAAAGATGCCATAGTCATTAAGAATATAACTGTAGATAATATTTATAAAAAAATCAAATTCTTAATTGATAATAAACAATATCGTAAAAAATTACAGCGAAGTGCTCATAAAAATTTTATACTGACAAATAAATACTCATCAAATTTGCTTGATACTTTAAGATCGTCATTCTTTACAAAAAAAATTAATATTAATTTAAATGAAAATAAAAAATTAAAAATTTTTCATATCACAAATTTTAATGAAAGATTTAATGGCAGACTTCATTACAATACTAGTAAAAGAATTAATAATGGTCTTATCAAATTAGGTCATAACGTTTTTTCTATTAGTGACAGAGATGTTATTTATAATTATAAAAGTCTAGTAGATCCAAATGGAAAAAATATTCTTAATAACAAGATAATAGAATCTTGTAAAAATTTCAATCCAGATACTATTATAATGGGTCATGCAGATAGTGTTAAAACTGAAACTTTAGATTATTTAAAAAATAAGAACAAAAATTTAAAAATTTGTCAGTGGTTTTTAGATCCAATTACAAAGTATGGGCCAGATTATGTAAATAATAAAAATAGGCTTTTAAAATCTGAAAAATTTGTTGATGTAAATTTTATAACAACAGATCCCAAATCAATAGATTTTAATCTAAATAATGCATATTTTATACCAAATCCAGTAGATGAATCATTTGAAACATTAAAAAATTATGAAAAAAATCCGAATAATGATTTATTTTTTGCAATGAGTCATGGAGTTCATAGGGGAATTTTAAAGACTGGCAAGATAGACGAACGCGAAAAATTATTGAATAAATTATTTAATAAAAATAAGCAATTCAAATTTGATTTTTACGGTTATGGTGATAAACAACCTATATGGGGGGATGATTTTATTAATGTATTATCTAATTCTAAAATGGGTTTAAATTTAAGCCGTGGTAAACCAATAAAATACTATAGTAGTGATAGATTAGCCCAACTAATGGGTAATGGTTTGTTAACTTTCATTGATGAAAAAACATGTTATTCAGATTTTTTCACAAATAAGGAATTAGTTACTTATAAAAATTATGATGATTTAATTGAAAAACTCTATAAATATAAAAAAAATGATAAAGAAAGAAAATTAATAGCAAAAAATGGTAAATTAAAATATTTAAAATATTTTAATTCAACTTTAGTTGCAGAATTCATAATTAATAAAACTTACGATATTAAGAAGAAATATTATTGGGATAATAATAATTAATATTAAACATAAATATGAAAAAAATAATAATTGTTACAGGTGGTGCAGGTTTTATTGGGTCAAATTTAATAAGATTTTTATTAAAGAAAACTAAATTAACCATCATAAGTATAGATAATTATTCAGCTGGAAGTGTAAAAAATCATATCATTAATAAAAATGTAAAATATATAAATGGTCATAATATAGATATTTCAAAAATACTTAAAAACTATAAAAAAAAAATTAAAATTATCTATCATTTTGGAGAATTTTCTAGAATATATCAAAGTTTTTTAAACACAAAGGATTGTGTGAACAGTAATATTTACAATTCTTTTGAAGTTATCAATTTTGCAAAAGATAACGATATTAAGATTATTTATTCTGCAACATCAAGCAATCTAGGTAATAATGGTAATGATCAAAATTCCTCACCCTATGCGTGGACTAAAACTAAAAATATTGAATTAATAAAAAATTTTGGTGACTGGTTTGGTTTAAGATATGAAATATTATATTTTTATAATGTTTATGGTCCTGGTCAAATTAAAACTGGAAAAATGTCTGCATTAATAGGCATTTTTGAAGAACAATATGAAAATAAAAAACCTCTTACTATTGTTAAACCAGGGACACAAATGAGAGATTACACTCATATAGACGACATTATTGAAGGTTGTTATAAAGCGGTTATTAAGAATAAAAATAAAGAATATATGCTTTCATCTGGGAAAAAGTTTTCAATTTTACAAATTGCAAAAATGTTTAATACTAAATATAAATATATCCCAAATAGACCAGGTGATAGAAAAGATTCAATTAAGTTAAATAATAATGCAAAAAGAATATTAGGATTTAAAGCAAGAATAAGTATAAGTGATTATATCAAAAATTTTATTAATACTCATTAAAACTACTTGTTTCTAATTATATAATAAATAAAACTTTAGGTACTTATTATACTAAAAAAAATTTATGAGGAAAATAAAAAAAGCTTTAATAACCGGCATTACAGGTCAGGATGGCTCTTATCTTGCCGAATTATTATTAAAAAAAAATTATCAAGTACATGGAATTGTAAGAAGAGTTGCCTTAGAAGATAAAACTCATAGACTTTGGAGAATAAGAAAGATATTAAAAAAAATAACTTTACATAGTGCATCTATAGAAAGTTACGCTAGCTTAGTCAGAATTGTTGCAAAAATTAAACCAGATGAAGTTTATCATCTAGCTGCACAAAGCTATGTTGCTTATTCTTTTGAAGATGATTTTTCTACTTTAAATACCAATATTAATGGTACACACTTCATGCTTTCAGCTATTAAAGAATTTTCACCTAAATCAAAATTTTATTTTGCTTCTTCCTCTGAAATGTTTGGTAAGGTTAGATCAAACCCTCAAAATGAAAAAACGCCTTTTTATCCAAGATCTCCATACGGTATATCTAAAGTAGCTGGATTTGAATTAACAAGAAATTACAGAGAAGCTTATAATATTTTTGCTTGTTCAGGCATACTCTTTAATCATGAATCTCCAAGAAGAGGCTTTGAATTTGTTACGAGAAAAATATCATCTAGTGTAGCTAGAATAAAATTAGGTTTACAAAAAGAATTAAATTTAGGAAATATTGATGCACAACGTGATTGGGGACATGCAGAAGACTACGTTGTAGCTATGTGGAAAATGTTACAGCAAAAAAAACCGGAAGACTTTGTAATTGGTACTGGAAAAATGCATTCAGTAAAAGATTTTGCTAAATTAGCTTTTCAGTATGTTGGGCTGAACTACAAAGATTATATTAAAATCGATAAAAAGCTTATCAGACCTGCAGAAGTAGATGTTTTATGTGCTCAATATAAAAAAGCAGCAAAGATTTTAAAATGGAAGCCTCTAAAAAAATTTAAAGATCTTGTAAATGAAATGGTTGATTCAGATTTATCAGACTTAAAATGAAAAAATGATTTTTAATGAAAATTTGTTTTATTGATCGTACTAAATTCAAATATTCTTTTAATGATAAAGATAATCCTTTATTGAGAGGTGCTGAAACTACATTGATTAATTTAAGTTATAATTTATGTTTACTTAATAATGAAGTTTATATCTTTAATAATTGTTCTAAAAAACTTCATTTAAAAAATTATCATTGGGATGATATTAATGAATTAGATCATTCTCAAATGTCTTTTGATATAGCAATAGCTAATGGAGATATAAATCTGCTTAATAAAATTAATGCTAAAAAAAAATTTGTAATATCTTATAGTGTACAGCCAATTGAAAAATTTATTAGAAAAAATCAGTTATTTGGTTATTTAAAAAATAAACCTAAAATTATTTTGATTGGTCAATATCATAAAAATAAAAGAAATATACTTACAAGAATTTGGGGTTATGATTTTTTAAATTTAGCTATAGATGATAACTTTCTCAAAAGTAATGTTAATATTAATAAAAATGAATTAACTAACCAAGCAATTTTTACTTCTAGACCTGATCGTAATGGTGATAAGTTAATCAAAATATGGAAGAATAAAATAATTCCTCACAATAATAAGATTAAACTTTTGTATACACCAACAAATAAAATGAAAGATCTGAGTAAATTTAATATATTTTATAGAAAAATGAAAAACCAGTTAGAATTAATTAATGATCTCAAGAATTCAAGAGTAATGCTTGTACCAGGTCATGAAGCAGAATTATTCTGTCTTGCAGCTGAAGAAGCTAGAGAATTATGCATTCCAATTGTTACATTGGGTATTGGGTCATTAAGAGAAAGAGTTATTCATAATGAAACTGGTTTTATTGCTAAAAATGAAGAAGAATTTGCAAAATATACATTGGATCTTTTTAATGATAATGATTTATGCATTCAATTAAAAAAAAATTTATATAAGATTAGAAATAGTAATAATTGGATCAATTCAGCTAATAGTTTTTTAAAGGTATTAGAAAAATGAAAAAAAAAGTTTTTAATTACAGATATAATGGGGCAGGATGGCGCATACCTAGCAAAATTTCTTTTATCAAAAAAATATCAAGTTTATGGAGCATATAGGCCAAATTCTTATTATAAAAATAATAGACTTAAAAAATTAGGTATTGAGAATAAGATAAATTTAATTGCTAATAGAGGGAAAAATTCATGGTTCAATGCTGCAAAAAAATTTATGGAAATAGTTAATAATAAATAATGTCTAAAAATAAAATTTTGATACTTAAAAATGATAGAGCAGGCGATCTATTTACTTCTTTACCTTTAATTTCTTCTCTTATTAATCCCAAAAATACTATTAAAATTTATTTATCAGAATTAAATATTGGCTTTTCCTTTTTTTTTGAAAAATTAAAAGTTCAATTAGTTAAATTTGATCTTTCATTTATACAAAAAATAAATATTTTTTTAGATATTTATAATAACAAATATAATAGCATTTATATTTTATCACCTAAAAGTTTTTATTTTCTTCTTCCATTATTTTTTAGAAATATCAAATTTTATGCTATAGTCTATAATTCAGATAAAAATTTAAGACCATCATCTTTTTTAAGGAAATTTTTATATAAATATGAAATTTTATATAGAAATACTTTAAATAAGAATAATTATCAAAATATCCAAACTAAACTCATCAACAATGAAGATTTTATTGATATGAATTATTCAAATATCAATATACCAATAATCAATTCGAAATTAAAAGACTTGCTACCTGATAAATTTATTTTATTTCAATTTAGATACAATTTTTTTGAAGAACTAGGCTGGAGTATTAATGAATTTGATATTCTAATTAAAAATATTTTGACTAAATATGATTTTATATTATTTTCGTCTGATATTGAAAATAATACTAAGTCAAAATTTTATAACGATTATTTCCTTAAAAATTATTCCATTATCGATACCACAAATTTCAAGAAATATATTAATAATAATAAAAATGTTTTTTATCTTAAAAATATTAATTCAATAAATTTATTTCATCTTTTAAATGAATCTGAGATCAACTTAGCTAAACATGGTATTTTTACTCATATTTCTTTTTTTCATAAAAAAAAAAGTCATAACTTGTTTAATTTCAAGATAAACACCAAAGAAGACATTATTCATCAAAAGATTAGTTTTTCTGAATGGTATAAAGGGATGAATTTAAATTTTTCTTTTTTAAATAATGATTTAAAAAAAGCATCTAAAAAAATATTAAAGAATATCTAAATTTTAATATTATTTAATGCATTGTTCTTAAATAGATTTGCTTCTTTAATATATCTTCTAACCATCTCAGTTGATTTATGACCTGTCATGGCCATTATACTTCGTTCTTCGGCTCCAGATTCTGCAGCCGATGTAGCAAATCCAGATCTTAAACTATGACCAGAATAATTTTTGCTATCAATTCCAGCTAATTGCAAATACTCTTTAATTAACAAAGCTACTGTTTGATCTGTTAATCTTTTTTCTGATAATTTAGAACCTTTTATAAATCTTCTAAACAATGGACCTGTATTAATATTTGTTATTTCTATCCACTTCTGAATTGAGGTGACAGGGCAATATTGAGCATTATTAAAGTAGGGTAGTCCTTTTACTAATCCTTCCCCAAATTGATCTGTTTTTGATCTTCTTAATTTAATTTTTAGTCCTTCAGTTACAAAATCTAAATCATCATAGTCTAGCGAAACTATTTCATTTCTTCTAAATCCTCCTGAAAAGCCAATTAAGATTATAGATCTATCTCTTAATTTTTTAATTTCTAACTTTTTTTGTTCATCTATAACATTAATTATTTTTTTTAAACTATTGATTAATAATGGTTTTTTTCCTTTTTGAATACTACCTTTTCTTCGTTTAATGCCCATAATATTTTCGACAATTGATGGATGTTTTGTATCTAGATAATACCCTTTTAGCTTATGTATTACCCCTATTGATACTAGTCTACGTTTTAAAGTGCTCATTTTTACTTCTCTAGTGGATAAATGGGTTAAATATAACGAGACTATTTTAGGGTCAGAAGGCAGAGGTTTAAATCCATTCTGAACGCAAAATAGACTAAAATCCTTAAAATCTGACTTATATGCTCTAATAGTATTGTTAGCTTTAGAGCTTTGAAGGTTTAATAAAGTTTCTTCCTGTAATGCTTTTATATCTGTTATTATATTATTCATATATTACTATTGATAACCATTAATTATCGTTAGTAATATATTAAGTGATTTTTAATGTCAATAGTTTAAATATACAAATTATGATTAAAAATTCTCAAGCTCATCTTAATGAAGTTAAGGAAACTTACTTAAAACATATGGCTGTGAATTTCAAAATTGGTTTATCTACTATAATAGCTGGTTTCAAATTTCTGATACATGGAATTATTCCAGCACTTTTTAAAAAAAAATGATAAAAATATTTGTAAAAATTTGTAAAAATAATTCAAGAAATTAAATCAAAAAATTACATGATATCAATTATTTAAAACTATTTATTAAAGTATATGATTAGAAAATTAGAGAGAAAAGATATGGAAAATTGGGCTAAATTATACAATGGTTATGCCGATTTCTACAAAGTCCCAATGAATACTGGGATTTTAGACACTCTTTGGGGATGGATTCACGATGAAAACCACGATGTTAAAGGTCTTTGCTTTGAGTTAGAGGGTAAAATCGTTGCTATTGCTCATTATAGAACAATGCCAAGACCAATTAAAGGTCAATATATTGGATTTTTAGATGATTTGTTCGTAGAGCCAGATTTTAGAGGTCAAAAAATAGCGCAAAAGCTCATTAATCATCTAAAATCCTTATCTAAAGCTAATAATTGGCAAGGAGTTCGTTGGATCACCCACACTTCCAATAAAAATGCTAAGAAATTATACGATAAAATAGCCAATAACACAGGTTTTGAGCTCTATGAACTTAAAGGGGACTAAGTTTCAGCTAAAAGTCTGGAATTACTTGAAGAAAATACCCAAGGGCAAAGTGAAGACTTATAGCGATGTTGCAAAAGCTATTGGGAAACCTCTAGCAGTCAGAGCAGTCGCTAATGCTATAGGTAAAAACCCCTATCCTCCCAAAATACCCTGTCATAGAGTGATCAG
>ENA-ORXF01002481-ORXF01002481.1-marine-metagenome-genome-assembly--contig:-NODE-2481-length-10975-cov-5.403377_pt1 | contig 10975 bp, 4 predicted proteins | sample MGYA00237864_ERZ511476 | MGnify/ENA primary metagenome ERZ511476 (study PRJEB26306, sample SAMN06343908) | marine metagenome | isolation source: coastal waters | place: Atlantic Ocean: West Antarctic... | reverse complement strand
TCTCTGAGTTTGCAGTTGATCAACAAGATGCTACAGCTAATAGAATGCAACAAAGGTTTGCTCAACCTGAAGATAGAATGCGACAACAACCAGTTAGAGGTTATGGTCATGGTGGGGTTGCTTCAGAACCAACTAGAGGTGACGGTTATAACAAAGATGCTGATACAGATTCTGAAATAGCACAACAAAAAGCTTCACTAGCACGACAAAAAGCTGCTGCTGATGCAAAACTTGCCGCTCAACAACAACCTCCAACTCCTCCTATAAATTATGGGAGTGTAAATTCTCCGGGAGACCCACTTACACTAAGTCCTAACCAACCACCCCCAAATCCAGATTTCAAACCACGAAGAGGTGGACCTAGAGGTCCGGGAACTGAGATGGGTGGGCCACCCCCATTGCCACCAGTACCTCGTGGAGCTACATTAACTTACGAAGACGCTCTAAAGGAATCACGGGCTACTGACCAAAGAAAAAGAATGCCATTTGAGATAGCTAATAATAGAGCAGCATTAGCATTAGGTCCGGGTGGCGTGTACAATATACCTCCTCCTCCTGCTGGAACGGTTGGAATTAGTGAACTTGCACCTAATATGTACAACAATCCACCACCACTACCGCCCAGTAAAAGACCAGCTAATGTACCTGATTGGATGGTTGCTAACCCTAACTTTAATCCTATGAATGCCTACGCTACTGTAATGAGAACATACACTAACCCTGTAACTGGTGAAACGTATGACGGAACAGGTGCTGGTCAATACATGGTTGACCCTAAGATAGGAAAAGATGCTACAAGAAATGATGTAACAACAAATAATTATGGTTCACAAATGTCTGGACCTGCACCCGGAATTAGAACTGAAGAAACTTATAGGGCTGCTCAAGTACCACAGTATAATCCTAATCTGTCAAATGAAGACAACATGAAGGCAGGTGTAAAATTTGATGACGATGGATTTTATGGTGATCCTAACCGTCTGCGTCAAGATTTATACTTTAATACTGAAACAGGTAGATATGAGGGAACGGGTCAATTAATTGATTCACCAACATCAGGAAAACCACCACGATTTAATATTTCTCCACCACGGACAGATGGGCCACCTACTCCCGGCCTTGTTGGTGGATCTATTGCTGCTTGGGATAAACCAGAAAATCGTGGTGGGACAGATCCTATTTTACAAGGTTATTTTAAATCTGACTTTCACACACAAAAAGGAGATTATAGGTCAAAGCCGGGAGAGAAACCTTGGAGTGGTTACTATGATGGTATGGAAATTTCAGGAGGTTCACTAGCTGAGAGAGCAGATTTTCATAGATACCTAGACTCTATTGGTCGTTCTGATTTGTATGCAAAGCCTGATGTTGTCAAGCCTAATCCTTCTCAAACATGGACACCGGGTCAGAATTTCTCTAATATAACAAAAGATCCAAATCCACGCCCACAAGTAGATGGAACTTTAGGCACACCTATAGACCGCCCTATAAGCCCTGATTTACAAAAAAGAATTGACAGTGGGGATATGATAGATGGGCGTACCTTTACTCCTGCAGAGTTAGCACAAGTAAAAGTTGAGCCGATAATGATGCGAGGAGGCATGGGTACGTTTTACCGTATGAAGTTAAATGGTAAAAGTATTATCTTAACTACTGAACAAAAAAAACCCTTAATAGATGACAGAAATGCAAGATATAAAGAATTTGCTGACTCTCAAGGACTACTAGAAGTAGCACCAATAGCACCAAAACAAACATTACCTACAAGCACTAATGTTTTACCCAGTTTTTATGATTCACCTGAATGGAAGACTTTTTCATCTTCTCCTCAAATAGGCTCTCAAGATATGTATAGTAGTCCTTATTTTGGTACTAGGGGATCTGGAAGTCTTGGTAAACAAGAAGATAGAGCATACGAAGCCTTTTTAAATAGAACAGGTAACACAAGTATGTTGAGAGGTGGCGCAGATTACGTAGCTCCTCCCCCTGAAGTGTACCCTGAAACCAAAGGCCCACCACTACCAAATGGAGATAATAATATGGTTACCCCCAATACTGACCCTGCTGCAACTCCAGAAGTACCATTAACTCCTGTACAAAAACTAGCAGCAGATCAAGCTACTACGATGGCTAACGTGTATAGTGACCCATCTAAAGTTGTAACCCCTGCTACTGTAGTAAGTACACCTAGTGGACCTGACACTACTATAGCAGGAGGAACAGGTTCAGTATCTAGCACTGGTCCTAGTGTAGCTATACCGGATGCTACTGGTGTATCTACAGCTACTGCACCTGCAGTCGAAGGACCAAAAGGTGTGATGTCTACTTCTAATGTGACACCTACAGTTAAAGCTGCTACAGATGCTATGACTGCAGCAACAGGTTCAGTTGGTGCTAACTCAAAAGTTATAGCTGCAACAGATGAAACCTCTGCTGTTTCTAATTTAAAGACAACACAAGGTACAGCTACTCTCGTTACTAATCCTGTACAACGTAAGATAGAAGCAGGAGAAATTATAAGTGGGGCAGCTAATGCTGCTACTGCTGCTGCATTTACAGAACAAGTACAAGCTGCAACTGCACTACCCTCAGTTAAAGCTACTGTCCAAGGACAACTCGCTACCCTTATGGATGACTTTGCAGATGGCAAGTCTCCTGTGTGGGCAGCAGGAGCTATGAGAGCAGCTAACGCAGCGATGGCAGCCAGAGGCTTGGGTGCATCAAGCATGGCAGGACAAGCTATCATACAGGCAGCTATGGAGTCTGCACTACCTATAGCTCAAGCTGACGCTCAAGTAACTGCACAATTTGAAGCACAGAACTTGTCAAACAGACAGCAACGTGCTATGCTTGCAGCAGAACAACGTGCTACATTTATGGGCATGGAGTTTACACAAGAGTTTCAAGCTCGTGTACAGAACTCTGCTCGTATTGGTGACATAGCTAACATGAACTTTACTGCAGAACAACAGATAGCTTTAGAGAACGGTAGAGCTGCTAACACAATGAACTTAGCTAACTTAAGTAATACACAAGCGTTACTTTTATCTGAAGCTGCTGCACTTTCTAATCTCGATATGTCAAATTTAAATAACAGACAGCAAGCTGCAGTACAAAATGCCCAGAACTTTATGCAGATGGATATGCAAAACTTAAGTAACGCACAACAGACTAGTATGTTTAAACAACAATCTGTAATACAATCTTTGTTTACTGATCAAGCTGCTACTAATGCAGCTAGTCAATTTAATGCTACATCAGAAAATCAAACACAACAATTCTTTGCTAGTCTTGCAAATCAAACACAACAGTTTAATTCAACACAAACAAATGCAATGTCTCAGTTTGATGCAGAGAATGTTAGTACATTAAAAAGATTTAACTCTGAACTAGACAACCAAAGAGATCAGTTCAACGCAAAGAATGCTTTAGTTATAGCACAAGCTAATACTCAATGGAGACAAAACATAGCTACTATAGATACTGCTGCTCAGAATCAAGCTAACATGGAGACCGCTAAATTAATAAACGGTCTTACTGCTACTAGTATAGATCAGATATGGCAAAGAGAAAGAGACTTAATGTCTTTTGCTTTTACTGCATCAGAGAGTGCAGCAGACAGAGCAGTACAAGTTGCTATACAAAAATTAAGTGGTGAACAAAAAGCTGAGTTACAAGATAACATAGGTAAAGGCTCACTATTAGGTACACTCTTTACAGGAATAGTAAACAAGTATTTACCATTGCCCGTATAAAATTAAAGGTTTAAATTATGTCAAGTGAATTACTAAATACAGATTCTTGGAACTCCGGTTTGAAAAACGCCTACAATACTGCACGTAGAGTATGGCGTAATATACAAGCTAAAAGAGGTATACCAACCAGTGATGACATAGCAGGAAATAAAAGATATAAAAAAGGTTTAATGGATGCTCGTAATAAGACAAACAATTTACCACAACAAGATGATGACATAGAGTATAACCCAGATAATGCAGCAAGTACTATAGCTTATGGATTGTCAGGATACATGTCTTCATACGGAGATGACGATTCTTCTTATGAAGAAGATAACTTATTAAACTTAGAGAATCCTTCAGTCAGTGAAAATTACATGGCTCAATTCAAAGGAATCTCAGGGTTAGAACAGAAAAATGACAGGTTAGGCGATTTAAAATTTGATGTGCCTTTAGAATTACGTGGAGTATTTAACAGCGCAGAACAATGGGAAGGTTTTAAGGGAGCTATACGCAGTATAGAATCTAATGTATATGGTTACGCTTCAGTGAATGGTTCGTATGATGGTGCATATCAAATGGGAAAGGATGCAAAACAAGATGCTGCTGATTTCTTAGGAGAGACCTCTATAGGCCACACTAAAGCAGCAAGAAAAATGTTTAGAGGTGATCCTGAATTACAAGAAAGATATTATGCAGCTTTTGTTTCATCTAATTTAAAATCGTTAATGAAGTCTAAAGTATTTAAAAATCTAAGTCAGGATGATATGATTGGAACATTAGCATACGCACAACTAGGAGTTGGATCAGCTAAAAAATATATTGAAAAAGGAGAAGTTAAACTAGATGGAAATGGTTTTAGTGGAGTTGGTTTTATTGATCGTGTAAAAGAAAGATTAGGTCTTAATGTTACATCTCCTACCAAAAGACGCACTAAAGGATTAATGGAATGATTAATGACAAACCCTTAGAAACAAACAATATAGAAAATTATATTTTTAATGCACCTATTAATGGACAGTCATTAACTGACGACTATAAAAATGCACCGTTTGAAAGACCACCAGAAATTTCTGATCCTGATACTGCAATTAGATTTCATATAGAAAGTTTAACTACAAAAAAAGCAGTTAACAGTTTAATAAAATTAATGTCACTAGGTATGCCTCTTAAACCTTTAACTGAAACAATATTAACTTCGGCTGTTATGGAAGGCATACACTCAGTAGATGTAAGTTTAGTTATTGCCCCTGCTGTCTACGACTACGTTAAAAAGATAGGTGACATATCAAAGGTAGATTACATAACAGGATTAGAATCTAATAACCAAGACGATAGTGATGAACAGGACGACTTCGAAGATTCAATGATTAAAAAAGCTTTGAATAAAAGTGCTAATGACGAACCATTAGAAACAAACAATTTTGATAATCCTGTTAGAAGAATGAATCCCGGCTTTGATGACATGTTTAAATTACCTGACCGTGAGCCTATACGACCTAATCCTATGGATAGATATAAAGAAGAAGAAAAAGAAATAGAGTACGGTAAAGATTTTGCTAGTACAGAACAACCTACAAAAGGTTTAATGAATAGGAGTACAGGGTAATGGGTGCTGGTATATGGGCAGGTTTTGCAGGTCAGGTAACAAAATATGTAGATGACAATAGAGCATACATGCAAAAAAAAACTGAACGGTTAGAAAATTTAATTTTAATGTCTGGTACTAAAGCTGTAGCTTCAGCTAAAGGAAAAGTTACAGACGCATTAGCCTACAAAGATTATTTAATTGGAAGAGGCATGTCACTAGTTTCAGTTAACGGTATCTATGATGAGTCAGGTTTTGCAGGATTAAAATCTACTTATGATAAAGTTAAAGGCAGAAGTGATTTGTTACCACAACACATTAAAGCATTCTCTAATACGTATGAAGATTTTTACAAAGGAGATGAAGGAGCTGCCTCTGATTACATTACAGATAAAATGAATGTAGCTTTAGGATTAGTTGCAGGACCAACAGACTACCAAGGAGAACTAGGTACAGAAACAGAAGAACAAAGTTTAGCAGCATCTATTTTTGGTTTAGACAATACAGGTTATAGAGATGTACTAACATCTAAATCACCTACAACAGGATTGTCTGGGTCACGAACTCTTGCAACTATAGGTTTGTATGATATTCCAAATAGAGGTGCAGGAAATGCTATGGACTACACTGCACTTCCGGGTAAACCTTGGCCTTTAACTCAACACGACGATGACTTAGAACTCATTGGTACAGCAATAGATAAGCGTCTACAAGAGGATGTAAACAGAATTAGAGCAAACAGATTAAGAGAAAATAGTACTGACATAAGAACAAAAGATGCTTTTAAAGCTGAATCTGATGCCTATGATGTACAACGATCTGCGTTAATTGCAGCTAATGAAGAGGTGTCACCATACGATACATACATAAAATACCTAACGGCACAACAAACAGCGTTAGAAACTTTAATTTCAGATGTAGATCCTATGCAAAAAACTAAAGAATATTTAACTATGGGTATAGAAGCACAACGAAATGTTCTTGATGTATTCCAGAGCTTTGATAAACAGGGAATCAATAGTGGATACAGAAGTAGAATATTAGACAATACATATTTACCTCAAGCTGTAACAGATTTTTATGGGTCAATCCCTGTGTTTAATACCGTAGAAGAAGTAGATGCTAAACAAGCACAAGACCCTTCCTTTAAAAATAAATGGGTAAAAGTAAATGGTATATACAAATATTTAAGACCTGCAGATTAACCCTACGTTTTTAGTTACGAAAGAATACTATGGCAAACTTTGAAGAAGATCTAACTGTAACTGGTAAATTAGATGAAAGAACTTTCATTGACAAGCAATCAGATAAATTTATTGATCTGATGCCTATTGATCCCGGTACTTTGTTCGGTACAACTAGACTTGGAGTTTCTGCAGCACTTGGTAATCTAAAAGATCCACCTCCAAATGCGGCAGCAAAGTTTGATGAGATAGAAAAACAGGTAGCAGACGTAAGAGAAACTATATTAAGCAGAAGATCTAGAGGACCAGAAGTAGTAAATGCAAGAAGTCCCCTTGACAGAATCCCTATTGTAACTGACATCGACTATGAAACTGCAGATGCTGAGACAGAAGTATTTCCTGATGAAGAACCTTTTGATTGGAAAGCAGATGCTTTACTAGATGGTTCTGCGTGGAAGTCAACAGGCGAAGCATACAAAGCTTTTAGAATAAAAGAAACAGGAGACCCTGAAGGTGCGGTATTAGATCCTTATGAAGGATTATTAATTGCAGAGTTGTATCAGCCTGAAGCATTAAACATAATAAGACAACATGAAGCTTACAGAACAGGCAAGACAATAAAAGACGGGTACTCTGAGGAAGCTATAGTAAAAGACTTTTTAATTTTTCAAAGATACTTAGAAGATTTAAATCTCCAAACAACAGCCTATCATATGAAAAGAACAATGACAGGAAGTGATCGTCAAGCTAATTCTTTTGCAAAAGGGCAGCTACTTTTTGAATACTTAGGCTCTGCTTTTCAATCACAAAATTCTTCTGAGGAAAAAAGAAAAGCTATTGCAGATCATTTCTGGGGGACTATGTCCTCTGCTGAAAATGTATATACTTTAGGTTCATCTATAGTAGTAAAAAATGCAGGGATAAAAACATTAGCGAAAACACTTGCTGCCCCTCGTGTGTTAAGAACATACAGAACTTTATTTAAACAAGCAAAGTTAAAATATAATTCTGCCTTAAGCCTAGTAGAAAATGTAAGTAAAGCAGAAATACCAGATGCTGCTAAAAAAGGTTTAATAGAATCAGCAGAAAAAGCTAAACGAATATTAGAACGTAACATATTTAAAAATGTTACTAACTCTCAAGTCATAAATAAAACTAAATCTTTTTGGAATAAAACAGGTTCAACTTTACCTAATGCTGTTCGTTCTATTGAGAACAAAGCTATATGGTCAGCCGCAGCTATAGATGGTGTGGGAGCAATGTTTACTGATTGGTTAGGGCAAAAGACTAGACAGTTTCACGACCCCAATAGGGAGTATGTCCCACTTCAAACTGCCGCTATGTCTTTAGTAGGTATTGCTGGTGGTAGCATTGCCTTAGCTACAAATCTATTTGGTAAAGCTAGTAACAAAATAAAACACAGGAAAGGCCCAAAAGTAACTGACCTTCAAGATACAAAAAGAAAATTAGGAAATTATTTATTCAATGAATACCTAGAGCATGTAGCTAGGATAGAAGGAAGGGCAGCTAAACAAAATGTATCTGAGGTAGTTGATCCTAGTAACGCTACTAAATGGGCAGGAGCAGATGCTACTATAAAATTAAATAAAATAAAGTTTACATCTTTCTACGACAAAGCAAAAAAAGGTGCGCCATTAAGGTGGACTAGAGAAGGGTTACCTTTAGACCTTGAAGAAACAATAAACTTTACTTGGTTGTTTGGTGATCAAAACGCAGAGATAAAAGGTGTAGTAGATATACTACAAGATTACGGTATAAAATATGAAGGAAAACGAATAGGTTTAAAGAGTGCAAGCGGAGAACCAATAGAAGATAATTTTGCTAATTGGTTTTTAGATGTATTACAAGCTGTACCTGCACCAATAAGAAAACAAATTGAAGAGACTTACGAAGCAACCTTAAAAAAGAGTACACCTCAATACGCAGACAAAACTTTACCTGAAGCTTACACAATGTTAGCTGCTGAAATTAGATCATCAGGTAAGATACTAGGACAACAAGGTTATCTAGCTAAGGTGTTAGGAAACGCAACAAATCCCGAAGCAATAGCTAAACAACTAAAAGAATTTGGGGGCAGTTTTGCTGATAGTGGTTTTGCTAGAGGGATGAGTGACGTAAACTATCTTCAAAGCACTATAATTAAATCTATGATTACGCACCCCGGAACTACAGGAATAAATTTGTACGGGTGGAGACTTGGGACAACACTACAAACTACAGCAGACATATCAAGACTAGTAATTCATGGTGGTAAAGATATTATTCAACACGTATCTGGTCTAGACAAAAGATGGTACAACTATAAATCAGATGGGCCTAATCCTTTTTGGCACGAAAAAACTAGATCTTTAGCTGAAGGAATTACAGCTAAATCCAGAGCCATTATCGATCCTTATACAACTATGAATGAATTTGAAGATATACTTAGAACTTTTCCTACAGACACAAAGCCTTTGTCTCAATACATTTTTGGTGGTGTTAGTGAGATGTCAGAAATGCAAAAATTAAATGACAAAGGAATTATATTTACACCAAAAGTCAGGGCTGTTTTTGATAAAGGCATGGACAAAATGCAAAGTCTATTTATGGTCAGATTGTTTGACACATACAGTAAATCTATAGAACTAAAAAAAATGATGGTACAAAAAACAAAAGAGATTTATGGGATAGACTACGCAGACTTTATAAAATCAGAAAAGTTTGCTACAGAAGTTATAAGCGGAAGGTGGAGTGTTAATGTAATGACTCCTGCTGTAGATGCTGCATCTAGAATGACGTATTCTAAAAGTTTTGGTAAGTCTTTTACAGGAGCTGCAGAGCGTGGGGTAAGTCAACCTATAGTAGAAACGGTAGGCCAACTTGCTAAACTTATTGAGGGTGCAAGAAAATTTCCTTACTTTGGAGCGCAAGTTCCATTTGGTCAGTTTTTTAATAATCACATATCTAATTTAATGGATTATACAGGAGTAAGTTTAGCACATCATTTATTTTTAAGAACTACAGGGCGTAAAGATTTAATTACCAGAGACATAGATGACGTTGCTGCAAAGGGAGCAGTAGGGATGACTATTATAGCAACTATGGCAGTAGATCAAGTTAGAAGATTAGACAGGGGATTACCTTGGTATACAGACGAAGATGCAACAGGTCAACCGGGTAATATTGTGTATCAATTTCCTAGATCTTTGTTTGATGGTCCTGCTCGTATGATAGCACACGCATATAAAGGAGAGGTAGGTAAGTCCGACACTACATGGCAAGAAGTAAAAGAAATGTACAAGATGTATTTTTCTAACCCTGATAATGTAGACAAATGGGAAAATGGAAATATACCCCCAGCATTAGTTGCAGATATAGTTTCAACAATGGGAACTACAGGACTTACTAGACAGTTACAGGGTAACTTAAGTGGTTTTGTTAGAAGTATGCGTGATGCTGTTATAGAAGATGATCCAGAATTTATACAACAGTTTCATTACTCATGGGCTAAGGTAGGTAGTGATATATTTGGAATACCTTTACGTATGTTAGAACCCTTTGATGAAGCTGGTGAATTATTTTTTGGTGAAGGCGAAGACTTTTTAGTAAAAGATAAAAAATCAGGTAACGAGTTTTATAAAAAACTATTTGGTTACGTAGATTTTAGTAGTAATAAATTATTAGAAGTACTTGATGCGCCAGATTCTCTCCAACCTAAAGAAAAATATTCAGGGTTCAGCGAAGAACCTACTGTAAGAAATATGTCTGGAGTAAATAGACCCGAAGGTGTACCTACTTATATTATTAAAATGATGGTACAGATAGGTGTGCCACCGTACAAAATAAATAGAAAAGGTTTATTCCCTGAAGCAGACAATAGAATAAACTCATTAGTTCCTCACCTTGTAAACATGTTAGCTCAAAACACTTTACAAGAACCTAGATGGATAGATGGAGATGTAGAAACAAGAACAATAATGTATAGAGGTGTAGTATCCTTAGCTAGAAAAAAAGCTAAAGAACTTTTATTAAAAGACACTGTAGGTACTGGTGATGAAGACGGTAGACTAGGAAGATTAATAACCGTTGATCAATTAGTAGGCTCAAACAAAGGAAGATTAAAAAAAGCTCTAAACAAATATAAATTTATGGATGATGACGGAGAAGTAATAAAAGATGCGTTTGAACTTAATTCCGCTGATCTAGAAGAACTTATAGAGGCTTTAAAAATAGATGCGGCAGACCGTGGAAATCTTACACCTACCATGAAAGATATAATAACTAACTAGTCTACCTACTAATATCTGTGTATCTTTTACACCACATAAACACTTCCGTTAAATGTTCAATAGCTTTATCTTTCTCTACTGAATCATCCATGTTCCTTTGTATGTAAGTCTCTAAAGGGTCTAGCTTTTCAGCTAGCCCTTTGATGAGATGATACTTTTTACTCTTGATGTATTGTT
>ENA-ORXF01002479-ORXF01002479.1-marine-metagenome-genome-assembly--contig:-NODE-2479-length-10979-cov-16.190516_pt1 | contig 10979 bp, 3 predicted proteins | sample MGYA00237864_ERZ511476 | MGnify/ENA primary metagenome ERZ511476 (study PRJEB26306, sample SAMN06343908) | marine metagenome | isolation source: coastal waters | place: Atlantic Ocean: West Antarctic... | reverse complement strand
ATAACCGGCCGCAGTGATGACATGTTAATCATTCGTGGCGTTAACGTTTTCCCAAGCCAGATTGAAGAACAGGTGTGCGCTATTGAAGGGCTTGCGCCACACTATTTAATCGAAATTAACAAACAAGGCAATTTAGATACCGTGACCGTCAGGGTTGAGTCTGATCCAAGACGATCGACCCAAAGTGAAGAACAACTCATTAAACTACTACGCCATAAAATAAAAAACTTTATTGGCATCACTGCCACTATTGTTATTGAAAGCCCTCAACGATTACCACGTTCTGAAGGCAAGGCAAAGCGAGTTATCGACCACAGAATTTAGTATTTTTACTGCCCCAAAGTGCCTATTACTTAGCGAACAACTGGCCCAAGTCTGCAAAGGCTTTAAATTCTAGTGCATTGCCACTAGGGTCGCTAAAGAATAAAGTAGACTGCTCTCCTGCTTCGCCTTCAAAACGCGTGTGAGGCTCAATAATAAACGTCACTGCCCGTTAACCTTTGTGCCAATTACTGCCAGTCCTCTAGGGTAAGCACTACACCAAAATGCGGTACTGGAACCCCTTTGCTATTAAGCACGAACTCATGCCTGGTTCGAGAACACCCACATTACTTTTTTTAATTAACGCTATGTAATTCTCAGTGAACTTACGAAGCAGGCCATGCAGGCGCTTAAGCTACCCCCTTTGATAACTCAGTAAAGCTGAATTAACAGGTAACATCAGATACCCCATCTGATGCAAAAGCTCTGCCAATGCCAGATCGCGTTGCACTCTTTGGTTAATTTCTTTTAATTGAGTTTGGATTAAAGTAAGCTTTGCTGACAATTCAACAAGCACTGTATTAGTGCCACTTGCACGCTGAACTTCAATGGCCGCTACAACCTCCTGCACTTGGTGCTTTGCTGTTTGCAATACCAACACCATTTCTGTTGCAGACTTCCAACGTGACCAAATTTCCTCAAGGCGCTGATCATGAAGTCGCCTTTGTTGATGTAGCTTCTCTCTTTGGGCTTCAACACGATGCATTGCAGTAGTCATTTTTGCAGTGCTTGAAAACCCTTCAAATAAAGGTACACTCAAATTTAACAGCACTGAACTTGTATCAGCAGAGGTATCACCAAAGGTTCCGCGCTGAATTGAATACTTTAGACTCAATCGTGGCCAAATAATCACTTTAGCGAAGTCGAGTTCTGCTTGGGCCTTTTTTAAAGCAAGTCCGGCTAATAGTAGCGATGGTGACCTAGACCTAGAATCAGACAAAGCTACGTCAAATTCATCTGGAATTAGGGGCAATCCCAATGCGTTTGGATCAGCAGCCATAAACTCACGATCAACAGTAACATCCGGTGCCAAGCTGCGTAATTTTTTCAGCGCAGCAACATGGTCGGCTTGGGCTTGCGCCTTAAGCACTTGCATTTGAATCCATTCAGACTGCGCCGAATAATATTCATTCATTTTTGATCCACCACCAGCAACTGACTCTCTGAGACTCCCCACTTGGCTAAACAAGTTATCAACCATTAATTCATGAAGCCGTAATGATGAAAGTTTTTCCTGAACCTTAATAGCAGACTCCAGCACTTCAAAAAATACCGCCTGGCGTAAACGTTCCAATTCTATTTCTTTAAGTCGAACTTCGGCTTTGACAACCTCGATACTTGCAGATTCTCCACCAAAAAAAGGTAAGGGTTGCTCAATCTCCAGCCCATAGGTGCTTTTATTACCATCGTTTTGAAGAGGGTTTCTGTTTTCGACGTTACCGTATACACCATTTCCTCTAATAATGGGGTAATAGACGGAGTAAGCGCCCTCGACGTCTGATTGTGATGCTCGTATTTCTGCGTGGGCTGAAAGGATTCGAGGGTCTGATTCCAAGGCATTCTTAATGAGGGGGTTAAGATCTGCAGCATACACAGGCACCCATAAAATTAACGCTACCGATGAGAAAATAAGTTTTATAAAACAAAAATAAAAACGATTAATCAACATTAATAAATAACTCCATTAAAAAAATATGAATAGCTAACTCTATTTTTCCCAGTAATAGGTGCAGTGGGAAAAAGGACTTCGCTTGATACTGATATTTTTAATTCAATACAAACCTAATCACTTCTAGCAGGCTTTATAATTTGTTATGACAGATACATAGACAATAAAAATGCCTTAAAAAAGTCGTTGTGTCTGTCATTTGTGAATCCAATATGCTCGATCATCCCTCTCGGAACGCTCGGGTAAAATAGTCAGTTAATGGTTTTAACAAGTAAGAAATGGGCGTTCGAGGTTCTGTTCGCAAAAAGGCCTCTACGGGCATGCCTGGCACAAGCTTAACGTGGTCTAGTTCTTTCAGGGCGGCTGGGTTTGGAGTAGCTTCAGCTTGGTAATAAGTTTCACCAGTTGCTTCATCCGTAAACGCATCAGGAGACACTTTGGTGACGATACCCATGATGACAGGCGTTATTTTCTGATCAAATGCAGAGAGATTTAGTGTTGCTAGCTGACCCTGATGAACTTGATCAATATGAACCGTCGGAATACGAACTTGTACAACTAGACGGCCAGCACTGGGAACAATGTAAAGAACAGGTTCTGCCGGCCGAACTACCGCACGAATTGTGTGTATTTGTAAGCCGTATACAATACCAGAAGTGGGTGCCCGCAATTCTAAGCGAGACAGAACTTCGTCGATTGCCAAAAGCCGCTGCCTCATTTCAGCAGCCTGGGAACTGACATCTCTTAGCTTTGTAATTGCTTCTTCTCTGCGCAGACTTTCCAACCGCAACCGCTCAATCCTAGTCTCTGCAATTTGGCCAGACGCTTGAGCACTTGCTGCTTCAAGCTCACCGATACGACCTTCAAGCTGGGCATGTTCGCGCTTAAGGCCAGACACTTGGCTCCTTTGCGTTAGGCCCTTTTTTAGCAAAGCTTCCTGGCTTGCTAATTCGTCACTCACTAATTCAATTTGTGTGTGCACTGACTCCAATTGCACACCTAAACCACCAATTTGATTTGTGAGCTGGGCAACCTGCTCTTTAAGTTGCGCAAACTGCTCGTTCAATGTCGCCCGCCGTGCTTCAAACAAGCGTAGCTGCCCATTCATCAGGTCCAGTAGTTCCGAATCATCAGAGGACCGATCGGTTAGCTCCGCTGGAAAAGACATTTGTGGCAACGTATCACGCTCAGCTTTTAGCCGGGCGGAGCGTGCCAGGAATTCATCAAGTTGACTTTGAATAATAATTCGCTCTGATCGTGGCGCGCTGTCGTCAAACCGCATCAACACCCTGCCGGCTTCTACCGCATCGCCTTCACGAATAGCAAGCTCTACTACTGTGCCGCCGTCTTGGTGTTGTACAACTTGGCGAAAGCTTTCTACTTCAACGGTACCAGAGGCTACAATTGCCCCTTCAATTTGTGTTGTGACACTCCAGCCACCAAGGCCACCCACAAGGATCAAAATGCTAATAAAACCTATCCAAACGGGGTTTCGGGTAGTCCATTTAGTCTTTGGGTCGCTCATGATTTGGCCACCGGACTAATATTGGGTTTGATTTGTGACACGTTTTTAACTTGAGATTGAAGTACCTCGTCACGTGGGCCAAATGCTTTTTGCGACCCATTTTCAAGCATTAAAAGCGTGTCACATTCGGCGATCGCAGCGGGTCTGTGCGCTATGATAACAACGGCACCACCGCGTTGTTTCATTCCTCGAATGGCGGCATTTAACGCGTTGGTACCTACTGAATCTAAATTTGAATTGGGCTCATCCAACACCAGCAATATTGGCATGCCATATAATGCCCGCGCCAGTCCGATCATTTGCCGCTGTCCGCCCGACAGCCGCGCGTCATTGGATATTGGTGTATCGTACCCTTTGGGAAGGGTTTTGATCATATCATGGGCGCCAGCAAGCTGAGCTGCGGCAACCACTTCTTCAGGGTTTGGATTAATTGAAAGCCGAGCAATATTTTCCGCGATCGTACCTTTAAATAGCGTAACAGATTGTGGTAAATAGCCAATATACCCACCCAATACTTCTGGATCATATTGTTCCAAAGATGCACCATCAAGGTTCACCCGCCCCGCCAAAGCCGGCCAAATACCAGTAATTGCCCTCGCTAGGGTAGATTTTCCACTGGCACTTTGCCCTATCACACCCATCGCCTCACCGGGCCTTACTTCAAAACTCACGCCGCGCAAAGCGGGTCGATCTTCTCCTGCGGGAACCACGGCCAACCCTTGCACGGTGAGGTGGGCCTTTGGTTTAGGTAGATCGGTTTTTTCTTTACTTTCAGGCACAAATTCCAAAATGCGGGTCAGACTTTTCCAACCGGCAAGTGCCATCTGCACCACGGGCCAACTGCCAAGTGCTTGTTCAATGGGTGCCAGTGAGCGACCCAATAGGATAGAACCCGCTATCATGGCGCCCGCAGTCATTTCGTTTTGCAGCACCAGATAGGCCCCGATTCCCAGCATCGCCGATTGTAAAAACAGGCGGAATGTTTTTGTCAGGATGGAGAAAAATCCAGTACGATCAGATGCAGCAACGCCAGTTGTTAACGCTTCATCGCGAAACGCCTGCCAACGAGTACTTACGGCTGATTGCATGCCCATGCCAATGACCGCTTCAGCGTCGTTTCGAATGTCGGCTGCAAAAGAAGAGGCCTGTGCCGAAGCCATCGAACTTTCCGCCTGCCGTTTACGCGTAAGCCATTGGTTAAGTACGGTTATTACGATAAGGAAAGCACCACCTGATAAGGCAACCCAGCCCAATATGGGGTGGAAAACAAATATCAATGCCGCAAACAATGGAGTGAAGGGCATGTCAAAAATGGCGAACAGCACTGGAGAACCATAAAACCGCTGAATCGCTTCAAGGTCTCGTAATTCACTTGAAGGTTGGTTGCGATCTCCAGCCTGTAGGGCTTGTTTGATCACTGCACGAAAAACACGCTCATCAAGGCGCGCCTGAAACCGTGCGCCAACCCGTGCCATAACACGAGCGCGCACCCAATCTAAAATGCCCTGCAGCGCATATAAAAACACCACCAAAACCGCAAGGGCAACAAGCGTTTCTTCAGACCGGCTGCCAAGCACCCGGTCATAAATCTGGAGCATGAAAATGGGGCCGGTCAGCATCAATAGATTGACGAAAACACTAAGCAACCCCACAAAGTAAAACAGGGTCGCGCTTTCATTGCGGATACTGCGCAACTCACGAAGGCCCTTTGGGAAACTGGAATTTTCCTGCATTATTAACCTACCCTCAATTTTAACGCTCAACTAGTCCAATAATAAGTTAGGCTCAACTTATCAATTTTTGAACTTTACATGTATGACGAGCAAAGGGTACAAAACTTAATGTTAGATATTTTTATAATCTAATACAATCAATGAGTTATAAACCAAACACAGCATTTAACAACTCCCATTTAGACAGTCTTTATATTTTAGGAAGTTTCTGCAAATAAACGATTGAATAATATTAAAGTACCCCACTATCTAATCCTATCAGGCTTTTTTTTCCGTTCCTTACGTGGAATGTAAGTATTGAATCAGTAGTAAATGCTTCGCGGGTCCCAAACCAGCAAGCATTGCTGTTTAACGTATTAACTTTGGGCTTTAATAAAGGCACTATTCCTAAAAATGGTGATCGCCTAAAGAGGCTAACACTTATAAAAGTAAGTTTTTAAGTTTAGTTAATTCAATATTTTGTATAGCTTATGCATGAATAATTGCTTGCCTAACTACTCATGGTTTGAGTATTTCTGCCCGTTTCTATAAGCGTTGGAATAGGTTTTTTTCAGAATCAACAGCTAGTGCCAGAGAATAACTAAAGGTCTAAGCAGCGTCACAAATTAATAAACTGGGAAGAAGCGCCTCAAATTATGACGACGCCAACCTTTCATTACGGATACTGCGCAACTCGCGAAGCCCTTTAGGGAAACTGGGATTTTCCGGCATTATTAACTTACCCGTAATTCTAACGCTCGACCAAGGCTCTGATAACCAAGGCTTAGTTTATTGATTTTTAACTCTTTCGACTCAAAGTGTCAAAAAAAAATGCGGCTGGTTTTATAGCGAATACCACACAATTTTCTCGAAAAAAATACGTCCCTACTCGCTCATTCCCAACTTCCCCGCTTTTTCTAGTGCCACACGCACATCCAACCTTAGCGTCCAAGACTGAATGTGTATATTCTCACTTACATCTCAAAGCGCTCCTTGAAATCTACTTTGTGATAACAGCAAAACTTCGTCATTTTTTAGGCATAATCAATAGCGATATCGATGTATGTATTTGAATTAAATCCTAGTCCGTTCCAATTTACCCAGATATGGTCGTCATCAAATGTAATTCGCGCGTTTGTCATACCTGACATATTAGTGCCATTGAGATAAACAGCCACAAATTCATCAAGTACGTCATTATTGTCGCTAATGCGGAAGCCGTTGAAAGATGAGGTGCTCCATGTTGCACTAGCGTAATAGTCAACAAACAATCCATCTTCTTGAAAGTCGATAGTTGCGTAATGACTATTTCCAAAAAGCCCAGCAATTTCGACGCCATTAGTGACTACGAATGACTGCGTCCCGGAGTAATGGTTTGAAAGATTTGGATAAAAATAATCGTAATCCAAAGTCGTCCCAATAACCGTAGCTACATCATCTTCACCAGCAACTGCGACAACAACCGAAGCTGTATCCGTACCGCCTTGCCCGTCATTGACTTCAAAGACGAACGTATCAGACATTAGATCGCCAGCGTTCAAATCCTGAACAGACGCCGATGTATTGTTTAGAGTGTAGGTCCAGTCACCGTCCGTCTCCATTGCGATCGAACCATATGTTCCAACACTAGAACCTTGAACGGCAAAAATGAAGCTGTCACTTGTATCAACATCGGCAGCAGTCACTGTGCCCGCTGTAGTCAACGTGCCATCTTCGGATACGGCTCCGCTGTCGCCAGTCGCAACAGGTTGATCGTTAGTACCTGTGACTGAAATAGAAACCACTTGTGATACAGTGCCATCCTGGCTGGTAACTGTAAAGTTCTCTGTGACTGTTTGACCAGCCGCCAAGGCTTGTACATTAGCGGCTGCGTTGTTGAGGTTATAACTCCAACTACCATTCGCACCGATACTGAAGCTGCCGTACACACCTGCCAGAGCACTGATCGCCTGAACAAGTGCCTGGCCATTATCCACATCAGACGCGCTTAATACACCACTAATCGTTGCAGTCGCATCCTCAGTAACTGTACCTGAAGAAGACCCTGAAATCGTTGCAACATCGTTGGTGCCGGTAACGGTAACTGCAACATTTTGAGTTGCTGTGCCGTCCTGACTGGTAACGGTGAAGTTCTCTGTGGCTGTTTGACCAGCAAACAAAGCTTGTACATTAGCGGCTGCGTTGTTGAGGTTGTAAGTCCAACTACCATTCGCATCAATACTGAAACTGCCATAAATACCTGCTTGGGCAGTGATTGCCTGAACAAGTGCCTGGCCATTATCCACATCAGATGCGGTTAATACGCCACTAACCGTTGTAGTAACATCCTCAGTAACTGCACCTGAAGAAGACCCTGAAATCGTTGCAACATCGTTGGTACCGGTGATTATAATGGTCGCTGACTGTGAAACTGATGCATTTTGCGCATCCACAACGTTATAGTTAACGGTGACTTCTTTGGTGTCTCCCGCACCCAGATATTGGAACGCGGCGTTAGCTGGATCAACGGTGATGATGGAGCCAGAAACGGTAACACCTGCCTCCAGACCCATCACATTTTGCACGTCCAGCGTGGCCGTTTCACCTGTGTCAACATCGCTAGCACCAGCCAACATATCAAGGGTGAACGTCGTAGAATCTTCGGCAGCGCCACCGATAAGGGAAGACGTCACAACCGGTGCGTCATTCGAACCCGTTACCGTAATCGTGACTGTAGAACTATCTGTTCCGCCGTTGTTGTCTGACATGTCATAATCCACCACAACCGTCGCAGTTTCGTTAACCGCTAGGTAGTCGTAATCAGTGCCAGGGCTCCACTGAACCTGACCACTCACAATGGCAACCGTGCCGCTATTTTGTGCGACCGAAACCGCATCCACTGTATGCGTATTGGTCAGATCAACGTCAGTGTCATTGGCCAGTACGTCAACGGTGATACTGTTATTCTCATCTATTTCTACTGCGACAGTTGCCGCATCTTGCGTGATGGTTAGGTTGTCTAGTCCCCATGATTCATCGCTTACGCCTTGGTCAAGAGATGAACTAAAGGCGATAGATACTTGGCCATTTACATCTGCAACGGCCTGAATTTTATAATGATGTATGTCTTCACCACCCCAATTTACAAATTCATTATTTACTGTAGTTGTGCCACCGTCACTGTCACCATAATAACTATCTACATACATTTGCCCAGATGTATGGTTTACACCATTTATTAGAGCGGTAAAGGTTTCACCATCCCAGCTGTCTATCTCGTACATATCAAAATCAATTGTTACAGATGTACCTTCGTCTAGACCTAAATCAAACGTTTTGGAAGTTGTTTGTTCTGCACCAAAGAGCCCTAGGAACTCAGTTAACTCTGTTCCTTGTGCAGTAGTGTTATCTGTCCAGCCGGTAGCGCCACCTTCGAAGTTTTCAGACACAAGAAGATGGGACGAGATCTGTTGAGAACCATCAGTTACAGCTATTGGGCCATCGTTAGAGCCAGTAACGGTGATAGTTACCGAAGAGCTGGCCGTGCCGCCATCGTTATCTGACATGTCATAAGCCAGCTCAACTGTCGCGTTTTCGCCAACCGCTAGGTAGTCATAATCGGTACCCGGGGTCCATTCAACTTCATTGTTTACAATGGCAACCGTGCCGTTACCTGTAGTAATTGAAACGGCATCAACCGTGCGCGTATTGGTTAGATCAACGTCAGTGTCATTAGCCAGTACATCAATGCTAATAGCGGTATTTTCGTCGGTTGTTGCCGTATCCACAACCGCTACTGGTCCGTCGTTTGATCCATTAATGGTTAAGGTGATTGTTTTAGCCGCTGACGTTGCTGTCACGACATCCCCAGAGCTATCGATCACTTGAACTTCGAAGGTCACGGTCGCCGTTTCACCAGCGGCCAGGGTCTCAATACCAGCACCCGCTAAGATGTATTCACCTGCCGCATCCATCGATACAGTGACGTTACCGATATCACTATCAGACGCGGTTACGGTCACTGCTTCAGCGGTAAGGACGACGAACTCATGGGTATCATTGTGATCGTTATCGTCTGTACCAACATCAGCCAGTGATATTGAGCCCGTTAAGGTGTTCTCTTCTACGTGGGTGATTTCGGTGTAGTTTGCAATGGTTGGTGTATCGTTTGATCCATCAATCGTTAAGGTGATGGTTTTAGCCACAGACGTTGCTGTCGCAATATCACCAGAATCATCAATCACTTGAATATCGAAGCTCACTTCCGCACTTTCGTTTGCGCCTAGATTTTCTATGCCTGCACCCGTTAGAGTGTAGCTACCGGTATCATCCATTGATACGGAGATGGAGCCGATACCCACATTGTCGGTATCTACAACTCGGGTTGTTTCATCGGTAAACGCCACAAAGGTAACCACGTCTGTTGTATCTAGATCAGACATATTTATGTCAGCAAATGAGATCAAACCACTTAGGCTGTTTTCGGCCATTACACCAGCATAGTTGGTTATTGTTGGTGTGTCGTTTGTGCCAGTAACTACTAGGGTAACTACTTTAGCAACACTTTGTGCATTGCCTGCAGTTGAATCATCTGTTGCGGTGTATTCAAATGTAATTGTTGCGGTCTCTCCGTCTGCTAGTGCATCGAAGTTGCCTACTACATCGTATGTGCCTGTAGCTGGGTTTGTAATGGTTACAGTGGGTATTATTACGGCCGCGCTATCTGTTGCAGTCGTAACCTTTGCTGGGTTTATTTGGAATGTGTGTGTATCGGTTGCATCTAAGTCTAGCGTTAATGCTAGGGTTCCTTGGTAAATTGTTTCTGGTCCATTTGTTTCTGCAATTATGTTTTGAACCGTATCTATGTCTCCACCGGTAGTATTACCTATCGTTTCAAAGTTAGTGAGTGTAGCGCCTGTTAAAGAGTCAATTGAAAGTTCTGATTCAACAGATTCATCTATAGAATTCATGACACCGAATGTTACAGCATGCACACCACCTGAAAGAGCAATAGTAAAGATTGTATTGCCATTTACATCGGTACTTACAGAGTCTTCCAGTGTGGTAACCGCGCCATCTATGACTACAAATGCAAAGTCATTCCAGCTTGCAGAATCTGACTCAAGATCATTAAAATTCCAGTTAAAGGAGACGCTTCCACCGCCATCAGCTACGTCAACCGTATATTTGGCTGCTGAGCCATTTGTTGGTGTTGACCCCGTATTCGATATAGTAGCATCTGCAAATGTATTAAGTTGCGCTAATGAAGCACCTGTTGCTTTTAAGGTAAGCGCTTTAGCTTGGGTAGTCGCTGGATTAACATCTACGTCAACTACATCCGGTTGATCATTGGTGCCTGTTACAGTTAGTGTCACTGTTTTAGGAACTGAAGCGTTGTTTGTGCCATCTCCCGAGTCATCTGTAGCTACATAATCAAATGTAACAGTTGTTGTCTCGCCTAGTGCCAGGTGATCGAAATTGCCTGCTATTGTGTAGGCACCTGTCGCTGCGTTTGTAATAGTTAGTTCTAGACCATCTATTACTTCGCTCGCTGCGATTGGTGTGGAAACAGTGAACGTATGTGCGTCAGTTGTATCAATATCCGCAACCGCTAAGTCACCTGTAAAGATTGTTTGTATACCTGTTGGCACACCCGCTTCGTCTGCGGCTATAGCTGCGGCTGCAATGCTTGGTAAATCGTTTGATCCATCAATCGTTAAGGTGATGGTCTTAGCCACTGACGTTGCATTCACCGAACCAGAGCTATCAATCA
>ENA-ORXF01002476-ORXF01002476.1-marine-metagenome-genome-assembly--contig:-NODE-2476-length-10991-cov-5.676287_pt1 | contig 10991 bp, 8 predicted proteins | sample MGYA00237864_ERZ511476 | MGnify/ENA primary metagenome ERZ511476 (study PRJEB26306, sample SAMN06343908) | marine metagenome | isolation source: coastal waters | place: Atlantic Ocean: West Antarctic... | reverse complement strand
TAGACGAACGGACCAGATCAATTAAGTATGCCTCAATTGCGGGTGCAAAGATACACTGTTTTTTAAATTGTGCAATAGTTTTTGAAAAAAAAATGCGTTTTTTTTAAAATTAATATGCCTTCGCAAAAAGCACTCTTTTAAATGACGGTTTTCCGCTAAAAACACAGGTTCCAATTTCTTCTTTTGCCTCATTAGGAATGCATCTAATCGTTGCTTTTGTTCGTTCTTTAATTTTTTCTTCAGTTTCTTCTGTTCCATCCCAATGAGCAGAGACAAAACCCCCTTTATTTTTTATAGTTGCTTTAAAATCTTCAAAATTATCTACAGAAGTTGTGTGTTCACTTCTGAAATTTATTGCTTTTTGAAATAAATGCTCTTGAATTTCTTCCAAAAGATTACTAACAAAATCGACAACCTCACTTTGAGCAACCGTTTGTTTCTCTAAAAGATCTCTTCTTGCAACTTCTACAGTGCCGTTTTCTAAATCTCTATTTCCGATAGCAATTCTAACGGGAACTCCTTTTAATTCATATTCTGCAAATTTTGCTCCTGGTCTATAAGTATCTCTGTCATCAAATTTCACAGAAACACCTTTTTTGCGCAAATCTTTTACAAATACGGCTGCTTTTTCAGAAATAAGCGCTAGTTGCTCTTCATTTTTATAAATAGGTACAATTACAACTTGAATGGGCGCCAGTTTTGGAGGAAGTACCAATCCATGATCATCTGAATGCGTCATAATCAATCCACCAATTAAACGTGTAGAAACACCCCAAGAAGTAGCCCAAACATGTTCTTTTTTTCCTTCTTTAGAGGTAAATTTCACATCGAAAGCTTTAGCGAAATTTTGACCTAAAAAGTGACTTGTACCAGCTTGTAAAGCCTTTCCATCTTGCATTAAGGCCTCAATAGTTAAGGTGTCCTCTGCGCCCGCAAAACGTTCGCTGTCAGATTTTGAGCCTTTGATAACAGGCATTGCCATAAATTCTTCAGCAAAAGTTGCATACACTTCTTGCATTTGTTGTGCTTCTGAAATCGCTTCTGCTTTCGTTGCATGTGCTGTATGACCTTCTTGCCATAAAAATTCTGCAGTTCTTAAAAATAATCGCGTGCGCATTTCCCAACGCACAACATTTGCCCATTGATTTATTAATAAAGGTAAATCTCGGTAAGATTGTACCCAACCTTTGTAGGTGTTCCAAATAATCGCTTCAGATGTTGGTCTAACAACCAATTCTTCTTCTAGTTTAGCTTCAGGATCTACCCTTAATTTACCTGGATTATCAGGGTCATTTTGTAATCTATAATGGGTAACTACTGCACATTCTTTAGCAAAACCTTCTGCATTTTTTTCTTCTGCTTCAAATAAACTTTTAGGCACAAAAAGCGGAAAATAGGCATTTTGGTGCCCAGTTTCTTTAAACATTCGATCTAGTTCTGCTTGCATTTTTTCCCAGATGGCAAAACCATAAGGTTTTATAACCATACATCCTCTTACAGCAGAGTTTTCTGCTAAATCTGCTTTCACAACTAACTCGTTGTACCATTTGGAATAATCGTCTGCTCTTTTTGTTAAATGTTTACTCATAATTAAAAGTTTGGCACAAATATTGTTATCTTTATAGTGAATAGATGTTAAAATAAACTATCGTATTTTTTTAGAATTCTTACAAAATTACTATAAAAAGCTTAGAGACCAAGTAAAGTTTAGATTTTTTTGCTTAACATTTTTTCATCAATATTAATGTTTATTAAAAATCAAGACCTATGAAACTATCTTATAAAACACGCAACATACAGCAATTCATTTTAATCATAATAGCTAATTTAGTTCTTGTTTCTTGTGGTACGTATCAGAGTGCTTATAATGATGGCATCTATAATAGTGACACAAATTCCCAGAGAGAAAAGAAAGTTATTATCGCAGGCGAAAGAGAATATAAAAATTACAACAATACTTATTTTACAAACGAATTAGAGCGTCTTGATAATTTAAATGATGAAGCTATTTTTACAGATGTAGATACGTATAGTTCTCCGGATAGTATATATGCTGAAGACGATTTAAACTATAATACAAACTCTTCTTGGGGAAATAATGATAATAATGATGTTGTAGTACATGTCAATTTAATAAACGGTTCTAATTGGAATGATTTCGGATTTGGCTACAATAATTTTGGATGGAATAATGGTGGTTTCAATAATTGGGGGCCTAGAGGGAGATGGGGTTGGAATAATGGTTTTAATAATTGGGGATATAATCCTTTTTGGAATCCATATTATAACAATTATGCATTTGGACAGGGCTTTAATAATGGCTTTAACAATGGCTTTTATAACCCTTATTTCGGCGCTTTTTCGAATCCTTACAGGTTCAATAATAACAGTTATTACGGCAATACAAGAATAGGGAGAAGAGGTACTTACAATAACACGTTCAGAAGGGGTGCAGTAAATTCTAGAAATTCTTCTATAATCTCTAGAAGTAGAACAAGTCTTATAAAACCAACTTCATCTTCAACGAGAAGAAGAACAAGTATTACAAAACCGACTTTATTTTCAACTAGAAGAAGTATTGCAAATACGAAACCAACAAGGAGGTCTTCATTATCTACAAGAAAAAGCTCTTCTAATACTTCAAGAAATTCTAATAGCACAAGAAGAAGTATCTCAAGCAGACGAAACTCCTTAACGAGAGCGAATTCTTCAACAAGAAGAAGAGGTTCTTCAAACACAAAAGGAAATTCTTCTTCTACAAGAAGAAACAGCACAAGTAGCAACACTTCTTATACGTCAAATAGAACAAGTACACCCTCTAGAAGTTCGTCATCTGTAAGAAGCAGCTCAAGCAGAAGCAGTGGTTCTAGTAAGGGTTCATCTTCATCTGGAAGAAGGAACAATTAAGATTTTATATCCTTAGAAAAGCACTAAAATGAAAAATTTTTTAACAGTAGCGGCATTGCTCGCAGTAGTATTAACATCCTATTCTCAATCTTTAGGATACCAAGATTTAGCATTACTATTTTCTCAAGATGACGCAAACGGAACAGCAAGATTTACCTCTATGAGTGGTGCATTTGGTGCGTTAGGAGGCGATATATCTGTAATGAACGTAAATCCTGCAGGTTTAGCAGTTTTTAATAATAGCTCTTTTTCGGGGTCTCTTAATTCTAGAAGTACAGCGATTACAGCGAGGTATTATGGTACTTCTAGAGAGAATCAAGATCAATTTTTAAATTTATCTCAAGCAGGGGCTGTTTTAGTTTTTAATAATGCCTATAAATCTGATTGGAGCAAATTCGCAATTGGTTTTAATTATAGAATAACTAAAGATTTTACAAATGGTTTTGAAGCTAGAGGGAATAGTGGAATTCCAACTTTTAGAGATTTTCCATTAGATGATATTACGGAAGCTATTGATTATGATATTGCTGAAGAACAACGTTTTTTTAATAATTACACGGGTGAAATAAATGAAATGAATTTTGCCTTTTCTTCAATGTATAAAGATAAATTATATTTAGGTGCTGCTTTAAATTTTTACGATTTGAACTTCAGTCAAGTCTCTACTTTAGTTGAATTTAATAGGGATGTTGATGGCAACACCTTAGACGCAAAGTTATATCAAGAAAATTTTACAACAGGAGATGGTATTTCATTAAACGCAGGTTTTATTTATAAAGTGAATAAGAATTTTAGATTTGGGTTGTCTTACCAAACACCAACGTTATTTACAGAATTATTAGAAGAATCTAATATCGTAGATAATGACGGTTTTATGGGGGATACAGAAATAACAGTAAGCAATGACACTAGGAGTTATGCGAATACATCTGGAGGAAATTTCCCCTCTCAAAGGTTTATTTACAGATTAAAAACACCAAGTAAACTAACGGCAAGTGCTGCATTTATTTTTGGTAAAAATGGTCTGCTGAGTATCGATTATAGTAACAAAAAATATCAAAACATAAAACTATCTAGTGCAGATTTTTCAAACGAAAACCAATTTTTTCAAAATGAATTAAGAAATACGCACTCCTTTAATGTTGGTTCAGAATGGCGTTTTGAAAGGTTCAGTATTCGCGGTGGTTATAAGTTTGAACAAAGCCCAGATGCACAAGCTTTAGCTTCAGATAATTTAAAAGGCTATTCATTTGGTGGCGGTTATAATTTTGGAAACTTTAAGTTAGACTTCGCCTACAGTGATAACAATAGAACTGCACCCTATAACTTTTATTCCGGCTTCAACGTAAATTCAGCGAATTTACGCACAAACAATAGGTTCTTTACAAGCACAGTTACAATAAACTTGTAATCTTAATATGCTGATAAAGCAAGACTTTAATAGATTGGACATTTAAATCGTTAAATCTATTCAAGTCTCAATTTATTATATCCATAAAATAATCTTATCTATCTTTTTTCCCTTAATTTTGCAATTCAATTTTTAGCATATGTCAGACACCAAAATTACCATACAAGAAACGACCAATAATACCATAATTAAATACAACAGCAACACTATTTTAATTCACGGGGGTAGTTACGAGTTTAACAATATAGATGAAGCTAAAAACTCTCCATTAGCGCAAGAATTATTTTATTTACCATTTGTAAAAAAGGTGTTTATTACAGCTAATTTTATTGCGATTCAGCGTTTTGATATTTTAGAATGGACAGATGTTCAAGAAGAAGTGAAAGAGCAAATAGAAGCCTTTTTAAATGAAGGAAACGCAGTTGTAAATGAACAAAAAACTTCAAAAAAAGAAGCAATTGAAGTGTATGCAGAAGTAACGCCAAACCCAGCTGCAATGAAGTTTGCAACTAATAAAGCATTGACACAAACAGATGTTGAGTTTAAAAATATTGATGAAGCAAGTGCATCATCTCCGCTAGCCCAAGAAATCTTTAACTTTCCGTTTGTAAAAGAAGTTTTTATTTCTGACAACTATATTTCTGTTACCAAATACGATATGGTGGAGTGGGATGACGTGCACGGAGAAGTAAGAAGTTTTATAAAAGAATATTTAGCAGCTGGAAAAACGGTTATTAAGGAGAACGATGAGGTGTACTTTTTAGTTTCTGAGGGAGATATAGATAAAGTTGTTCAGGAAATGCGGCTACAAGATACCTCTTCATCTAGAATAATGATTGTTGGTGGGGGCAAAATTGGCTTCTCATTGGCGCAGGCTTTAGAAGAGGATTACAAAATCAAGATATTAGAACCCAACCATGATAGGTGTGAGTATCTTTCCAAGGAGCTAAACAGAACAATTGTTCTTAATGGGGAAGGATCAGACGAGGAGTTGCTCAAAAATGAGAACATAGAAAATATTGATGTCTTTTGTGCGCTAACAAACGATGATGAGACAAATATTATGTCTGCATTTCTTGCAAAAAAACTTGGCGCCAAGAAAACAATTATTACTCTAAATAACTACACTTATATAAATATATTACCAAAGAATTTTGTCGATATTGCTCTCTCACCTCAACGACTCACTGTTTCAATGGTTCTTCAGCATATCGCTGAGGGTGATGTTGGGCAAGAAGTCATCCTTAAGATGGGAAGTGGAGCCGAAGTAATTGAGGGCATAGTCCATAAGAATAAATTTACGGATCCGTTATTTGGTAAGCGAGTATCTGAAATGCCGCTCCCTGAAAATTCTGTTGTTGCGGCAGTAATAAGACAAGGAACAACACATCTATCCTCAAAGGATCTGCTTTTATGTGAAGAGGATCGTTTAATCATCTTTATTGCAGATAAGAGCGCGAAGAAATCTATTGAGAGTCTTTTTGTAGAGAGCTAATGAATTTTAAGTCTATTTTTAACCTGCTTGGAATATTGCTATCTTTGTTTAGCCTATCTTTTGTTCCGCCAATGATTGTGGCCTTGATTTATGGTGAGGGGGTGATTGTTTCTTTCTTATATCCCTTTCTATTTCTGTTGTGTCTTGGGGGGGGTTCGTGGTATTTGACCAGACAAGCCTCTTTATCTCTTAACATATCAGATGGATTTATTATTACGACCTTGTTTTGGGTTGTGCTCGCATTTGCAGGATGCCTTCCTTTTTACTTTTTTGGATTTAGCCTTGGGGACTCTTTGTTTGAGTCGGTATCAGGAATAACAACCACGGGTGCAACGACATTGGTTGGTCTAGATGAAATGCCAAAATCTATTCTTATTTATAGACAGTTACTCCAATGGATTGGGGGAATGGGTTTGATCGTGTTGGCAGTTGCTGTAATGCCAGCACTTGGAATTGGTGGCGGGCAATTATATAAGATGGAGCTTCCTGGTAGTCATGGGGACCAAAGACTAACTCCCCGCATTACTCATAGCGCACGGGCTCTTTGGAAAATCTATGTTGGCCTAACAGTGGCCTGCATTCTTCTCTATTTTATTTCTGGAATGTCTTTGTTTGATGCAGCCGCTCATGGCTTGAGCACAGTTGCGGGTGGGGGGTTTTCTACCTACGACGATAGCATCGGTTACTTTAATAGCTCTGCAGTAGAAATAATTTGCATTCTTTTTATGTTGTTATCTGCAGCCTCGTTTGCGGTTCATTACGCAGCAATTTTTGGTGGGAAGCCTCTGAAATATTTCTATGACCATGAGTTTAGATTTTTTCTTTCTGTGGTCTTCCTGATAGCATTTATTTGTTTTATCTTTTTAAGTTTTGGGGGCCAGCATCAAGGCATATGGGATACATTAAGAAGTGCGGTTTTTCACTCTGTCTCTATAGTAACAACTTCAGGATTTACCACTGAGAACTTCTCTCTTTGGCCGGGGATGCTTCCATATCTTTTGCTTGTTGGGGCTTTTATGGGAGCTTGCTCTCAATCAGTTGGTGGTGGCATCAAAGCTTGGAGGGTGTTGATCATGCTCAATCAGGCCTACAAAGAGATTCTCAAGATCATTCATCCCAATGCTGTTCTAACCTCAAAGATAGGCACAAAAGTAATTGATTCTTCGATTGCAGAAAAGGTTTGGGGCTTTTTTTCTATTTATGTTTTTATTTTTATGTTTCTTCTGCTGGCAATGCTTGGAGCGGGACTAAATTTTGAGTCTGCCTTTTCGGCGGTTGGCGCAACTTTGAATAACCTAGGTCCAGGGCTTGGAGAGGTCTCAGATAATTATGCTTCGGTTGGGATTATGGGGAAGTTAATTTTATGCTTCTCTATGATTTTAGGAAGGCTAGAGATTTTTACACTCTTAGTATTATTTACACCTGCATTTTGGAGGCGCTAGATTTTATAAATATCTTTCGTGTCACTAGATAGTTTTCTATATTTTTTATATTCCCAAGAATACTCCTCGGGTTTTTTAAGTATTGCCTGCTCCATCGCTTTATTCATAAAGTGAACACCCTCGTCTGTTGCGATTCTATCATCTGGTTTAATAAAGCTTATAGTGTGGCCAAGATTATTTTCAAAAGAGAGATTTACCATTAGGGTGGGTTTGCTGGTTTTTTTTGCTAGTGATGGTGCAAGAGAAAAGGAATAGCATTCGTGGTTAAAAAAAATAGAGTACTTACCGAGGCCGTCTGCTGGGACTTGATCTGAAGCCATGCAAGTCATTTGTCCTTTATTGAGCGCACTCATAATTGACTTAACGCCACCTATGCCTGTTTCAACCAAAGTATTGCCGCCTTCTTCACGTACTTTTTTTACATGTGCATTTAGCGCATTAAATTTTATTTTTTTATACAAAGAAGTATGAGCTCTTTGTGTGGAAAGCCACCTCAACATAAAATCAATACTTCTGTTGTGCAAAGAAAAGACAACCAAACCGCTATTATTTTTTGGGTCTGTGAAAAAAAATCTATCATTTATTCGCCTTGTCTCTATAACAATTTTTTGCCTACTTCTAGACCATGCAAATATAGATTCGTAAAAACTTTTCAGGGTTTCTTTATAGCTTTGTTTAGAGAGCAACAAGGTATCTTCTTTAGCAAGGCCTGGAAATGCAATTTCAATATTTTTTTTAGTTACTTTAAAAGACCCTATGAGGTTTAAAAAACTGATTGGCAAAATAGCAAACAACATGTCGCATAATAAAAATGCGGTTCTTAGGGGGTATATTGATAATAGGTATAAGATCTGTTTCATATAAATAACACTCTGACGCGCTCACGCTATTATAGTATAGGTTTTTCATACCGAAACTCTAACAACCCTATAGGTTGGGTAAAAAAAACTGCATAATAGCAATAAGATATAAACCAAAAGGATAGAAAATTGACAGCCAAAACAATGGAAGAGCTAGTAGCCCTCTGCAAGCGTCGGGGTTTTATTTTTCAATCAAATGAGATTTACGGTGGCCTGCAAGGGCTTTATGATTATGGCCCTCTTGGTGTTGAGCTAAAGAATAACCTCAAACAGTCGTGGTGGAGATCCATGGTTTTTGATAGAGATGATGTAGAAGGCTTAGATGCTGCCATCTTAACAAAGCCATCTGTTTTAAAGTTCTCAGGTCATGAGGATACATTTACGGATCCAATGGTTGATTGCAAAGGGTGTAATGCTAGGTGGAGAGCCGATCAATTAAAAAAACCAAACTGTCCGACTTGTGGTTCAAGTGATCTAACAGAACCAAGGCCTTTTAATCTGATGTTTAAAACTGCTGTGGGCCCAGTAGATGATGGGGAGTCGTTTGCCTATCTTAGGCCTGAAACAGCTCAGCATATTTTTACTAACTTTAAAAATGTAGTTGACTCTACATCGAGAAGTCTGCCATTTGGAATTGCGCAAATTGGAAAGGCTTTTAGAAATGAAATCACTCCGAGGAATTTTATCTTTAGGGTAAGAGAATTTGAACAAATGGAGCTAGAGTTTTTTGTTACCCCAGGTGAGGATGAGAAGTGGCACGAAGCATGGGTTGAATCAAGGCTTGAGTGGTGGGAAGAACAAGGTGTGAAAAAGGATTCTTTGGAGCTTTACCATGTGCCGGTAGATGAACTGGCGCATTACTCAAAGGCAACTGTGGATATTATGTATAAGTTTCCACATGGCCTTGAGGAGTTAGAGGGTATAGCAAATAGAACAGACTTTGACTTGGGATCACACAGCAAAAATCAACCTGAATTGAGTATCGAAGCCAAGGTTATGGAGAATGATGAGTCCAATGCAAGACTAGCTATTCAAGATCAGGAATCAAAAAAATGGACAGTTCCATATGTGATAGAGCCATCAGCTGGAGTTGATCGAGGTGTTTTGGCTATTTTAAATGAGGCTTATCAAGTAGAAGATTTAGGTGAGGGAAAAACAAGGACAGTGCTCGCTCTCAAGCCACATCTAGCTCCGATCAAAGCTGCTGTAATCCCATTAAAGAAAAATCACGAGGGTTTGGTGGGTCTTGCCTCAAGCATTAAAAAAGATCTACAAAAACTGAGGTTAGGAAGGGTCCTGCTAGAAAATACAGGCAATATTGGTAAAAGTTATAGAAGACATGACGAGGTAGGTACGCCTTTGTGTATAACAGTTGATTTTGATAGTTTGGAAGATCAAACAGTGACTTTAAGGGACAGAGACTCAATGGAGCAAAGGCGAGTAAATATTGGGGACCTTGCTAAATGCCTAGAAGATGCAATTATAAAGTAAACTTTTGTTTCTTTTAAGGGCGGGTAGTAATTGATCGCAAGAAGCTTTCTCTTCTACTTTATATTCTTTCTGACGCTAATGCTCACCTCTGGGCTTGTTTGCTTCGCTGCAATGGTTCCTGGGCGTTTATATGGTCAAAAGATTAGCAATTTATGGATTTTTTTTATTCTTCAACTCTTAAAGGTTCTCTGTGGTGTTAAGTGGGAGGTTCAGGGCGCAGAAAATATACCTGATACGCCCTGCATTATTGCCTCCAATCACCAGGGTCCATGGGAGTCCCTTTATCTTCAAACGCTTTGTATGCCTACCAGCAGCATTATTAAAAGAGAAATCCTTAGCATTCCTTTTTTTGGATGGGCAATCGCAATGCTACACCCAATTGCAATTAATAGAAAAAATAAAATGGAAAGCCTAAGGAATGTTATTTCTATTGGAGATCAGAGACTTAAGGATGGTTATTCTGTATTAATTTTTCCAGAAGGTACTAGAAGGAGGCCTGAAAGCGGAATAGGGAAGTTTGGAAGCAGTTGTGGGCAATTATCCTTGCAAACCGGGATTCCGGTTATACCTATATGTCATAATTCAGGGAAGTTTTGGTTAAATAAAAGTATTATTAAAAAATCTGGGATAGTTAAGGTGGTAATAGGAGATCCTATTTATGGGGTAAGCGCGCGCGAGATATCAGAAAAGGCCTTTAATTGGATAGAAAAGTCTTATAAAAACTTAGATTAAATATCTAGGTCTCCAACCGCAAGAGCATTTTGCTCTATGAATTCCCTTCTTGGCTCCACATCATCACCCATAAGCGTTTCAAACATATTGGTTGCTTCTTGCGCATCATGGATATCAACTCTCATCATTCTTCTGTGCTCTGGATCCATGGTGGTATCCCAAAGCTGGTCAGGATTCATTTCACCCAAGCCTTTATATCTCTGGACATCAATACCCTTCTCACCATTTTTTGAAAACTCCTTAATAGCATTTTCTTTTTCTGCTTCATCATTACAATAAACAAAGCTTTTACCTTTGGTGATTTTATAAAGTGGCGGCATAGCAATATAAATATGTCCTTTTTCTAAAATATCAAAATATTGTTGGTAAAAGAATGTAAGCAATAAGGTTCTGATGTGCGATCCATCGACATCCGCATCAGTCATGATAATAATTCTGTGATATCTCAATTTTTCAATGTTGAAATCTTCGGTACCTATTCCACAACCCAAGGCTTTTACGAGTGTACCGATCTCTACAGAGGATAAGACTTTATCTATCCGGGCTTTTTGCACGTTTAGTATTTTTCCTTTCAGTGGAAGAATGGCCTGAAATTTTCTATTTCTACCCTGCTTAGCAGAGCCGCCCGCAGAATCTCCCTCAACCAAATAAAT
>ENA-ORXF01002474-ORXF01002474.1-marine-metagenome-genome-assembly--contig:-NODE-2474-length-10993-cov-4.561469_pt1 | contig 10993 bp, 8 predicted proteins | sample MGYA00237864_ERZ511476 | MGnify/ENA primary metagenome ERZ511476 (study PRJEB26306, sample SAMN06343908) | marine metagenome | isolation source: coastal waters | place: Atlantic Ocean: West Antarctic... | reverse complement strand
GCCCCATTCAAGGTTGCCCAACGCTACATAGCATTGATATTTGGATTTACGTTTGTAGGTTCTTACTTAATGGTTCTTGTTTTGTTCTTCATGGGTAGAGACATAACAGCCGTTCAGGAGCTTATATCTGCATTCAAGATAGACTGGATAATGCTGACAATTGTTGGATTTTATTTTGGTGGCGGTGCTTTCGAGGGTGTTATGGGTAAAAAAAGCAATGGAAAAATTTAAATACTTCAAGATTGAAGATTTTAACTGTCAAGAGACAGGCGAGAACGCGATGGATGTTGAGTTTATTAAGAGCTTAGATCATTTACGATCCGTTTGTGGCTTTCCTTTTATTATTACAAGTGGATTTAGATCGTTAGAACACAGCGTTGAAAAAGCTAAAAAAGCTTCGGGAACGCATACTCAAGGCATAGCGGCTGATATAAAAGTTTCTGGTGGCGCACAGCGCCTATCTATTGTTAAACACGCTTCGGCTATGGGAATGTCCGTAGGTGTTGCTAAAACCTTTGTACATGTTGACATTAGAAAGACTGAGCCAATGTGTTGGTGCTATTAAATTAAGAGTTATAAAACTTACCAATATGATTAAATTTGGAGAACACAAATGAGCAAAGGCGGTGGCGGCGGATCAATGCAAGGTGGCTACAGGGGCGGATCTGGTCAGCAACGAGGCGGCTATGGTAATCGGGGTGGAAGCATTGTAGCCAACAACTATGGTCAGCAACAAGGCGGTTATGGTCAGCCTAGAGTCCCAGTTAATCAAGGTGGAATGTACAGCCGCATGGGAGCGCAGTCTTCTATGGGCGGAAAAGGTGGCCGTTTTCCAAGCGGCTTTGGTCAGCAAGGTGGCTATGGTCAGCAAGGTGGCTATGGTCAGCAAAATGGCTATAGAGGCGGCTTTGGTGGAATGGGAATGCAAGCCCCCCCACCTCGTAGCGGTTTAAGAAATTACGGCCAACAACAAGGTGGCTTTGGCGGATATAGGCCTTCCCCTGCTCCCAACTTTGGTCAAATTGGTAGGGATGTTATGGGTCGTGGCGCTAAAGGCGGCCCAAGTCCTATGGGTGGAGACCAAGGGCCACCACGGGGCAGGGCTGTTGCAGGCTATGATGATCTCAGGGCTAGGCAAGCCAGAAATATAACAGCAGTTCCTCCGGGTAATAAGTATGGCTTTACCAAAGGTGACGGCATAGCTAGTCAAGCAATGGTTTCTTGGGAGAACCCTGATACTGGTGAGACTTATATGGCCCCAGATGGGGGATACGCGCCACCAGAAGGAAGTGCTTGGGTTAGAGCCAAGTCCCCTACTTATGGGGGATTGATCAACACGTTAGGGAAAGGCAACCCTTCTGTGAGGGGAGGCAACCCTGATGTGACGGGGCTTCCAATCGACCCTGATCTCCGACAGGTAATCGACCCTGCATCCTTGTACTCTGATCCATATATGGGCGGTGGAGCTAAGGGTGGAGGCCAAGGGCCACCTCTGAGGCACGAACCGCCACGACCCCCCAAGTTAATGCCCGGTGTTCCTCAAAGACCCGTGATAGAAGGGCCGCGATTTACGAACCCAACAGCACCTTTACCACGACAGATGCAACAACGGGTTCCTCAAGGCATAGCATCAATGCTTCAGCCATCGCCTTATAGACCTCAATCTATATCTGACCCTGCAAGGCGGGTAAATCAAATTCAACAAATGCCTAGACAACAAGTTGGGCGCGGCAGGGCTTACGGACGTTAATAGCGGAGAATAAAATGGCGTTAACTAAACTTCAGTTTTCTCCCGGAGTCAATAAAGAAGGCACTGACTACACTGCTGATCAGGGTTGGTATGAGTCTGATAAAATTAGATTTCGGCAAGGTAGACCTGAAAAAATAGGTGGTTGGCAGAAGTTTAGCACTAACTCATTTTTAGGCGTGTGCAGGTCTTTACACCGATGGGCATCTTTAGCGTTTACTAAGTATATAGGCATAGGTACTCACCTAAAGTTCTATATATCTGAAGGTAACAGCTTTAATGATGTAACACCCATACGTTTAACAACGTCTGCGGGTGATCCACGCTTTGCCGCAACAGATGGATCATCTGTAATAACCGTAACAGAGACAGATCATGGTGCTGTTGTTAATGATTTTGTGACCTTTACAAGCGCGGCATCGCTAGGCGGCACTATTGTTGCGGCAGTGTTAAATCAAGAGCAGGAAATAACCTCAGTAACGTCCTCTAGTGTTTATACCTTTACAGCTAAGGATACCTCAGGAACCACAGTTACAGCCAACTCAAGCGACTCAGGCAATGGTGGCAGTAGTACCGTTGGAAATTATCAACTTAACACGGGTCTTAACGCTTACGTTTCAAGTACAGGCTTTGGCGCGAGTGCGTGGGGTTCTGGAGGATTTGGTTCTGCCAGTGATATTAGTTCAGCCAACCAGTTAAGGCTTTATAGTCAAGACAATTTTGGTGAAGACTTGGTGTTTAATGTCAGGGGTGGAGGCATTTACTATCATGATACCTCTGGTGGTGTAGGAGCTAGGGGGGTAGACATAACGTCTATCGCAGGAAAATTATCTCCACCAAGTATTGCACTTCAGGTTATGGTTTCAGATATTGATCAGCACGTTATTGCGTTTGGATCAAACCCTATAGGCTCTACAGCAATTGACCCTTTATTTATTAGATTCTCTGATCAACAGAACGCAATTGACTGGCTTCCTACTGCTACTAACACAGCAGGTGGTGTACGAATAAACTCAGGATCAATTATTATTGGGGCTGTTCAGGCGCGAGAAGAGATACTTGTTTTTACAGATGTAAGCCTGCACTCCATGAGATTTGTTGGCCCTCCCTTTGTATTTAACTTCGCAACAATAAGCACAGACACTTCCATGATTTCTCCTAATGCGGCTGTTAACGCTAGGGGATCAGTGTTCTTTATGGATGAGGGTGGATTCTTTGTTTATAACGGATCAGTTCAACCACTGCCATGTTCAGTTAAAGATTATGTTTTCTCCAACTTAAATGTTAGTCAGGCGTTTAAGGTGTTTGCCGCTGAAAACTCTGCTCACTCCGAAGTTACTTGGTACTACCCTATTGGGTCTGGTAACACAGAAATATCAAATTACGTTACTTACAACTATGAAGAAAACCTTTGGTCTATAGGAACTTTGGATAGAGGCGCATGGTTTGATTCTGGGCTAGGCAATTTCCCCCTAGCAACGTCAATTATTACTGACACAAATGCTAACTACATGTACGAGCATGAGAAGGGCCATGACGCTGATGGTGAAGCGTTAACGGCTTTTGTAGAGTCTGGTGATCTTGAGATGGGTGACGGTAACAGCTTTATGTTTATGCACAGAATTATCCCAGACTTCTCATTTAAGGGGACTGACCCTAGCGTATCTATGACAGTTAAAGGTAGAGATTATCCTTTACAGGATGCGTCTGTATTGGCTACTACTACAGTAACCTCAAGCACAGGACAATCTGTGATAAGGGCAAGGTCAAGACACCCATCAATAAGAATTGAAAGTACAGGTGAAGGGTACGGTTGGAGATTAGGTACTCTTAGAATGGATGTAAGACAAGATGGTAGACGATAATGGCTACAGTTAAAACTCCACTCCCAGTGGCAAGACCAGAGTATGATCAGAATAATGAAAACACTGTTCGTAAAACAATTGAGTTTGCCTTGTCAAATGCAGACAATGAAATAAACATAGCAAAAAGACAGAGCGACAAGACAGGTTCTTTGGCTTTGCGTAGGTTCCAATTCTTGTTGATGGGTGCTTCATGAGTGACGCAATTAAAATTCTTGGTCAGCTAGACGTATCTGCTACTACGATCACCGTTCTTTATACAGCTCCTGATGTTACGCAGACAACGGTTAGCTCCCTTGTTATATGTAACAGGTCAGGTAGTGCAATAACATTTAGAGTCAGCGTTCATGTTGCAGGAGCAGGCGCAGACGACAAGCAATTTTTATTCTATAATCAATCACTTGCGGCAGAGACTACTCAGACAGTAGTTATAGGTATTTGTTTAGGACAGAATGATGTCATGAAAGTATACTCAAGTGCGGCTAATGTAAGTTTTAATCTTTTTGGCGTGGAGACTAGTTAATGAACAACAGACCCCCTCAGTATACAAACCAACAACCAATGCGTGGCATGGCTAATCAAATGGCTACTCATGGTCGATATGGGGACAGTATGCTTGTTCACATGAATCCAGTTGAAGTCCAAGGATTAGCGTCTTTGTCTCCTACAGGAGAGTTAACAACCAACCCTATGACAGGACAGCCAGAAGCATTCTTGCCGTTCTTGTTGCCGTTGTTGGGAAGCTTGGGAGGTTCTTCACTGCTTGCAGGGTCAACATTGGGTGGCTTAATCGGTGGTGCAGGGTTAAGTTCGGCGGCGGCAGGAGCAATAGGTTCTGGCCTTGCAACCACAGCAATAACTGGAGACCTTAAAGAAGGAATAATGTCAGGCCTTACAGGGTTTGGCATAGGTAAAGCTTTCCAAGGCGCATCTGAATTACTAAGTCCAGAGGTTTTGGGTGCAACAACAGACCTTGCAAATGTAGGTGCAGACGCGGCCGCCGCCGCCGAACTAAGCTTAGGAGCAGGGGCAGGCGAAGGTGCGCTTAAACAAGCCGCAAATACAATAACGCAAGCCCCTGCAACTATAGAATTACCAGCAGGGCAACTTGGGCCACAAGCCCCTAACTTTGGCTCTCAAGCATACAGACAGGAAGTATTAGATGCCGCAAAGTTTGATGCAGGTCGCGCAGGAAGTTCTGCATTTGCTGAAAACCCAATGGAGTTCGCCAAGAAATTTGGCTCTCAGGCCATAACAAGCGGAACAATGCTCCCAGTCGCTATTGGTGAGGGCATGAGAGGCCAAAGAAAAATGAATCAGGCGAATGAAAGGGCGCTTGCTGATTATGAAAAAGAAAAAGCCGATACTCTTGCTCGATCCACTGCCGTAAGAGATAGCGCAATTCAACAAGCAAGAGATGACTACGCCTATCAAGACTATGGCTATGCAGGAGGAGGTTTAGTTTCCGTAAACCCTCAAGAATATATGCGCCAGATGAATGGTGTCCAGACTGTAGGTATGCAAGAAGGTGGCCCTGCTGAATATAATTATGCAGGAATGCCCGGAAAAGGCGGAAACACTTCTCCTGCTTCAGCCGGATTAAAGCAAAGAGCAGTAAGGCCTGCCAATGTTGTAACGGCTGATCAACTAGCAAAAGAAGCCGCAGAATTATCTGCTCAAGGAAAAGATCCAAGAGCAGGATTTACAGGTGAAATAAACTACTTTAGAAAAACACCAGAAGAAGCAGGGATTCCTCTTCCTCCTGATGCTGTTATTGATCCTACCGACCCTAGTGGTGGAAATGTAGACCCCTCTAACCCAATAGATACAGGGTTAGGCCCAATATCAATAGGCGGCAAGGGTGGAGCAATGAACTTATCGCCAGAAGAAATGAAGAATCTTATGGATAAGATGGGGCCAGTGGGTGCAGGAGGCGCAGACTCATCGGAGAAGCCTTTTATTGATCCTAGTGCTACCGCTCCGGTGGGAGGAGGTAGAAGAGGAAATCCACCAAAACCACCATTAGACGTTATTAAGGCAAAAGAAGCGATTGATGCAATAGGAGCGCCAGAACCAATTGTTCCTATATATACCCCGCCAAAATTTCCAATTAATCCGTCTTTGTATTCTGATCCAATTATGGGCGGCGGGCCTATGCCTATGCCTATGCCTAAGCCTCCGATGGGTGGGCCTATGCCTCCGATGGGTGAGCCTATGCCTATGGGTGGGCCTATGCCTCCTATGCCGATGCCTAAACCTCCAATGCCTAACCCTATGCTTAAGCCTACGAGAAGAACGCAAACAAGGCGTGTTGCAGGAGGCGGAGTGGTAAACCTTCAAGGTGGAGGAATAGCAGATATTCCACAGCAAGAGATGGCTCCAAACTTTAATAACCCATCCTTGTCTAACGATCCATTAATTCAGCAAGCTACCGCAGAAGCAATGCCTACCGCCTCTAACCCTGTTCTTAATATGAATGAAAGTGGTCAGATGGGTCAAGGTGAGGCAATGGAGATAGCAGGACAGGTAGCGCAGGCACTGTCTCAAGGTGTAACTATTGAGCAACTTCCTCCTGAGCTTGCACAGAAGTTAATGTTAGCTATTGAGTTGTTTGGTATGGAAGCTGTTCAGTCAATGATAATGCAACCTCAAGGCCAAGCTCCGCAATCATATTCATTCCAAGAAGGTGGAGTCACCCCTAGCGCATCCCCTGAAACACAACTAATTGAGCAAGCTATATCTGCTGTGTTAGGACAATTGCCACAAGAACAAGCTGATATTATTATTAACCAGTTTATTAGCGAATTTGGTCAAGAAGCATTTGAAATGTTAAGAGAGCAGGCTCTTCAGTCAGTAGTTCCTAACGCTCAAACAGAGGGCGTAATTAGAGGACAAGGAGGAGGCATGGATGACATGGTTGATGGTATGATTGGAACAGAACAGCCAGTGGCCGTAAGTCCCGGAGAATACATAGTACCTGCGGATGTTGTGTCTGGGCTAGGAGATGGTAGTACTGATGGCGGTGTAACAGAACTAGATGGAATGCTTGATAGAGTAAGGCAGACTAGAACTGGAACAACTCAGCAACCTGCACCAATGAACTCTGGAGGGGTATTGCCTGCATGAAAAATACAGCCAAAAAAGAAAAGCCTATTGTAAGAGATTTATCTAGAGAGCCTAGAGTTAAAAGCAAAAATGCTCCTAGAAAAATTACTCACACTATAACTATAGCACCAACAAACTACCTACACGCTCTATGGCCCGATGTTGAGGCGCAGTTAGAGAGAGCGGTAATACGCTCTAATGGTCGTTGGACTATGGAGGTTTTATTTAATGTTATTGCAACTGGGCAACAACAGTTATGGCTTGCTTTTGATGAAGACAAAAATATTGATGGTGTAGGGACAACTGAGATAGTTAACTACCCAAATAAGAAGATGCTTGCAATCCAGTTTTTAGGCGGAGATAGGTTTAATGATTGGGTTTGGGAGATGTTAGAACGGTTTAACGAATTTGCTAAAGAAACAGATTGTCATGGAATAGAGGCAACTGCAAGGCAAGGATTCTGGAAATGGCTGAGTCAAGATGACTTTAAGCAATCTTATGTAGTGTACGAGAAGAGGATTGACGAATGAGTAAAGGTGGTGGAAGCAGTGGAACTCAACAGGTAGAGTCTACAACGACTAACCTTCCAGAGTACGCAAGACCGTTCTATGAGAACCTTTTAGGTAGGGCAACCTACGAAAGCGAAAGAGGTTATGAAGGATTTCCGGGTCAACGTATTGCTGATTTTGATCAGTACGAAAACATGGGTATGGACGGCATGGCTAATATGGCTATGGCAGGAAACCCTGAACAATTTAATCAGGCATCTTACATTGCTTCTCAAGTTGGCTTTGAAGACCCAAACAAGTCACAGCAGTTCTACAATCAATACAATCCTAGCCAACAATACTCTGGTTATTTTGCAGGGGATATAGACTCAGGTTACGATGCAGGAAACCTTGGTCAAGATTATCAGGCAGGCCAAAGAGATATGGGTTATAAGGCAGGCGAGTTTGATTCTGGCTATCAGGCAGGAGATATAGGTCAAGGATATCAGGCAGGTAATTTACAAAGCGAATTTGACGCTAGTACGTTTGATCCGGGATATGAAGCAGGAACTAGAGATTCTCAGTTTGTAAATCAAGACATATTATCTAAGTATGGCCCTAGCACTTTCGATCCGGGATATGTGGCAAGAGAGCTAGGTCAAGATTACTCTGCTAGGGAGCTAGAGAGCCAGTATCGAGGAATGCCTGATGTTGGCCCTGCCTTTGAAGCAGGAACACTTGCTGATCAAGGTGCGATAGAAGATTACATGAATCCTTATCAGCAACTTGTTACTGACATTGAAAAAAGAGAAGTACAGCGAGCGGCTGATGTTCAAGGGACTAAGATTGGTTCGCAAGCTTCTCAGTCTGGAGGATTAGGCGGTTATAGAGAAGCAATAATGCTTGCCGAACAAGATAGAAACCTTCAGCAACAGCTAGGAGATATTCAGTCTAGAGGTGATCAAGCAAGCTTTGCTCAAGCACAACAAGCGTTTGAAGCTGATCGTGGGGCAAGGTTGCAAGCATCTCAGATGGGTTTACAGCAAGGTGTAGCCTCTGACTCATCAAGTCAAGAAGCAGAGAGATTACGTCAATCGGCATTTGGAACAACAGAGCAAGCTAGACAAGCTCAACAACAAATGGCTATTAGTTCTTTTGAAGCGGGAGAAAAAGCAAGACAGCAAGCCGCTAACTTAGGTATGACGGCTCAACAGCAAGAAGATGCTTCTCGTCAAGCTACAGAGCAGTTTAGTCAATCAGCATCCGCTCAAAACCAACAAGGTCAGATACAGCAAGAGCAACTTCAGCAAGCGGCATTTAATGCAGGCGAGCAGGCTAAACAGCAAGCGGCGGCGATGGGGATGACTGCTCAACAGCAAGAGGATGCCTCTAGGCAAGCATCGGAGCAGTTCAGGCAGTCAGCATTCTCCCAAACTGAAGGTTTCCGACAGGCTCAACAAGGCATGGATGTTCAGGCATTTAATGCAGGAGAGCAAGCTAGACAGCAGGCCGCATCACTAGGACTTAACGCACAGCAACAAGAAGATGCCGCTAAACAAGCTCAAGAGCAGTTTGGTCAGGCTCAGTTTGGTCAAAATGAACAGCTTAGAATGGCTGAACAACAAGAAAATCGTGCAGTGTTTGAAGCACAGCAGAGAGCAGAGCAGGAAGGTGCAAGACTTGGATTGTCTGCTCAAGAGATTCAAGAAAGAGTTAATCAGGCTCAGAACACTGCTAGGATGCAAGCTAGAGACACTAACAATCAGAATCAACTAAACAGAGCAAACCTTGGAATGCAGGGTCTTGCTGAGAATAGAGCAAACAGAGATCAGATGTTAAGATCGGCTGAGATGTTAGGTGGATTTGGTGGTCAGCAACAGCGCATGGAAATTGAGCGTTTGCGTAATCTCCAAGCGGCAGGACAGAATCGCAGAGGCATGGAACAACGTAGCCTTGATATGGGCTATGGTGACTTCCAACGTCAGCAAGCGTTTGGTCGAGAGCAACTTGCTCTTCTCAGTAACATGTTACAAGGAGTTCCAATTACTCCCGGAAGTTCTACAGCAACGTATGGTGGTGGCCCAAGTGATTACTCTCAAATGCTTGGTGCAGGTATTGGTGGCGTAGGTCTATACAACGCAATGGGTTAATTTAATTTAAGAGGTTAGTGACAAGCTAATGAATATACTTGAGCAAGAAGACATCATCAAAGGACTTCCAGACCAAGCGTTGCAAGAAGAAGCTAAAGCACCTAGTGGACAGGTTCCACAGTTTTTAGTTGTGTCTGAGATTCAACGCAGAACTGACATGCGAAAGAAGTACCAAGACCCTAATGAACAGAAACCTCAAGGTACTGTAGCTGATCAAATAACCCAAGAAGGGATTGCATCTGTTCAGCCTCAACAGCCCATGCAGGGTCAGCAACAACAAGGTCAGCCCATGCCTATGCGTGGTGGTGGCATGACCCCTTTCATGGCTAAGTATGCAGGCGGTGGTGTTGTTCGTATGCAGGAAGGTGGTATGACTCCACAAACTTTGGAGCAAAAGTATCCTTTTCTTTCGGGGTCAGAAGATCAAATCTTGCAAGGCTTAAATACAGTTGATCCTAACGACTTAGAGCCTATATACTCTATGTTCAAAAGTGTGCCTAAAATTGAGCAGTTTATAGCCAATAGAGCGTCTAATCCTGCACCTCCGCTATCAGCAGTTAGACCCGAATTGTTTGACGCTGAAATGCCTCAGCCTCCAATGCCTGTTGAAAACGTAACCGACCCACGGCTTTTGACTCTTGATGGAGTAAACACTCTCACTCCTGACGGGCAAAGACCTTATCCGCCCGATACGCCATCAGTAGATACGCTTGAGCAGTTCTCAAATGCTTTTAAAGAAGATGCGGAAAGGGCAAACAACTTGTTGGCTACATTAGATGACTCAACCGCAAAAGAAAAAGAAGCGACAAGCAATCCTGTTAATGTTAACTTGCCAGAGATAAGAACACTTGACGAGATTGGTGAACAAGCTCCTCAAAGTCTTAAGGGAACAGGAGTAAGGCTTGCGTCTTATCAAGAGCGAGAAGATGCTAAATATGACCCGTCCAGTTTCGGAGCAATGCTTGACGGCCCTAGTCGTGGGTTTCCTTCAAGGGCTAAAAGTGTAATAGGTAGTAATCTTTCAGACTTAGGGTCATTTTTGTCAGATCAATTTCAAGATGTAAAATCTTCAGCAGGTTCAAGCATAGATCAAGGGTTTAATTATTTACCCGGAGGTGCGGATAAAGTTGAAAGAGAGCGAGAGGATATTGGCCCCTATAGCCTTAACTCAGGACTAGATGCCTCGCAGGGAATTTTCCCAATTGACGGTTCAAGCTCAAGTGAAATTAGCGATTTAGATCAAGCTCGATTAGAGAAAACATTAGCTTTAGCTAACCGACAACAACCTATGTCTCAAAAAGACCTTCAATCTGAAACATTAAAAACTTTTAATAGTTTAGTTACTGATCAATATACTTCTAATAATAATTTAGTTGATAAAAAAGCTACCGATGGTGCAGACAATCAAGGAAGCGGTGACATAGGTGTTAATAACTCTAATAAAGCAGTAAATTTACTTAATAATGCGTTTAAACTTGATCTTGACGCATCGAAGAAAGAAGCTTTCGCTATGGCTATGATACAACTAGGAGCAGGCATTGCTAAGGGAGACCTAGCAGAAGGCCTATCTAATGCAGGCGTTGCCGCTAGTGGAGTGATGGAGAGTGCTAGGGACAGGTCAGATAAGCAACTAGACAGAGA
>ENA-ORXF01002472-ORXF01002472.1-marine-metagenome-genome-assembly--contig:-NODE-2472-length-10996-cov-5.111732_pt1 | contig 10996 bp, 6 predicted proteins | sample MGYA00237864_ERZ511476 | MGnify/ENA primary metagenome ERZ511476 (study PRJEB26306, sample SAMN06343908) | marine metagenome | isolation source: coastal waters | place: Atlantic Ocean: West Antarctic... | reverse complement strand
GATGAATCTACTGAATACGGATTAACTGGAGCTATTTTCTCTAATGACAGATATATTGTAGAAAAAGCTTCTGAAGCATTGGAAAATGCAGCTGGAAACTTTTACATAAATGACAAACCAACCGGAGCAGTGGTAGGTCAGCAACCATTTGGAGGCGCAAGAGCTTCAGGAACAAATGACAAAGCGGGTTCTGCACAAAACTTATTACGTTGGACATCTGCTCGTTTAATTAAGGAGACTTTTGTAACACCAACAAATTACAAATATCCTTTCTTAGGATAAACTAAAAATTATTTTTCTAAAAAACCGTATCAAAATTGATACGGTTTTTTTTATGCCCTATCATTTAAATAAAAACCTAAAACTCTTTGTTTTTCTTTGGTAGCTCACTAGCGCTTAGCTCCCTATAAAATAATGAGTTTTTTTATTATATTTGACTTATAAAAAATATTTGAAGTGAAAAGTAGCTTATTTAGTATCGCATTGTTTTTAGTACTACAAAGTTTTTCGCAAACAACAGACAAATCTGTATTTGTAAACTACATAGAAACACCTATTGTATTAGATGCAAATCTTAACGAAAAGGCATGGGCAAACGCTGAGGGTGCTTCTGGTTTTTGGCAGTATTTTCCTCTAGATTCTGTGCAAGCAAAACAGCAAGCTACTATTAAGTTTCTTTTTGATGATGACAACCTATATGTTGGTATCAAAGTAAATGCACCGGCTAATGATTTTATAATTCCTTCGCTTAGAAGAGATTTTAGGGCTGGCGGTAGCGATAACATCACCTTACTTTTTGACACCTTTAATGACGGCACAAATGCTTTTATTTTTGGAACCAACCCTTACGGAGTCAAAAGAGAAATGCTGCTTTCTGGCGGTGGTTCTGAATTAAGAGGCTTTACTATGGCTTGGGACACCAAATGGAAGTGTAAAACAGCCATAAAAGAAGATCATTACATCGCAGAAATGATTATTCCTTTATCTGCTTTTAAATACAGAGAAGGCGAAACGAAGTGGCGCTTTAACAGTTACCAATTCGACACACAAGACAATGAGAGAAATACATGGGTAAACATACCTCAAAATCAATTTATATTTAACCTGGCGTATATGGGCGAAATGATTTTTGAAAAACCCTTAGGCAAGTCTAAAACACCTGTTTCTATAATACCCTATGTAAATACAATTACCGCCAAAGATTATAAAAATGATGTTTCAAAAACAGCTTTAAAATTTGGTGGAGATGCAAAGTTTACCATTGGCAATAGCCTAAATTTAGATGTAACTATAAATCCAGATTTTTCGCAAGTAGAAGTAGACCAACAAGTTACAAACCTTACACGTTTTGAAATATCTTTACCTGAAAGAAGACAGTTTTTTATTGAAAATAGCGATCTTTTTGCAGATTTTGGTAACAATAGAGATTCCAATCCTTTTTTCTCTAGAAGAATTGGTATTGCAAAAGATGCGAATGGCAACACCATAGAAAATGATATTATTGCAGGTGTTCGTTTAAGCGGTAAAGTAAACAACAATTTAAGAGTTGGTTTGCTCACAATGCAGACAGCAGAAGATGTTGAAAATGAAATTCCTACGGTGAACAATGCGGTTCTTACGCTGCAGCAAAAACTATTTAACAGGTCTAATATTAGCTTCATGTTTATTAATAAACAAGCAACAAAAGAATATGATTTTCTTGCAGATGAAGACAAATTCAATAGAATTATTGGCATCGATTATCGTTTGGCATCTGAAGATAATTCTTGGGTTGGAAAATACTTCTTACACAAGTCTCTCTCTCCTGGTATCAAAAATAAAAATTATTCTGGCGGATTTTCTACACAGTATTTTAATAGAGATTTTAGCGTAAGGTTAAGTGGTGTGTATGTTGGAGACAATTACGAGTCTGATTTAGGTTTTCTAAGAAGAACAGATATTTTTAAAATTACACCAAAAATAGAACGCACTTTTTGGCCGTTAGAAAGTAAAATTCAAAAACACAGTTTTTCTGTTATGCCTATTTTTATTTGGAAACCAGATTTAAATTTTAAAAATTCTGATTATGCCATACTGAGCAACTGGCAAGCAAATTTTAAAAACACAGGAGAATTTAACATCGAAATGTCAAATCGATTTATCTATCTTTTTAGTGAGTTTGACCCCACAGGAACAACAGGCGCCATTCGCTTACCCGCAGACAGCGACTACACGTACACAACGTTTCGTATAGGTTATAAATCTGATAAAAGAAAAACATTCTCCTATCAAATAGAACCTTCTATAGGAACTTTCTTTAATGGTAAAAAATATTCTTTTAGCGCCAATTTGGCTTGGAGAATTCAACCTAAATTTTCAGGATCTCTTCAAATTAATTATGATAATATAAATCTTCCTGGTCTTTATCCAGATGCCTCTATTTGGTTAATAGGACCTAAAGTAGATCTTACTTTTAACAAGAGTTTGTTTTGGTCTACATTTATTCAATACAGCAGTCAGCAAGAAAACATAGGTATTAACACAAGACTACAGTGGCGTTTTGCACCACTGTCAGATCTTTTTATTGTGTATAATGACAATTACTATTCTAGTGATTTTGCTCCTAGGTTTAAATCATTAAATTTAAAATTAACCTATTGGTTAAATATTTAATTTATCTAATGATTAACTTCTTAGTAGTTTGCTTGTTGCCATTTATTACTTTTAACACGTACAAACCTGAAGCTGCTTTTTCAAAAAATATTCTTTCAGAGAAATCTACACCTGTGTTGTCGTAATTTTTCTCATCAATTAATCTCCCTCTAACGTCATACAATTGCACAAAGATTTTAGCTGTATTTGCTACTTTTAAATTTAGTGTAAATGCTCCTTTTGTTGGATTTGGGAATAAATTAAACCCTTCAAAAGCAACCTCTTCGATAGAAGCAGTATTATCAATAATTGTAATAGAATAATCTTCTGTTTCACCCCATTCTGTTAAATGATCAGCATCACAGGCCCCATCCCCAAAATTATCTGTAGGGTCATCATATTCTATTAAAACACGCATTCTTGTTTCACCAAATCGTGCATCTAAGGGTACTTTTATAGAAAGCGTTGCAGTTGCAACATCCTCTAACTTTGTGCCTAAATCATACCTTTCTGTATCTTTGTCAAAAACAAAATCTTTGTTCCAGTCTATAAAAACATAGCAATGGTCTTGATAGCCTCCAGTATCAAATGTGACACTTACCGAATGGCTACTTTCTCTTAAAACGTTTGTCTTTATAGTTGTAAAATCTTGATAACCGTCAGAAGTGTCATTGCCAGAATCGTTATTAATTGTATTGAAGGTAACATTGGTTATGTGCTCTGTTCCTCCTGCTTCATCTGTAAATGTAGAATTACAATACACTGGGTTTTCTGTTGTAAAACTAAATGAACTAGAAAAAGCACCTTGGTTGCAATTATTCTTGGCTTTTACTCTCCAATAATAAGTAGCATTTGCATCTAAATTAGTCGCTTGATAAGAATTTATAGTTGCTATACCACTAGATACCACAGAAGTGAAAGCAGCATCATTAGCAACTTGAACAATATAAGAACTTGCATTTACCTCTGTTTGCCATCTTAATGTTTCTGTAAGTGAGACGCTTGTTGCGCCGGCTGCCGGAGAGTTTAAAGTTACAACACCAAGGTTAGACGCTGTTATACTTAATAGAATATCTATATCTTGATTTACACTTGTACTGTTTCCTTGAACATTTATAGTATATTCTTGTGCTGTTACTCCGTCTAAATTAGAAACTGACATGACTACGTCTCCATCGCTGTTTAAAGTTGTAGGACTAAAAGCTACCACTGCACCGGTAGGTTGCCCACTTGCTACAAAAGTTACGTCTTCCGTAAAACCATTAATAAAGTCTAAATTTAAGGTATAATTTACCGTCTGATCTCCTGAATTACAAGCAGACAAATCTCCTGAATTGTTTTTAAGAACGAAAGAAGGAGAAGTAGATTCAATTTCAAAATTTACATCATTTACATTGTAAAAGATATTATCTGCTGCTGCTATCATTATTCTTGCCTGCGTAGTTACATTATTTGGTACAATTATATTTTCTGAACCGTCATTCGCAGTATTCGAAATTAATGTTATTGGAAAAGTCAAACCTCCATCTTCAGATAGTTTAATTGTGATGCTCTTACAGTTAATAGGAGCAACGTCTGAAGTTCCTTTATTCCAGGTTATGTTTTGAGTACTTCCTGCATTCCAGATTGTAGCTGTGTTTTGTGAAGTAACCTTAAAAGCTACTGCATCTGTAACCGAAATCCTTACATCATCTCTTGCAGTGCTTCCTGCGCCAGAATGATTGTCTCTAACAGTTAGAGAAAAATCCAATACCCTTTCAACAGACGGCAATACTTCCCAAGTAGAAGAAGTGCTCCCAGAGATTACGGTACTTAGAACGGGCATAAATCTACTAGAAACCGTAGAAGAAGGCAAAGATCTAAACATTGCGCCACCGCCATTTGTAGAGACTGGTGGTACTGTAAATCCAACTTCCGTATCTATCTGTTCCCAATTATAAGTCAACCCATTTGCTTCATCAACATCTGTAGCAACTCCCTTTAAAATAAAAGGGGTAGATTTTGGAATCGAGTAATCTAAACCTGCGTCTGCAGTAGGCGCTGTATTATTTGTATTTGAAGTAGTTGCACACGTTGCAGAAGAAACTATTATAGCTGTCATTTCTGCTATGCTTACACTGTGAAAATTATCATGACTATCATTTAAAACATTTTGTCCAGAACAAATTCCTGCATATCCCATAATTGTAGTACCACTACCTGGCTCTACAGCGGTGCTATTATTCCTATTACTACCTGAGCAACTTCCAGAGGTTCCGTTAAAAGTATGGTTTGCGCCAAATTGATGTCCAAATTCATGCGCAACAAAATCAATATCAAATTCGTCTCCAAAAGGAGCTCCAATTCCAGTAACACCTCTTGCTTTTTGATTCGTTGTACAAACCACACCTAGCCCAGCTAAACCTCCTGCACCTGTACTAAATGTATGACCAACGTCATAATTAGCGTTCCCTATACTTCCATCTATTTTAGTTTGAGACTCGTTGATTAAACTACTTGGGTCGTCATTACTTAAACCATCATTTTCTGCATCTAAAAAAATAATAGCATCATTGTTTGCTACTAACTCAAGTTTAACGCCTAAATCATTCTCAAAAATAGCACCAATTCTAGAGATGGTTGTATTTATGGCAGACAACACCGCCTCTTTTTTTACAGCTGTAGCAGCACTAGAAGAAATACTTAATCTATTTAATTGATATTGAGAATACTCACCTGTAGTTGCTACTGCCAATCTAAAAGTTCTGAGCAAACCATCATTTGTAATTTTATTTTCAAAAGAAGACGCAGCCTTTAAACCTACTAATCCCAGCACTTCACAAGTAAAATCAGCAACCTTTTTTTGAAGGTTCTTTTTACTGTAGGCAATCAGTTTTTTATTGTCTTTTGTATAAGAATCTACATAAAACGAGGGTTTTCCTGGCTCATAAACTGCAAAATGATATCCATCTAAACCTTTAGAGAACCTCATTTTTATAGCATTGTTATCCACTTGTTTTCCTGAGTATGTTTTTATATTTACATACTTTGCTGCCAATTCTTTAGAAAAATTAGAAGCTTCTTCAATATAAAAAGTTTTTAAACCCTGTGAAGTAGGTATTTGTATGGTTTTATTTTTTGTTTGTTTCACAGTACCTATTTTACTTCTAAAAGCACTTTCTTTTAAGTTGTATAATTGATAGGTAGTTGGCATTTCTTTTCGAACCATCAATTTTTCTGGAGAAATAGCTGTTTCATTGTTTTTAATCAAACTCCATTCTTGCGTTTGTGCAGCTGAAACGAGAGAGAAGAAAAAAATAAATAGTATTGGGAATGCAGAAGGCTTCAATTGTTTTATTTTCATACTAAAATTTTAAGGGTGTAATGTCTCCAAATATAATGAAATATTTACCTTTGTAAACGACCATATGAATAAAAACATACAACTTAAAGACTTAAAGATTAAAGATTACAAGGAAACTTGGGATTATCAAACAGCGCTGCTGCAAGAAATTGTAGCTGTAAAGATTGATAATCGAAGAAATGAGAAACAGCACCAAACAGAAAATCATTTTTTGTTTGTTGAACACCCACACGTATACACTTTAGGTAAAAGTGGCGATTTAAGTAATTTACTACTAAACGAAAAACAACTGGAGGAAAAAGGGGCTACATTTTACAAGATAAATCGTGGTGGAGACATTACCTATCACGGTCCTGGTCAGATTGTTGGGTACCCTATTTTAGATTTAGAAAATTTCTTTACAGACATTCACAAATACCTTCGCTTATTAGAAGAAGCTATCATTTTAACCATTGCAGAATACGGTTTAAAAGGTGCAAGAAGTGATGGAGAAACTGGTGTTTGGCTTGGTGCTGGAACTCCTTTTGCACGTAAGATTTGTGCCTTAGGCATCCGATCTTCACGCTGGGTAACCATGCATGGTTTTGCTTTAAATGTAAATACCAATTTGGGGTATTTTGATAATATTATTCCCTGTGGTATTCGCGGAAAAGCGGTGGCATCTATGGAAGCGGAATTGGGCCGAAAACTAGATATAGAAGAAGTAAAAGGGAAAATTTTAAAACACTTTAAAGTCTTGTTTGAAGTTGAAGAATTTATAGAATCTTAACAAAAACTCGGATAACTAGGAATGATACCTACAAGGTTTTAAAAACCTCGCAGGATGTAATGACTAATTTTAAAACACTTTAAAGTCTTGTTTGAAGTTGAAGAATTTATCGTTAGGGGTTCGGGGAAAATTAAACAACCCATAACCAAATTACTTTTCTTCGTTAAAATATACTTTGTAAAACTTCATTTTTTTCTCTTCGTCATAACCTCTTTCTAAATACTCTGAAGCTGCTTCTGGTGCGTCTACATCTAATTTAATACTGATGTTCGTATCTAATTTTATTTCTGTTTTTAATTTGTTTTTTTCTTTTTTCAGCACCACTCCAGAAACGTCAAAATTATTCCGAATCAACACATCATTTAAAGTTTCGAAGTGCTTTTTATACTCGTCAAACTGTTCTTTGTGTTTTTCTTCTTCAAAAACTTCGTCTTTAAAAGTAGCATAATCAACAGCTTCATTTTCTTTAAAATAATCTACCGTATTTGCAAGAAAATTACCTTGTTGCTGCATTCCTAATTCTGGTTTAATAACCTCTTCAGAAAACTCTTTACACATTTCTAAATAACTCTGCGTATGCGAATTATGGTCATCTGCAAGTTTTACACTCAAGAAGTGCTTGCTCCAGTATTGTGCATCATAATTGTTATTATCTACAGATAAAACAACGGTACCCTCTGTATCTGAAGTGTTTAAAATCAAACAACCTTTGTCTATTTTTTTGGTTGAAATTCCTTTTTGAACCACCACATCAAAACTTTTATTGTCGTCTAAATACGTTTGGAAAAAATCGACCTTATTTTCAATTTTAAAAATACCAACTGCTTCTGTTAAAACATCTTTATATTCGATGCCTTCAATGAAAACAATCAATACATCACCTGTTTTTATTTGTGCAGAATTAGACTGTTCAAACAAATGATTTACAATATTCTTGGAGTATTCTACAAAAGAACTTTCTTCCTTAAAAACTTCTGAAGCATAATTATTTAGCTCATTTAAACGCACATCTGCATGATGAGAAAAACGATAACTCTGCGTTAAAGCACCAAATGGCTTCAGCAAGAAATTCTTCATCAAATCGTAACTTTCTTGATCAAAACGAATTAATTCATCTGAAAAAACATTTTGCCCACTGTTAAACTTATTCGCTACTTTATGAAGGATGCATTTGGTAATTTCTGCACGTGTTTTTTTAATCATGAGGTGAATTTAGAACGTAAAAATAGAAAAAGTTTGTGTATGATTTTAATATAAATAAAGATTCTCTAAAAAATTATTTTGAGCATACATTTTAAAATATTTTCGACCTACAAAGTTTCAAGAATCTTATCCATATTCTAAATTATAAAACACACCTACCAAGGTTAAAAAAACCTTGCAAAAAATATTGCTACTAGAGTTTCAACTTTATTTGTTCTGGTAATAATCGAAATGTTTTTCTGTGATAATCTGTGGCACCAAATTCTCGAATGGCATTTCTGTGTTCTTTTGTAGGATATCCTTTGTTCTTCGCCCAATTATACATTGGAAATTCTTTATGAATCTTCGCCATATAGTCATCTCTGTATGTTTTTGCTAAGACAGATGCTGCGGCAATACTTAAATATTTAGCGTCTCCTTTTACAATCGTTTCATGCGGAATTTCTTGATAATCTCTAAATCTATTGCCGTCTACAATGATAAATTCTGGCGTAATTTTTAATGCAGCAATTGCACGGTGCATTCCTGTAATAGAGGCTTGTAATACATTAATTGCATCTACTTCTTGTTGCCAAACAAAAGAAACACCAAAAGCCAATGCGTGTTCTTCTATAAAAGGTCTTACTTCTTCTCTCTTCTTTTCTGACAGCTGTTTCGAATCATTTAAAAAAGGATGTTCAAAGCCTTCTGGTAATATTACAGCCGCAGCAACAACTGGCCCAGACAAGCAACCTCTGCCCGCTTCATCTGTACCTGCCTCTAAAGAAAAACCACTATAGTTTAGTTCTAACATACCACAAAGAAAAGAAAAATTCTATTAGATTGCTGTTCTAAAATAGACAAGAAAAAACAACTTAGCCTCTAATATGGACAATTAACATTTTTGAGGAGATTTATTAACTCTTATTTTGGTTTAATTATTTTACATTTGTTCACGAAGAATTTTATATGAAAAGTAACATACTACTCACTTTATTAATTAGCTTTTTTGTTACAACCGGGTTGTTTTCACAAAAGAGTCTTCAGCGTGGTATCTTAAATAAGTATGCCAATAAACAATCAGATTCTCTCAATACTTTTAGCACAACTACGGTAACATTATCTGGACAAACAAAGTATACAGATTATAAAATTATATCTCACAAAAGAGACACAACCTACGTAGACACTACACTAACACTACAAAAAGAATATAAATTTAATTACTTAAGAAAAGATTTATTCGAGTCTTTAGAGTTTCACAATCAAGGACAAGCAGTAAACAACTTAGGGTATCGTTTTAACAATGTGTATCGTTTTCCGGATATTGGATTTTCTGCAAAACAAGCAAGTTATTTAGATATTGAAGACATAAAATATTACGAAGTACCAACACCTACCTCAGAAGTACTATATAGAACTGGCTTGCAACAAGGGCAAGTTTTAGACGCACTCTTTTCGTTAAATTTTTCTAGAAGATTAAATGTATCGCTATCATACAAAGGGCTGCGGTCTTTGGGAGCTTACAGAAGAGCATTGGTAAGTAATGGTAATTTTAGGAGTTCTTTTCAGTATCGTACCAAAAAAAATCAATACGAAGTGAAGGGCCATTTAACTTCTCAAGATTTCTTTCATCAAGAAAATGGTGGCTTAACAGCGGAATCTCTTGCAAACTTTAGAGAAGATGATCCTAACTTTTCTACAAGAGCCCGACTAGATGTAAATTTAATAAATGCTGAAAGTCAGTTTGATGGCAGAAGAGTTTACATCGCGCAAAGTTACAAATTGCTTTCTGTGAAAGATTCAATCAATAATAAAGATTTTAGCAATCTTAAAATAGGCCATGTTCTTACCAATGAAAATAAGACCTATGAATTTATACAAGGTACTTTAACTCCAGATTTTTTTGGCACTGCAAATTCTTCGAATCCGAGAGATAAAAAAGCAACCAGTAAGATTACCAATAACGAATTGAACTTAGAGTTTAACTCTAAATATGTTTTAGGAAAGTTCAAGGCAAAAACAAATATTACAAGTTACTCGTATGGGTATGACACCATTCTAAACAGCAACAGCACCTTAAGTAGATTAAAAATAGCAGGAAACGCCGTTTCTTTTGGTGCCGATTGGAATGCCAAAATTAAAAACTTTCAATTGAATGCAGATGCCAGTATCACACCTGGTAACGGCAGACTTTCTGGAAACTTTTTAAAAGGAGAAGCTGTCTATGAAAAAGACAGTGTCTTTAGTATCAAAGGAACTTTATTACTAAGTTCTAAATTGCCAAATTTTAATACGTTGTTGCATCAAAGTGAATACGATGCTTTTAATTGGGATAACAATGGCATCTTCAGCAATGTAAATACAAGAGATATTGGTTTCGATGTAAAGTCGAAATGGCTAAACGCATCTTTAAATTTTACCAACTTAGACAATTACACCTATTTTGATGAAGCCAGCAAACCACAGCAATTTACAGATCAAGTTGCCTATCTCAAAGTAAAAGTAAATAGAGAATTTAGACTTGGAAAGTTTGCGCTAGACAACACCTTAATGTACCAAAATGTAAGCAGCGGAAGCAGCGTTTTTAGAGTGCCAGAATTTGTAACAAGAAACACCTTTTATTATACGGATTATTGGTTTAAAGGAAAACCGATGTTGGTAAATATTGGCGTTACTTTTAAGTACTTTACAAAATACAATGCAAATGCCTACAATCCGCTTTTAGCAGAGTTTAGAATTCAGAATGAAGAGCAAATAGGGTTTCCTACGGTTGATGTGTTCTTGAATGCACAAGTGCGAAGAACACGTTTGTATTTTAAAGTAGACAACGCTACTTCTAGTCTCACAGATAGAAATTATTTTTCTGCACCCAATTATCCCTACAGAGACTTAACCATACGTTTTGGCTTGGTTTGGAACTGGTTTATCTAACCGCAATGTAGTAAATAAGTAAAGGTTTATTTTACAACAAACGTATCTCCACAAAATAAACTTAAAAATAATTGAAAACTTTTGCTACTCAAAAGTTTTACCTAAGAATCACGACACTTTTAGTTTGCCACATATTT
>ENA-ORXF01002471-ORXF01002471.1-marine-metagenome-genome-assembly--contig:-NODE-2471-length-11000-cov-4.074705_pt1 | contig 11000 bp, 14 predicted proteins | sample MGYA00237864_ERZ511476 | MGnify/ENA primary metagenome ERZ511476 (study PRJEB26306, sample SAMN06343908) | marine metagenome | isolation source: coastal waters | place: Atlantic Ocean: West Antarctic... | reverse complement strand
ATATACACAAGAGGCAAACTAATAAGTCAACCCCCTACCCCCGCAGTCTTTTTGTTTATTTTATCTAATTATATTGTTCTCATTGATGTCGTTCTTGCCCACTCTTAACGGCGTGGCAGTGTGTGCACATGGCTTGAAAGGGGCCGTGCCAAAAGCTCCCACCTTTGCGGACTGGAACAATGTGATCGCAAACACTTGCAAGTCTATTGCAAATAACGCAAGTAGGATTGTGGGCCATGAACACATCACGCAGCCTACGCCAACGCCTACTATTGTAGCGCTTCTCTCTATGCTTACGCCCCTCATGTGAAGGTGTTAACGTGTGGTATATATTCTTGCGTTGCTTCTTTGGTATATTGGCCATGGCTCTTATTGTATAGATCCTTTATGATTCGGTATAGCTGTGCATCCTTAGCGGGTGATATAGCCCTTACACGCACGCGCTCTAACCTATACGCCTCTATGTTGCAGGCTATCTCTATTAGCTCCTTGCTTGTGTAGCTCATGGCCTTATGTAGTTGAGATACTTCATGGCCTCATCATCTCGTATGTGTGCCAGGTCACTTAGCTTATTAGACCAATAGGATATGGCTGATGGTGTGCGATTGAATACCTCACCCACCTCACGTAATGAGTAGCTACATGAAAAGCGTAAGTGATACATCATGGCCCCACGTATGATGGTGAGCTTATGTTTCTGAGATCGGGTGTATAGCTGCCAACCTTTAAAGCCTGCCTCTATTGCCATCTCCTCACCCCTCAGCCTTATAACCTTATCTATCCTAACTATGTTTGTTAATGTGCTCATCTACTTTCTCTTTATAATATTGTGCTAAAATCTTTAATTCCGTATCGGTGTACTTACGTGACAACTCAGATCTATCTTGTATGTGTTGTGCTGTGCCTGCGCCATGTGTCTTATCTATGTACTTACTAAACTCAAATTGTTTTCCCTGAGAGCCGATATTGCAGCCATAGCATTGGGGTGCGCAGTTAGTGTATAGCCACCTAGTGCTATAATGGCGCCTGCTAATGAAATGCCCGTTTTGCATCTCTTTAATATGTTTTATAGTGCTACACGTTATACACTTCACCATACCATCAGCATCAGCGTGCGACCATCTTACGTACCTGGAAAAGTACATGTCTAAGTTTTTAATCAATGTTTTCCTTTTGGTAACTTTCTTTTTGCGCCCTTGCGATATCTTCAAAATCTTTTTGTGTTAAATGTACAAATCCCCCTGCCTCCTCAAGTGTTTTCTTTGGGCGCTCTACATCTAGCGCATCACTTAAGCGTTTATAGTCAATCATGCCATTAATATACGGCTGTACTTCTTTGTGCTGTTTCTCGCGCAAGGGTATCGTATTTTGGATCTCATACTCTTTAAGGCATTTAATAAGGGTATTTGTGGTGAGATTGCCAAATAACTGATATTGCCCCTGGCGTATGTGTTTAAAGCATAGCAGAATCTCCTCAACTTTCAAGCTAGGGAAAATTTCAATGATATCATCTACCGCATCTTGTAGATCAGATTGATCTTGAAAGCTACGCGTTGCGTTTACGGCCCTCACTAACCTTTCTAGCTGTGAGAGTAGTAGCATACGTGTAGCGGTTATATCTGCCCTTTTCGCTGATTGTATAACCATGCCATTGTGAAACGCATCTTTTGGGCTTAAATCCCTAGCTATCTTATCAGCTGAGGCCACTAGCCCATTTAGATGCTTTTGCTGCATCAAGTTTTGGGCGCTTTGTTTTTTGCTCTTTAAGAGCGAATAATCCTTGCCATCCATGAGTTATTGAGTTATTTATTATTTGTATTGCTGTTAAATAATTATCGTTTGAGATCTTTTGCAGGTTGTGTAAAGCTGTTTGCTCCCCCAGGTGTGTATACTTTCTTAATCGCTTCTCTTTGCGCTCTAAAATCCATACGCTCCATGCCTCAACAAATTCAGTTTCATTAAATGGATAAATCACCCCTTTACTAGATTGTATACTAGGTTGTATACTCTCTTGTATACTATGTAGCCATTTTGGCTTCGCTGCTTGGCCATTTTGGCTAGGCTGCTTGGCCATTTTGGCTAGGGTGCTAGTCATTTTGACTACCCTATTGCGCCCATCTAGTGATGTGGTTATATACCCCAATGATTCTAGCTTTTGAAATGATCTGCCTGCTGTGCGCTTGGACACGCCCACCTCTTTGCATATTGTTTCATTACTTTTGAAATATTCGTTTAAGGTGGCAATATCTGATAGTATCAGTTTATCCGTTGGCGTTAGGTTTTTATCCTCATATATAGCCTTTGGGATCCATACCCCCTTAAACTTCTCACTCATAGCTTTTGATCCTCAAAAAATAGTATCTCACCTATGAGCTCTAACCTGGTTGTGTCACAAGTTTTGATGATTGTATCAGCGTGCTTGAGCATAGGCATAGCGCTAATATTGGCCCATCGGTATATCGTGCGAACGTCTACGCCTAACGCCTTGGCGCAGTTTTCTTGCGTGCCGTACTTTCTTAATATGTATTTTTTCATTTGTACCAATTTGGGAGCTCTAATATCATAGGCTCATTTTCGCGCTCATAGTAATCATAACTGCGGGGCATACTTTCGCCATCCCAATCAGCATACCACACCTTAAACATCGTTATCTCTAACCGGGCTTGATTTATACCCTCGCGCATCATCTCGCGGCTCAATTCATATACCACCACCCCATGGGGCGCGTTTGGATCGCATGAGATTAGATAACTAGGTACGTGCTCACCTGGAAAGACGGCCTCTTTATACATCGCCAATTGCATATGGTATAAGTTATCCATCACCCATCTTTGCATTTTCTTTGGCTCATTATCGGTGATCTTGAGATCTGCCACGTAATCCTTGCCTATAACATCAGCAAACCCGTGAAAGTTTACGCCATCCATTTGCCAATGTAAATGCTTCTCAAGCTCAACCGCCTCGCTTATCAGCTTGTATGCTAACGGGTGAGCCCTTACCGCATCAGCGAGCTTCTGAGCCTCCTGCACCTCCTTTGTAGTAAATACACCCTCATCGCCTTTTGGGTGCGATAACGCGGCCTCTTTGTACGTCTTGTTAGCCCTCGTGGCTACGTCTAGCACTATCAGCTCACTTAGCTTATCGGGCTCCAGGGTGAGTAGATGGGTAAGCCACCCCCTACGCATGGGCGCAGATTGCTTAAAGATCCGCTTTTTGTAGCCCACGAAATGCGCAGGCGATTTGCCAAATTGCTTTAAGCTGCTGAAACTTAACTTTAGTTCTTTGATATCCATTATTGAAAGGGATTCTCACCCGTAAAAAGCGCCTCCATGTTTACCTTAGCCGCAAACTCCTGGGTAGCAAATAACACATCCTCAGTCAGCTCCTTTGGCTTGCTTGCTTTCACATAATACTTAGTATCTAACCCTGCGCCCTTGCGTGTGATCGTTAAATCATAGCTTAACGGATCACCTTCCACGTCATTAAGGTTGGCGAGCTCCTGCAATACTGAGCGTGTATTGCATTGGTATATTTTGTACTCCTTATCACCATAGTGCCACACGCCAAACGCTGCAAATGGTTTTGGCTTATCATCTGCGCCGTATGCCTCCTTTGGCATCTCGCCTGAAAACTTCCAGCGTATGGGCTTTTTGTCTTTCCATACCTCTATGCCCTCAAGTGGCAGGGATATAATGCGAATTGTTGCCGAATCGTTAGGGGCAAATTTTAGGTACTGACTGCCTGAGGCAGATCGCTCGTAGTTATTAGTTAAGAAACTCATAATTTATATGTTTAAATAGTTATTAATTCGTTGTTCAATCCTCCATGCAATCTTGCCTACTTGCGTAGCTGCGTGATCTATACAATCCTCATAGGTTACCTCATCAGAATATAAGTCATAGTATTCATCACTCATCTCAATAATTAAATTGCGCTCGGCGTTTTCTCTTGCTTGTTCTGCCTCGGTGAGCTCATCATGCAACTCCTTATTGCGCCCGCCAAAAGTTATATTATCATGATCTCTCAAGTTTAAAGCTATTATAGCTTTGTTTTCCTCTTGTATAGAGATGTCAAGGTTTTCAATTAATGTTTTAACGTAGTTCATGTGATTGTGTGTTTTTGTGTGTTTTGTGTGTTTCAGTTAAAAATTCAAAAAATGTAATTTGTTTATTTTTTACCAGTTTGTTATACTCTTGCAATTGTTCTTCGTATTGCTCTGGAGTTAATAAATCTCTAATATTCATAGTTGAAATATAAAGGGGGAATCTCACCCCCTATTTATATTATAGTTTTACTAAGTCAATTGTTTCATCTAACAACTCTTGATTATCATCAAAACAATCAGCTAAATAAATATAGTTAAAACCATTTTCTTCATAGTCTTCCGATAATAAAACTCCTTTTTTACACAAGCTTCCAACTACACCTTTAATAGTTTCGGGCATGTGAAGTTCACCTTCATTGTCAAATATTAAACACGTTATTTGATTTATTTTTTGACATGCATCTGGTACAAAATAAACATCTTGAATTGGTAAAAAAGACCTTAATAATTGCTTTTCTAATTTTGTAAAATTTGTGTTTTTAAAATCTTTCATTTTGTGTGTTTTGTGTGTTTTTGTGTTTTGAATTATACCGCAATATAGGACACAATATGTCCGACACCAAATAAAAAGCAATAAAAGTAATTAACAGCGTATTGTTAATACACCCACACAATATCTTGTGTCTTAGTTTTACTAAGGTCTACATGGATAAAGCCCTTGCCTATGCCTAGCCTACGAAACCCTACATATAACAAGCTTTCTATAATAATGAGCCTATTTACGGAGCTTGTGACAGCGATATCAGCTGCTAACCCTTGCATATGTGCTGAGTTTTTAGCCACGGCATAGCCCCGCTTTTTTAAATCTATATTGTACTCAGGCGTCCGAAATCCTGACGTTATTTTGAATGCAATTTGCGCATGAGATCGGGCGCTATCTAATAAATCTAAAAAATCTTGATCCATAAACTCCTTACCGCTCCCAGGCAAGTCAGGCGAATCAAATTCAGAGGCTACAAAATAAAGCATCCTATCAATGATATGAGTATACACAATAAATCATGGCCATCGACCTTGCCAAACTCTTTAAGTTTGTATCGCGTATTGGCTACATTGAGTAGTATAATACATAGGTAAGGTATGCAGCTCATTTCTTTCGTTTCTTTCTTTGGGTTATAGCTTTCTCTATATTAACCCACACAAGCGTGACGCCCCCTATTATAGCGATGATGTAGTTGAGATCTGCAAGCCATACCGCAGCGCCCCACGTAGCCCACAATAGATTGAGCCCCCACATTTTTGCATCTATCATGGCTTTGTATGATTTGCGCCCGCTGTTTCTAATAGTGCTTGCTCCATTTTCTCCATTAAGGCTGTAAGTTCTTCTATTGTCATACTGCTGCTATTGTTATATCTACGCCATAAATTAAAATCGTTGTGCCACCTGGCGCCACTTTGATACTGATGTTATTTTCGGTGCTACCACTTATATCAGTAATGTCAAGCAAAGCATTAATATCGCCCGAACCTTTTGAAATAATTGCGCCCGTTGTTTGTCTAAATAAATATACATCTACGCCGTTAAACACACCCGTGGATCCATACACCTTAACATGGGTTGCCTTATATCCCGTGGGGATAGCTTTCATTACATACATCTCCGTACTTGCATGGTTAACCCTTACACCTAGCTTACCACTTGTATCATCCTCAATATAAAGGCCCTGAAATCCACTCCTACCTGGCGCGTCATCGTTGGCCATAAACTCACATGGCATAACCTTGAGCAAAGTAGATGATCCAAACCATCCACCGCCTCCACTACCTCCTGCGGCCCCCCAGGATAAAACGCCTGAGCCATCAGTTTTAAGAAACTCACCCGATGCGCCATCGGCAAGAGGAGCCATCGCCCCTAGCGTATTAATTGTGACAACCTCCGCGCCCGCGCCTGCTTTTGATATCGGTAAGTTTATATCTATTGCAGACGATCCCGTTGATGTTGTTACCTTAACTATGCCATATGTATCAGTAGTAACAAAGCCAAGTTTTGTGACGTTTTCACCTTGTATTGTATCGTCAACGGGGCCCTTTGTTGTTACGGGATTGTATGGCCCAATAATAATTGGCCGATCTCCCTTGCTTGGTTTGCGCCCCGAAACCTCCTCAGTTATCCCATCGATATTGCGCGTTAATATAATACACTCAATATCATACTCACTTCTAGATGCTAAGTAGTTAAGCCCCGTGAGCTGATAGTAATTGCCGTGATCGGCTTGGTTTTTTAGTATAGAGTAGGGATGTATAAATTCGTGCCCTAGCTTTGCAAGCGTGCCCCTCTCAGTTCGTTTGGCTGATTTGTTTGCGCCTAACCTCTCGCGTACACCTAGCCCGTTTATGCTGTAATTTGTGCTCGATGTATCTTGGCTATTTTGCCAATAGCTTGCGTCTACATAGCCAAGCCCTGCGCCCGCTGTGCCCTCATCTACTTTTATTGTGCCTAGGCTACCCTCACTTATTTGGTCACCCACTAGCGTATCGCCTTGGTCAAATTTATAACGTGCATCGTTTGGGCTTATTGCCTCAATATCGACCTGGCCAAATTCCTCAACCTCATCCTCATCCAAAACCCTCAGCGCTAACATTGTAATTTTCCAATTACTATAATTTTGTGTAGGGCTTAGAAAGTCAACGCTTGTTATTTGGTTACCATACCACCCAATAAAATCAATTGCTACCCTTATTGTCACCCCGTTTGCGGTTGCAGGGATAGGAGGCAATGGAAAACTTATTTCTTCGCCGTTGTAAAATTGTGAACTATTCGGGTATGTGCTATTACCATTTGAGCCATCAAAAACCTCAGATATCCAAGTATATCGGTTTGTGCTGTCGGTACTCCAGGTTGTATCTGAGTATTGTGGCAACCTATAGATATAGCCGTTATCATACGTTTCACCATACCACACCGCATTGGCTACGCTTGAGGATGTGTACGTGAAATCGTCTTTGTTTAAATAATATGATGTGCCACTTGCGTCACCTACTTGAATCTCAAACCTTAGACGGGCACGTACTACCCGATCAATACCCGTTAGAGATGCTATGCCAATAGTACCAAATTGAAACGTGCCCGTTAATGAATACTCACGCGCGATGGGTTGCGTTGCATCTTCGTCAGCGATCAAAGCACCTTGGCCAAAAGAGTCTGACACTCTTGGCATATTGTAGTAAGCCGTAGAAAGTACGGGTATATCCCCTTGGTAATTTCGTGTGCGTTTTACATCCCTAAAAGCGGGAGTGCTTGATCTTTCCCACCCCGCAAGTTTTTCATTATACGCGTTAGCAGATCCAAACTCTACTATTGCCGTTGTATTTGAGGCTGTATTATAAGTGACTACGCCCGCCCCGTTTATAAAATGCGCAACTTTTAATGTGTCTTGTAGTACGTGTGATTGCGTTGCACCTAACGGAACAAGCCAAAACGTACCGCGAGCCATAAATACCGAGGCGTTTAATGATAGCGCAATTGATTCAAGTACCTCATATGTGCTATAATATTGATTAACTCCGTTGCTGTCAGGGTTGTGAAAGGTATTGTGCTCAATCTTGGCGTTATTCAATTGCTGATTTTGTGCCCCATCTATATAGGCTTTGTACTCGGCCCCTATAAAATCCTCAAAAAACTTTAAAAGCGTATCACTCGCCCCCCAAAAGTTTATACTATGCACCTTTGACAGCGCTTTATATAGATGGGCTGTTATTAGATCGGTGCCATCGTATGCTGTGCCATCGTTGTTGTAATCAATGCCTTTTAAATTGGCTATGCCATCCACGGCTGTGATGCTTATTGCTGCGCTTGGGTACTCATCGGGTATCACCACTTGCTCAGGTAGTATCTCACCTACCCACCACGCTTCGTTAACGCCGTCAGGATCACGAAATATCTCAATTCGATATGTGCCCTCAACGGCGCTATCAAGTAGGTCGTATAACGTTTCAAAAACTAGATCGTTATCATCGGGATGAAATAAGGTGAGCATCACCTTGCTACCTAATATCGGGCTCGATCGGTCAAAGTTATCATACGCATAATTTAAGCGGAACCCATCGGGCCCTAGCACAAAGGGGTGATTAAGATCTCCCGTAGAGATTGTACTATCTACTATCTTAATCTTCCAGGTTTCATCGTTATCATCGGTGAACTCACTTACTGCGTAAACTACTGCCATTATTCAAATCTATTTCTATCACGACTAGCGCGAGTATTAGAGATCACAATATCATCACCTGAGATACGGCCATATACATTTGTACTACCGCCACCCATGTACTGCCTTAATTTTGACAGCGGGGCGATCACCTCAGGATCGATAGCCGCGTTTTTGTTATCCCCGACAATTGACATTGTTTCGCCAAATGCGAGCCCTCCTGACGCAAGTTTAGGCATAGCTGCAGTTACTGCCCCAACGCCCGCAGCTATAAAGCCAGGTATTGTGAGGCCCCCGCTAACTTGGTTTGCAATGTTTTTTGAACTCGCCGCGTTTACAATTGCATTACCTATTGCCTCACTTAACAATGTTTTTAATATCTGCTTGCCTATTTCAACTAAGCTATCGCCAAAGTTCTTAGCCTCAAAAACCGCATCGACTAACGCATCACTAATATTTTGCCCTAGGTTTTTAAAGGCGTTTGATGTTTGGTTGACGCTTTCAGTCATGCCCTCCATTGTGCCGTTCACTAGCAAACTCATCGCATCAATCTGCGCCATCTTATCGGCAAACTCTTGTGATAAAGGGTTTAATAATTGTAACTCTGTTTGCAGCTCAGAAAGGCGCTCTTTCATTTGCCCTAGGCTGCCAATAGGAAAGGTGATTGCATCATCTAAAATCACAACCGCCTCAGTCGTATTGCCTAGCGCCTCATCAAGCGCAAGGGTTGCGGCTGCTAATTCGATTTGTGTTTCTTTAAATAGATCGCTCCCGATTTTTACATCATGTAGCTTTGTAGTTAATAAAGTCACATTTCTTTTTAACTCATCAATGGAGCCAGGAGTAGGCAGATCACCACCGCCGCCGCCGCCGCCACCGCCACCGCCGCCACCGCCAACAACACCACCCGTGGGTTCTGCTGTTTCGCCCTCAGGCGTAGCGTACTTTTCTAATAGCGCTTGTTTATCTAGCTCAAATCGCTCAATTGCTTCAAGTGTTTTATCTCTTGCCGCTTTGTCGAACCTTAACCGCACATCGCTCAACCTAACATTTTCTGCCGAAGCCGCCTTAGTAAATGCGTTTGCCTCCGCGAGCACATCTCTCATACGTTGGTTCATAATCTCCTCAGCACGTATCGCCGCCTCATCTTCGGCGAGCGTAGTAAATAGCGCCGTGCCCTCGGCTGAAAATGATTTCTCTAGGTAGTTTCTTCGTAGTGATTTAGTATAGTTATCTAAATTTTTGACTAGGTCACCATAGGTAGTGCTTTCTGCCTCTAAATTACCAAAGTGTGTAAAGTCTAAAATAGCCAAGCGCTCAAGTATCTTCTCGCGATCCTTTAAACTTTTGCCCTCATCTTTATACTGCCCTACTAAATATCTAATCTCAGTAGTTTGATCTTTTACCGCGTTGTTGATTGTTGTTATACGATCAGGCACGCCCTTATACATCTTAGATGCTTGGTCTACAGCTAAACCTAACGCTATAAACCCGCCAACCGCCAACCCTATCGGCCCCGTTATTAATGCAAAGCCGCCTGCTATTAATGGCAAACTCGCAATAAGCTGTGGCAAAATAATCATTAACGGGCCCAATGCCGCAGCGATACCCGCAAATATCACGATGCTTTCTTTGGTGTCAACAGAAAGCTCATTAAATTTTGTTGCCAGGTCTTTAACGAAATTTGCAGCATCCCTTACAAATGGCATTAAGACATCGCCAAGCGCGATGCCTGCACCCTCAAGTGCGCTAGTCATTGCCTTGATACCGCCTTTTGCTGTATCATTCATGACATCGGCCATGGCTTTAGCTGCGCCCTCAGAATTTTCAAACTCGGTAGTTAGGCTACTAATTTGATCTGAGCCATTTGCAAGAACCAAAAGGGATGTTCCCGCCCTACGCCCTACCTCATCCATAGAGCCTTGAACATCCAAACCCGCTTCATTTAATTCCGCAAATCTTTCAGTTAATGTGCCGCTTGTTCCTTGCATCTCCTGCAAGATCCTTCTCAACGCTGTACCCGCTTGAGATCCTTTAATACCGCTATTTGCAAGCACGGCTAACATTGCCGAAACCTCTTCGATGCTAACGCCCGCCGCCCTTGCGTCAGGAGCTACAAACTTCATAGAGTCTTGAAAAGTATCTATATTTAAAGCGGATGCACCGAAACTCGCCGCCATAATATCTGCAACTCTTATTGTTTCAGACGCGTCAAACCCAAATGCTTTTAATGTAGAACCCGCCACCTCTGCGGCCTGCGCTAGATCTGATCCCGTGGCTTGCGCAAGGTCTAATGTTGCCTCTTGCACTAACAAAATTTGAGCAGCTGAAAATCCTAAGCGCGAATACTCTAACTGCAAAGCGGCCACATCTCGCGCGGTAAATATTGTACTTGCGCCTAGATCTTTTGCGCTTTGTTCTAGCGCTTTAAACTCTGAGCCCGTAGATCCCGTTATCGCCTTAACTGAGGCCATGGCGCTTTGAAAATCAACCGCAAGTTTTACTGAGCCCGCACCAATAGCAAGCAAGGGCATAGTCAACCCCCGCGTCATGCTTCTACCAACGGCTGTAAAATTGCTACTCATAGAGCGCATATTTTTACGTACTTGCCCTAGTTTTGCATTGAGCTCTTTCGTGTTGGCCCCTATACTTACAACTAAATCACCTAGCTTTGCCATTTTATCCTGGTTTACTCATCCCCCTTAACATAGCAAAACCGCTTCGTTTCGGTTGTGCACTAATTTTCTTTT
>ENA-ORXF01002469-ORXF01002469.1-marine-metagenome-genome-assembly--contig:-NODE-2469-length-11007-cov-6.347118_pt1 | contig 11007 bp, 22 predicted proteins | sample MGYA00237864_ERZ511476 | MGnify/ENA primary metagenome ERZ511476 (study PRJEB26306, sample SAMN06343908) | marine metagenome | isolation source: coastal waters | place: Atlantic Ocean: West Antarctic... | reverse complement strand
GGCGCATATGCGCAATTAAGATTACGATCGGGAGAGGTAAGAAAAGTACATTCAGATTGTAGAGCAACAATTGGTGAAGTTGGCAATGAAGAACATTCATTAAGATCTATTGGTAAAGCTGGAGCAATGAGGTGGAGAGGTGTTCGCCCAACTGTTAGAGGCGTAGTTATGAATCCAGTTGATCACCCGCATGGTGGTGGTGAAGGAAAAAGCTCTGGAGGTCGTCATCCAGTAAGTCCTTGGGGTACTCCAACCAAGGGATATCGTACACGAAATAATAAACGGACTGATAATATGAGACTCAGTCGTAGACCATCAAATAAAAGGTAGAAAATATGTCACGCTCAATTAAAAAAGGACCATTTGTTGACTCACATCTTGCAAAAAAAGTATTTATTGCGGCTGAGAGTAGAGATCGTAAACCAATTAAAACCTGGTCAAGACGATCAACAATACTCCCTAATTTTATTGGTTTAACAATAGCTATTCACAATGGACGTCAGCATATTCCAGTATTAATCGTAGAGAATATGGTGGGACACAAATTAGGTGAGTTTGCATTAACCAGGACCTTTAAAGGTCATACTGGTGATAGGAAGACAAAGGAATAATTATGGCAAATGAAGTTTCAGCAATTTTAAAGGGAGTAAGAATTTCCCCACAAAAAGCTCGATTAGTAGCTGACCTCATTAGAGGGAAGAAAGTAGACAATGCTCTTGATATTCTCAACTTTAGCCCAAAAAAAGGTGCTGAGATTATTAAAAGGGTAGTTGAGTCTGCAATTGCTAATGCAGAGAACAATAACGGTGCGGATATAGATGAGCTTAAAATAAAAACCATTTATATTAACAAAGGTGCAGTTTTAAAACGGATTCGTGCGCAATCTAAAGGTCGTGCAGCGAAAATTATTAAACCAACTAGTCACATTACTGTGATTGTAGGAAGTTAAAGAGATAATTATGGGACAAAAAGTAAATCCAATTGGTTTTCGATTAGCAATTAAAAAAAACTGGTCATCTAAATGGTTCTCAAATTCAAAGAACTTTTCTGCGCTGCTACTTAATGATATAAAAGTCAGAGAGTTCTTAAATAAAAAATTAATCAATGCAGCTGTGAGTAAAATAATAATTGAGCGTCCAGCTAAAAATGCAAAGATTACAATTTATAGTGCTCGCCCAGGTATTGTAATTGGGAAAAAAGGTGAAGATATTGAAACGCTTCGTTCAAGCCTTCAGGGCTTAATGGGAATTCCTGTTCAATTAAATATTGAGGAAGTTAGAAAACCAGAAATAGATGCTACATTAATTGCACAAAGTATTGCTCAACAACTTGAAAAGAGAGTTATGTTCAGAAGAGCAATGAAAAGAGCAATGCAAAATGCTATGAGATTAGGAGCACAAGGAATTAAAATCAAAAGTGCGGGAAGATTAAATGGAATTGAGATTGCTCGGTCTGAATGGTATAGAGAAGGAAGAGTTCCTCTTCATACACTTCGTGCTGATATAGACTATGGAGTTGCTAGAGCTCAAACAACCTACGGCATTATTGGGATTAAAGTTTGGGTGTTTAAAGGTGAGATATTTGAAGATAACAAAAAAGTTACTAATGATGGAAGTGAAGTAGAACAAAAGGATGAAGATATATCTAAAAGAGCACCGAAGAAAACTATTAAAACTGTTTCAAAGAAAGCAGATGGAGAGATAGAAAAGAAAACAGTTAAGGTTGCAGTAAAGAAAAAAGTGGCCTTAGAAGAGGCGCCGAAAGAAGTAACTGATGAATCTAAGAAAGATGGGGCATAAAGATGTTACAGCCAGCTAGACAAAAATATAGAAAACAACATAAAGGAAGAAATCGAGGCCTTGCGACTACTGGTAATAAGGTAAGTTTTGGTGATTTTGGACTTAAAGCAATTGGTAGAGGAAGGATTACAGCTAGACAAATAGAAGCTGCCAGAAGGGTTATGACTAGACATATTAAAAGAGGCGGGCGAGTTTGGATTAGAATTTTCCCTGATAAACCGATCACAAAAAAACCTGCTGAAGTAAGAATGGGTAAAGGTAAGGGAAGTGTTGAATTTTATGTGGCTGAAATTCAGCCTGGGAAAATGTTATATGAGATGGATGGCGTATCCGAAGAGATTGCAAGAGAAGCATTTAGATTGGCTGCAGCAAAACTGCCGTTATTAACAGTTTTTGCTACGAGACATGTGGGTTGATAAGGAGAAAAAATGAAAACTATTGATTTAAGAAAAAAGTCGACGGATGATCTAGAAAAAGAGCTACTTGAGGTTAGGAAAGCTCAGTTTTCAGCTCGAATGCAAATCTCAACTCAGCAATCAAATAAAACTGATCAGATTGCAAAGTTTCAAAAAGATATAGCTAGGATCAAAACAATTCTTGCTGAAAAATTAAAACAAGCATAATTATGGGTGATAAAGAAAAAATGGAAGATAAATCTAAAACAACTAAAGAAGCTACTGATAAAGCTGTAGTTAAAAAAACTGTAGTTAAAAAAGCATCTGTTGAAACTGCAGTTAAAAAAACTGTAGTTAAAAAAGCACTTGTTAAAGTCGTAGCTAAAAAAATTGAGAGAACAGTAACTGGAAAAGTTACAAGTAATAAGATGGATAAAACAATTACTGTGCTTGTTGAAAGAAAGGTTAAACATCCTTTGTATGGTAAATATATTAATCAATCAAATAAATTTCATGCACATGATGAGAAAAATGAGATAAATGAAGGTGACGTGGTTCAAATAACAGAACATAAACCTATATCAAAAAGTAAGTCTTGGGTTGTAACTAAAGTAGTTTCTAAAGCAAGGATAGAAACCTAAATAGCTCAAAGTTAGGATTATTAAGAAAAATAACATATAATGCAGGCTTCTTTTTGGCGCTCGTATTTTAAATTTAGCTAGCGCCCCAATACTGACCGCGGTGTTAGCTTATAAATGTAAGCTAAGTTTTTAAACGGATTAAGTTGGAGATTATTTTATGATACAAATGCAGTCAAGATTAGAAGTTGCCGATAATACTGGTGCACGTTCAGTAATGTGCATTAAAGTACTAGGTGGATCAAGAAGACGTTACGCATCTATTGGCGATATTATTAAAGTCAGTATAAAAGATGCAGCGCCAAGAGGTCGAGTTAAGAAAGGCGAAGTATACGATGCTGTAGTTGTTAGAACTGCAAAAGGCGTTCGTCGATCAGATGGGTCATTAGTTAAATTTGATAGTAATGCCGCGGTTCTTTTAAATCCAAAGCTTGAACCAATCGGTACTAGAATATTTGGACCTGTTACCCGTGAGCTAAGAACAGAGAAATTTATGAAAATTGTATCTTTAGCATCAGAAGTTATTTAGGAGTATTAAAAGTGAATAAGATTCGCAAAGGCGACAAAGTAATTATCCACACTGGTAAAGACAAAGGTAAACAAGGTATTTTATCTGAGTTTATTAGTGATAAGCGAGTAGTAGTTGAAGGCCTTAATATGGCTAAGAAAAATGTAAAGCCAAATCCTGGAAAAGGTGAGCAAGGTGGAATTATTAGTAAAGAAATGCCTTTGGATTTTTCTAATATTGCTATTTTTAACAATACAACGTCAAAGGCTGACAAAGTTACATTCAAAACATTAAAAGATGGAAAAAAAATTAGAATCTTTAAATCTAATCAAGAAGCAATCGACGTTTAGGAAAAAATATGGCGAGACTAAAACAATTTTATTTTGACACTGTTGTAAAAGAACTTACAAAACAGTTTAAATATTCTTCGGTAATGGAAGTTCCAAGAGTTACTAAGATCACATTAAATATGGGTGTTGGTGAAGCTGTAGCTGACAAAAAAGTGATGGATAGTGCTGTCACGGACATGGAAAAAATAGCCGGTCAGAAACCAATCGTTACTTTAGCAAAAAAATCAATAGCAAATTTTAAGGTTAGAGATGATTACCCTGTTGGTTGTAAAGTAACTTTAAGAAAGTCTAGTATGTACACATTTCTAGATAGGTTAATTAATATTGCTATCCCTAGAGAAAGAGACTTCCGAGGATTGTCATTAAAATCATTTGACGGCAGAGGAAATTATAATATGGGAATTAAGGAACAAATAATCTTTCCAGAAATTCAATATGACAAGATAGATAAATTAAGAGGTATGAATATCACAATTACAACTAATGCTAAAACTGATGATGAAGCGAGTGCACTTTTATCAGCGTTTAGTTTTCCATTTAACAGAGCCAAGCCAGTTGAGGAAGTAAAACCAGTTGAGGAAGTAAAACCAGCTGTGGAAGCCCCAGCAATAGAAAACCAGCAGGGAGATAAATAAATATGTCTAAATTATGCATGATCAAACGTGAAGAAAAAAGAAGGAAAATGGTTGAAAAGTTTAAAGCTAAGCGTTTGGCTTTAAATGAGACCATAAATAATTTTGGTGCTTCTTCAGAAGACCGAGCAGAAGCGAGAGCGCAACTTCAGAGCCTACCGCGTAATTCAAGCCCGGTAAGATTAAGAAATAGATGTGCTTTAACGGGTCGCCCAAGAGGCGTTTATAGTAAATTTGGTATTGCCAGAGGAAAATTACGTGAGCTTATGCTTACCGGTGAAGTTCCTGGTATTACAAAAGCAAGCTGGTAAAGGGGAAAAAATATGAGTATGCAAGACCCAATCGCAGATATGATAACCAGAATTAGAAATGGCCAAATGAGAAATAAGGTTTCCGTATCAATGCCAGCATCTAAAATTAAGCAATCAATTGCTAATGTTTTAAAAGATGAAGGTTATATTGAAAGTTTCGGCGTTACTGCAAATGACGGGAAACCATTACTTAATATAGATTTAAAATATTATGCAGGACAGCCTGTTATTGAAACAATTGAAAGAATTAGTAAGCCTAGTTTAAGAGTATATAAAGGAAGTGAAAGCCTTCCTCGAGTAATGAATGGGCTTGGAGTTGCAATTGTTACAACTTCCAAGGGTGTTATGACTGATATTAAGGCAAGAGCTGCTGGTATCGGTGGCGAAGTTCTTTGCTACGTATCATAGGAGAAAGTCATGTCAAGAATTGCAAAAAACCCAGTAATTATTCCAGAAAAAGTAGAGGTTAATATAGCTATTGATGCTATTACAGTTAAAGGCCCATTAGGAGAGTTAAGACAAGAGTTAATTGGCGATGTTGAAATTAAAAAAGAAGAAACAACACTTACTTTTGAGGCTAAGAAAGCAACAAAGTTTTCAAAAGCAATGTCAGGAACAATTAGATCACTAGTGCAAAATATGGTAATTGGTGTTTCGGCAGGTTTTGAAAAAAAGTTAACATTAATAGGTGTTGGATATAAAGCAGCTGTTCAGGGTAACAAGGTTAACCTTGAGCTAGGTTTTTCACATCCTGTACATCATATATTACCTGAAGGCGTTACTGCTCAAACACCAAGCCCAACAGAAATAATACTGAAAAGCTCAAGCAAGCAAATGATAGGCCAAGTTGCAGCAGAAATTAGAGCTTACCGACCACCAGAGCCATATAAAGGAAAAGGTGTTCGTTATTCTGATGAATATGTAGCAATTAAAGAAGCTAAAAAAACTTAAAGGTTGAATCATGAATAATGAAAATATAAGACTAAGAAGAGCACGAAAAACAAGGGCTAAAATTGCTGAATTAAATATAACCCGTTTAACGGTCCATCGTTCAAATACGAATATATATGCTCAAATTATAGATGGAAAAAATAATAAAGTGCTTGCAGCTGCATCCACACTAGAGGCGGATGTTAAAAAGAAATTAAAAAATACTAGCAATAAAGAGGCAGCAGTGGAAATTGGAAAAAGAATTGCTGAGAAGGCTGTTAAAGCTGGAATCAAAGTAGTTGCTTTTGATCGCTCTGGATTCAAATACCATGGTCGAATTAAAGCTTTAGCAGATGCTGCTAGAGACAACGGCTTAACTTTCTAACAATTTTAGGAATCAAGATGGCACAAGATAATAGAAACCAAGATCAAAACCAAACTGACGGCTTAAGAGAAAAAATGATTAACGTCAATAGAGTGACTAAAGTTGTTAAAGGTGGTCGTATCATGAGTTTTGCAGCTCTTGCAGTAGTAGGTGATGGTGATGGTGCTGTTGGAATGGGTAAAGGTAAAGCACGCGAAGTCCCTTTAGCTGTCCAAAAAGCAATGGAAGAAGCTAAAAGAGGTATGGTTAAAGTTGATTTACATAATGGAACTTTACATCATTCGGTTATTGGTAGACATGGCGCAGCTAAGGTATTAATTCAACCTGCTTCTGAAGGAACAGGTATTATTGCCGGTGGTGCAATGAGAGCTATATTTGAAGTAATGGGAATAACAGACGTAACTGCAAAATGTATTGGTTCAGCCAATGCATACAATGTTGTTAGAGCAACACTTAATGGATTAGCTTCGACAAATAGCCCTGCATCAATAGCGGCTAAAAGAGGTAAAACAGTTGAAGAGATAAGAGGTTAATTTTATGGCTAAAGAAATGATTAAAGTTACATTGATTAAAAGTCTAATTGGAAGAACGGCATCCCAGAAGGGTACTGTTGTTGGGCTAGGATTAAAAAAAATGCATCATACAGTTGAGCTCCAAGATACCCCTGAAGTCCGTGGGATGATTAATGCAGTAAATTTTCTTCTTAAAGTAGAGAGTTAATAAAATGAAATTAAATACAATTAAGCCAGCAATTGGTTCAACAAAGGCGGCTCGGAGAGTAGGGCGAGGAAATGGTTCTGGTTTTGGAAAAACAGCTGGAAGAGGCATTAAAGGCCAAAAATCTAGAACAGGCGGATTTCATAAGGTAGGATTTGAAGGTGGGCAAATGCCTATTCAAAGAAGATTACCAAAAAGAGGATTTAGATCCTTAACTAAAAAGTTTAATGCAAAAATAAGAACTAGTGAGTTAGGAAAATTAGATTCTGATATGGTTGACATATTGAGCTTGAAAGCAGCAAATTTAATATCGGAAATAACCCTTACTGCTAAAATTTATTTATCTGGTGATGTCAAAAAGAAATTCACTATTCAGGGCATCTCATTAACAGAGGGAGCAAGAAAAGCTATTGAAGCTGCAGGTGGAAAAATAATTGAAGCTAAAGAAACACCTGTTGAAATAAAGAGAAAAACAGCAGCAGCGAAAACAGTAGCGAAAAAAGCAGCAGCTGTAAAAAAAGTACAAAAAAAAGCAGCAGCTGAACCAGCAGCGAAAAAAGCAGCAGCTGAACCAGCAGCGAAAAAAGCAGCAGCTGAACCAGCAGCGAAAAAAGCAGCAGCTGAACCAGAAGTGAAAAAGGATTAATTTTTGGCTCAGAATAATTCTCTTGGTGGATTAGGTCAAATGAGCGAGTTAAAAAGCCGCTTACTTTTTCTACTTGGCGCATTAATTATTTTTCGTTTGGGTGCTCATATTCCTGTTCCTGGAATTGATCCAATAGAATTAAGAAAACTTTTTGATTCACAAAGTGGTGGAATTCTTGGAATGTTTAATATGTTTTCAGGGGGTGCTCTAAGTCGATTTACTGTGTTTGCTCTTGGAATAATGCCTTATATTTCAGCGTCAATTATTATGACGCTCTTAACCTCAATGAATACTAGATTAAAAGACCTTAAAAAAGAAGGTCAGGCAGGCCAAAGAGTTATAACCTCATATACAAGGCAGGCTACAGTGGTATTAGCAGCTTTTCAAGCTTTGGGAATAAGTGTCGCATTAGAGGCGCAACCGGGGCTTGTATTAGACCCTGGATTATTATTTAGATTAACAGCTATTGTTACATTGGTTAGTGGCACAATGTTTTTAGTTTGGCTGGGGGAGCAAATAACAGAGCGTGGTATTGGAAATGGTATTTCTATGATTATTATGGCGGGTATTGTTGCAGGCTTGCCAAGCGCTTTAGGCAACACACTTGAATTAACAAGAACAGGAGCTTTCTCTATACCTTTAGTATTTTTTCTTATAATAGCTGTTGTTCTTGTCACAGCGTTAGTTGTATATGTAGAGAGGGGACAGAGAAGAATTACGATTAATTATGCTAAGAGACAAGTAGGAAATAAAATGTTTGGAGGGCAGTCTTCTCATTTACCACTTAAAATTAATCAGGCAGGGGTGATTCCTGCTATTTTTGCTTCTAGTGTAATTCTTTTTCCTGCAACAATTGCTGGGTGGTTTGGTTCAAGTAAAAGTATGTATTGGTTAAAAGATATAAGTGCAGCAATTTCACCAGGACAACCTATTTATATATTATTATTTGCAACAGCAATCATATTTTTTGCATATTTTTATACCGCGATTACATTTAACCCGAGTGAAACAGCAGATAATTTAAAAAAAAGTGGCGCCTTTGTCCCAGGAATAAGGCCAGGAGAGCAAACAGCACGTTATATAGATACAATTGTGGGTCGACTAACGCTGATAGGCGCAATATATATTGCTGGGGTATGTTTAGTTCCTGAGTTTCTTATTCTTAAATTTAATACACCATTCTATTTTGGTGGAACTTCTCTTCTCATTATTGTAATTGTGACGATGGATTTCATGACGCAAGTGCAGTCTAGAATGATGTCTTATCAGTATGATGGCTTGCTAAAAAAGGCAAACTTTAAGTCAGAATCTGGAAGAGGGGGACTGTAGATTATGGGAAAAGAAGATGTACTTGAAATGGAAGGAGAGGTTTTAGAAAATCTTCCAAATGCAACTTTTAAAGTAAAATTAGAAAATGGACATGAGGTGTTAGGTTATATTTCAGGAAAGATGAGAATGAATTATATTAGAATCCTGCCTGGAGATAAAGTAACTGTTGAAATTTCACCTTACGACTTATCAAAAGGAAGAATAACATTTAGAGAGAAATAAACTTATCTATATGAAATTAAGGAAATATCATGAGAGTTAGAGCATCAGTAAAAGCATTATGTAGAAATTGCAAAGTAATTCGAAGAAAAGGAGTAGTTAGAGTTATTTGCAAAGATCCGCGTCATAAGCAAAGACAAGGCGCTTGTCATTAATTTACATTGTTAAGAGTGCAAAAAATAGTTATAATTTAAGGCTTTATTGAAATAATGCCATTTTTATTGGAGTAATGTGTATGGCCCGTATTGCAGGAGTAAATGTACCAGATAACAAGCATACCGTGATAGCTTTAACATCTATCTATGGTGTTGGTAGAGTAACATCGAAAAAAATATGTGTTGCTGCTGGAATCGAAGCAACAACGAAGCTTAAAGACTTAAATGAGTCCGATGTTGAAAAGCTTAGGACCCAATTAGATAATTTTACTGTTGAAGGCGACCTTCGACGAGAAGTTTCAATGAACATTAAGCGCTTAATGGATCTTGGTTGCTATAGGGGCGTAAGGCATCGCAGAGGTTTGCCAGTTAGAGGGCAAAATACAAAAAACAATGCAAGAACAAGAAAAGGTCCTATCCGAGCAATTAGGAAATAATAAAGGGTAAAATAGAATGGCAAAAGACAATATTAGAGTAAAAAAGAAAGTTAAAAAGAATGTTGTAGAAGGCATAGCACACGTCCATGCTTCATTTAACAATACTATTATTACTATTACCGATCGTCAAGGAAATGCGCTATCATGGGCAACTTCTGGCGGAGCTGGATTTAAGGGGTCAAGAAAAAGTACACCTTTTGCCGCTCAGGTTGCAGCAGAGGCAGCTGGTAAAGCTGCACAAGAATTTGGTGTTAAGAATATTGAAGTTAGAATTAAAGGACCAGGCCCTGGTAGAGAATCTTCTGTAAGGGCTCTAAATGCAGTAGGCTTAAAAATTACTAGCATCCAAGATGTTACACCGGTACCCCATAATGGATGTAGACCACCAAAGAAGAGAAGAATTTAATTTTGTTTAGTCAGAAAAAACTAATAGGAGAATAGAATTGGCTAGAAATCTTGACCCAAAATGTCGTCAATGTCGAAGAGAAGGCGAAAAGCTTTTTCTTAAGGGTGAAAAATGCTTCACTGACAAATGCGCAATAGATAAAAGAAATTACCCACCTGGACAACACGGCCAAAGAAGGGCATCTCGCCTATCTGATTATGGCGTTCAGCTAAGAGAGAAACAAAAATTAAGAAGAATATATGGGATATTAGAAAAGCAGTTCCGTGGATATTATGCTGAAGCAGATAGAAGAAAAGGCATAACTGGTGAAAACCTTCTTCAATTGCTTGAGTGCAGATTGGATAATATAACTTATAAAATGGGGATGGGAGCATCAAGAACTGAGGCTCGTCAAATTGTAAAACACAATAGCATTCTTGTTAATGGTAAGCGAGTTAATATACCATCCTACCAAGTTAAACCTGGAGATGAAGTTTCTGTTGATGGCCACTCAAAAGATCAATTAAGAATTAAATCTGCACTTGAAGCTGCTGAAGAAAGAGGTTTTCCGGAATGGTTAGAAGTGGATATAAAAGCTTTTAAAGGAATTTTTAAAAATAAACCTGAACGCGATGATCTGCCTGCAACAATCAACGAATCATTAGTTGTTGAGCTTTATTCTAAATAATTAGTTAAGTACAAAACAAAAAGGACACCACTCATGGAAATGAACCCAACAGAATATTTAAAACCTAGAATTGTTGATGTAGATATAGTTAGCCCGCAAAGAGCAAAGGTTGTTCTTGAACCGATGGAGAGAGGATTTGGTTTTACATTAGGAAATTCTATTAGAAGAGTTTTACTTTCATCAATTCCAGGATTCGCAATTACTCAAGTTAAAATAGATGGTGTTGTTCATGAGTACTCAACACTGGACGGTGTTCAAGAAGATGTTGTAGATGTTCTTCTTAATATTAAAAAAATAGCTTTAAAGTTGCATGACACTTCAGAAGCTACAATAACTTTAAATAAAAGTGAAGAAGGCCCTGTTACTGTTGGTGACTTTGAGGTTGGCCATGATGTTGAAATTATAAATCCAGATCATGTTATTGCTAATTTAAACAAAGGCGGAAAATTAAATATTGAAGCTAAAGTAGAAATGGGTAGGGGT
>ENA-ORXF01002467-ORXF01002467.1-marine-metagenome-genome-assembly--contig:-NODE-2467-length-11008-cov-8.474613_pt1 | contig 11008 bp, 10 predicted proteins | sample MGYA00237864_ERZ511476 | MGnify/ENA primary metagenome ERZ511476 (study PRJEB26306, sample SAMN06343908) | marine metagenome | isolation source: coastal waters | place: Atlantic Ocean: West Antarctic... | reverse complement strand
TTCTTTGCTTCGTTTACAAACAACAGTCTCGATTTCTTATGATTTTTCTTTGGCATTATAATAAATGCAAAGAGCTTGTACAACAGCATATATGGCACTACAGATTTAAAGATATTGCCCACTTTCATTAACACTTGAGAGCGAAAATCCATCTTTATAATGGCACCACCCATAATCATACTTTTTACCAATTCTGGTCTTTTTTCAGCTAAATTCCGAATTAAAATTGTGCCTAAAGAAATACCAATAAAATGTGATTTTTCTATTTTAAGACTATCAATTACCTCAACAATATCAGAAGTAATAGAATCGAACGTATATTTTATTTTAAAGGAATCTTTTAACTTTGGCTTGCTATTTCCATGCCCTCGTAAATCTAAAATTAAGACATTAAAATGCTTTTTAAAATCCCGTACTTGTTTGAACCAAATAGAACTGCTGCCTCCTGCTCCGTGAACAAAGGTTACCCATTCTTCAGATGTTGTATGTGGATATAAATAGTAGTTTAACAAGTGCTTTTAAGGAATTAGAAACACAAAAATAACCTATTATTATTTAAAAAACACATTCGACTATTTATTAACGCTATTTTAATATGCTTAAAGGATATTAAGATACTTCTCAAAATTTTAAATAGCAACCCTAAAGCAGCGAAAACAAATCAATTTATTTAAATAGTAATTTACAGGCATTACCTGATGACTATATAAACTAATTCTTACTAAAAAAAGACGAACACTTCTGTTCGCCTTTTTCCAACTCATTTGAATCAAAAAAACTATTGTACAATAAGCGTATACTCTGGTGTTGGATTTAAAGGGCAGAAATATACATATTCTCCTTTTTTAAGGATTACTTTTTTAGAAGTTTGCTTTGTATTATTCTGAACCTTTTCTTTTACGTACGCATTTTTAATATGCGCTTCTATATCAGATTTCGGAGCCAATACAAATCCAACATTGTGCCCTACATTGTTATTTGCTATTTCAAAAACATAGGTTCCTTCAGACAAAGTTATTTGTTTTTGCGTAAACTCACCCTTTGTTTGTTCTAAAGAAACTGTTTTTACTTCTTGTGCATTTGTGTTGAATGCAAATCCTAATACGATTACTACTACTGCTATTAATTTTTTCATCTTAATTGTTGTTTTATTTGCTTAAATTATAATTATATAGTCGCGATCTCTAATGTTTGTATTTCAGGGAAATCTACAGCAACCTCTGTCGTTCTATGAAAGTAATTGGTAATGGTAATTTCTCCTATTAAAAGAATAGCATCTGCAAGACCACCTTTTGTATATCCTTGCGCATAAAAGTTTGCAACAACATCTTCTGTTGCCGCTCCTCTGTGCACTACAACGTTTCTTGCAAATTTTGCTAAGGCATCTAATTTCATATCAAAAGAAGCTTTACCTGCTCTTAATTCTAAAATTTGACTTTCAGTAAATCCATTCATTTTACCAATTGCAGTATGTGCAGATAAACAGTAAATACATTCGTTTACTTGACTTACCGCTAAATTAATTACTTCTTTTTCTTTTGCTGAAAAACTTGTTTTTGCATTTCCAAAGGCTAAAAAATTATCCAACGCTGTTTCACTATGTGCTAGAGATGCATATATGTTGGGTACAAAACCTAATCCTTTTTCTAATTGATTAAAAATTGCTTGGTTATTTTCTGATACTTCACTCTTATCTGGTACGTTAAATGTGCTCATATTTTCTATTTTAATTATTATTGCTAATTCTTATACTTCCTTTTATACTGATGCTTTGCATTCGCAAAGCTGTTGTGTTGGGTTTTGATCGTCATAGGTTTGATACCCCCAACAGTTTGGACACTGCGTGTTTTCTATTGTTTTCATTTTGTTGCTTTTTTAATTACTACCGTTTGACACTGCAAAGATGCAACCAACATTAAGGTTTAAAAATGGACAAAAGTTCCTTCTGTTTGGACAATAGAAATTTATTGGCAAAAATGCTTGCGTGAAGAATTAAACAATTTGTTTGAGCTCTTTTTAAGTTTGATAAAACTTAAAAAATCGAGTTGTGAAAGCCTGACCTAAAAGGGAACGCCAAACACCTAAAAGTGAGGATAAAAATTTCTTTAATACTCTTTTTTAAACTGAAGTGGAGACTTTGAAATTGCTTTTGTAAAGAAACGCGTAAAATAGGCAGGATCGTTAAAACCAAGTTCGAAAGCAATCTCTTTTACCGTTTTATCTGTGTATATAAGTAAGCGTTTTGCTTCCAACAAAATGCGGTTTTTTATAAAGCTAGAAGGTTTTATAGCACCCAACTTTTGAAAGTGTTTGGTGACTGATTTTGGTGAAATCCCCAACCTACTTGCATAGGCCTTTACTGTATGTAGCTTCCTGAAATTCTGCTCTACCAACAAACTAAAATCTTTGAAAAGTCTTGTTTCAGTGTCTTCTTTAAGCACGTGATTCTCTTTCTTTACACGCACAGTACAAATAATAAATTGCTTTAAATAGGATTGTAACATATCATATTGCGCCGTATCATTTTGTTGAAGTTCTTCTATGATACTATCTAAAATGAAGTTGAGTTTTTCAGTGTCTTTCTTACAAGGTTTTACGAAAGGCGTTTCATAAATATTGTTGAAAAGAATACCATTACAAGCCACTTCCTTGTCGTGTGTTTGTATGCAGTAAAAGTCTCTAGCAAAAGTGAGTTTATAGGCAGTTTTAATTTCTTCTGAATCTACTGTAAACACTTGTCCTGGCGACAAAAAGAACAGCATATTATCTGTAAACGTATATTGTTTAAAATCGATATTATACGTTCCTTTTCCTTCTTGGATCCAATAGATAGAATAGGCATTTTGTTGCTCATTGTGCGCTATTGTACAGGCTTTTTCAAACTGAACTTCACTTACCGAAAAAGAATCCTTGTAGGAATATTTTACAATGTTTTGAACTGCCATTTTTTAGTGGTTGAATTTGTTTGTCGTGAAAGTGAATGGAAACTTAGAAACGATACGAAAGATATCTCCATCAACTAAAATGTCTATTTATAAGTCATTCTCTTTTTTACTACTAAATTTGTAAAAATAAAAATCACCAAAGCAGGCAAGACCCAACCCAAACTGTGTTCTGCTAAAGGAATGATGCTTTTAATTCCTACTAAGTTTTCTCTAGGAATTATAAAGCCTAAAAAATCTGGAATACTAAAAATAAAAGTTACAAGCACAACGCCCCTAAAAACAAGTTTAGATGCATAGGTTTCTGACAGCACATTTAATACAATTAATACAATGGTTATCGGATATAAAAACATTAGCGCGGGTACGGCCAGTGTAATAATAAAGTCTACTTGAAAACTTCCTACAATAATCCCAATTAAAGAAGCAATTGCAGCGGTAATTATATACGCCTTATTAGAGTTTTTACAAATTCCTTTTACATAATCTGCAGATCCTGTTACAACACCAACTGCGGTTGTAAAACAAGCTAAAGCTACCAAAACACTTAAGAATGTAGTTCCTAAATTGCCTAAAGTCTGTATGCTTAAACCAGACAAAACATCAATTCTTGTTGCATTTTCTGCAAATGTTCCGCTAAACAAAGCACCACTTAAAATTAAACCACCGTAGATTAATAATAGACCTGTACCTGCAATAAAACCAGCACTTCTAATCAGCTTTCTTTTCGCTTCAAAAGTAGTGTGACTGCTATAATTTAATGAGATAATAATAACGGCTCCAACAACAACACCAGCAATTGCATCAAAAGTTTGATACCCTTCTAGAATTCCGTCTATAAACGGATTTTTAAACGTTGATGGACTTAAACTACCTGCTGAGGTAAAAAATGAGATCCCGATAATTATCAATAAAATAACTACAATTATTGGCGTTAAAAACTTACCAATTAAGCTAATAATTCTGGAGCGATTCACTGAAAACAGAAAAACCAACACAAAATAAATAGTAGCTGTTACTATTGGTGACGTATCAAAAAATGGTTGAATTGCCATTTCGTGTGTTACAGCTGCGGTTCTTGGAGACGGAATTGCAACCGCAATACTATAAATTAAAAAACAAAAAAGTGTGCTAAAAGTAGGAGAAACCTTCTTCCCAAAATCGTACAAAGTTCCCTGTAATTTTGCGTGTGCAAAAATTGCTAAAATAGGAATTGTAATCGCTGTTATTATAAAACCCAAAACTACAATCCACCAATCTACACCAGCTTTGGCTCCTAATGTTGGGGGTAAAATTAAATTTCCTGCTCCAAAAAAGAGTGAAAAGAGTGCGAAACCTGCAATCCAAATTTCTTTTGTTTTGTTCATGGTAATTATTTTCTTAGGAATCGAAATATACATATTTTTGTGTGATGCAAAAATCAATAACTTTTAAAAATGCAACTATTTATTTTTCTGAGGAAGGAAAAGGAAATACTGTGGTGCTGCTTCATGGTTTTTTAGAAAATAAAACCATGTGGAAAAACATTGTTCCAGAGCTTTCTAAGAGAAATAGAATTATTACTATTGATTTATTAGGGCACGGAAAAACGGATTGTTTAGGATATGTGCATTCAATGGAATTATTGGCAGAGACTGTTGAAGCTGTTTTAAAAAACCTACAAATTAGAAAGTGTGTTTTGATTGGACATTCTTTAGGTGGCTACGTTGCGTTGGCTTTTGCAGAAAAACATCCGCAGAAAATAAAAGGTTTGTGCTTAATGAATGCTACTTCTAATGAAGATGATGATGAACGGAAAACCTTAAGAACTCGCGCTAATAAAATGATTCAAAATAACTTCACAAATATGGTACGCATGTCTTTTACCAATTTGTTTGGTGAACAAAGTAGACTCCTTTTTAAAAACGAAATTAATTTTGCTTTAGAAGAAGCTTTACAAACACCGGTTCAAGGCTATATTGCGGCGCAAGAAGGTATGAGAATTCGTATAAACAGAAATGCTGTTTTAACTGAAAACAATTTTAAAAAACTACTTATTGTTGGCGAAAAAGATCCCGTTTTAAACTTTAAGTCTTTTGTAGAAGAGGCCAAGAAAACGGATTCAGAAATTGTTGTTTTTCCCAACGGGCACATGCCTCATATTGAAAATAAGGTACAACTAGTTGCTACTATAAAAGCTTTTGTTAAAAGCTGTTAACTTACTTTGGCTTCTGATGTAAAACATAAAAAAATCAACAGATACGTATGAAATTAGACGAACCGGTCTAAAAAGCAAAAAGCGCAAATTTAAAATTTGCGCTTTTTGCATATCCTTTATTATCTTTTTTACTCCTCCTTAACAGAATTCCAACCTTGGGCTTTTAATTCAATTTCTTGACTTGCTCTTGTTACCAAGTTCATGCCTTGGTTTTCTGCAGTAATATGCCCAATAATAGAAAAATTAGGATTCCCTTTGATGCCTTCAAAACCTGAAATTGGCACTGTAAACAACAATTCATAATCTTCACCTCCACTTAAAGCAACCATAGTAGAATCTATATCAAATTCTTCACATGCAGAAATTACTTGAGGATCTAATGGTAATTTGTCTTCATAAATTTTACAGCCCACTTTAGATTGCGAACAAATGTGCATAATTTCTGAGGAAAGTCCGTCAGAAATATCAATCATAGCAGTTGGTTTTATATTCAATTCCTTAAGGAATCCAGCAACATCTCTACGAGCCTCTGGTTTTAATTGTCGTTCAATCAAGTACGTATAGTTCTCTAAATCTGGCTGATTCTTTGGGTCTACCTTAAATACTTGTTTCTCTCTTTCTAAAACTTGCAAGCCTAAATAAGCGGCGCCTAAATCTCCAGAGACCACAATTAAATCAGTTTCTTTTGCCCCGTTTCTATAAACAATTTCTTCTTTTTCTACTTTACCAATAGCCGTTACAGAAATTAAAATTCCTTTGGTAGAAGAAGTGGTATCTCCACCAACTAAATCTACTTTATAGGTATCGCAAGCCAATTGAATTCCTGCATACAATTCTTCAATTGCTTCTAAAGGGAACCTATTAGAAACTGCTATAGAAACCGTAATTTGCTCTGCAACGCCATTCATTGCATACACATCAGACAAGTTTACCATTACTGCTTTATACCCTAAATGTTTCAGGGGCATATAACTTAAATCGAAATGAACACCTTCTATTAATAAGTCTGTAGTAACCAAAGTTTGCTTTTCAGATGCTGCTAAAACTGCTGCATCGTCTCCTATTCCTCTAACTGTAGATGCGTTTTCAATCTTAAAATATTTTGTAATGTGGTTTATTAGACCGAACTCACCAAGATCAGCTAATGACGTTTTTTGGGTATTTTTATCTTCTAACATTCGGCAAAGGTAGGAAGAATCTAAAAAAGGAAAGAACTACTTTAACAGCTATATTTATTTAATTGATATTTAATATGTTATTTTTGTTAGAAAATATATAAAATGTTTAAAAAAGTCATTTTACTTTGCTGCTGCTTAATTATTCTTAGCTGCAATAACAAAGATGGTATAAATATAAACTCTCAAATAAAGTACGTGCCTATTGCTGTTTGTGAAAACGGATTTGCAGGACTGTACCCTTGTAATGACTACGATTTACTAAGTCATTTTAATTTAGATGAATTGGCAGGCTCGGGCACGCAAGGTAATGATTCTTGGGGTTGGACAGATTCAGAAACAAATAAGGAATATGCCTTAATGGCCATCAATAAAGGCATTGTATTTATCGATATTACAGATCCAGCAAACACACTTATTTTAGGTCTTCTAGAAACAGCTACAGTAAATAGTTCTTGGAGAGATGTAAAAGTATACGATTCTCACGCCTTTATTGTAAGTGAAGCTGCAAACCATGGAATGCAGGTTTTTGACTTAAAACGCTTAAGAAGTGTTTTAAACCCTCCAGAAAACTTTACAACAGATATCCATTTTACAGAATTTGGAAGCGCTCATAATATTGTTATTAACGAAGAAAGTGGTTATGCCTATATTGTTGGAGCGAGCAGAAGTTCTACCTATGGTGGTGGACCTATATTTATAAATATTCAAGACCCCATAAACCCAGTAATTGAAGGAGGGTTTCGTGAAGGAGGCTATTCACACGACGCCCAGGTAATTACTTACAATGGACCTGACACAGAATATGCTGGAAAAGAAATCTTAATTGGCAGTAATGAAAATGAAGTGGTATTGGCAGATGTTACAGACAAAGCAAACCCAACCATAATTTCTACGATAAGTTACTCTAATGTAAAATATGCACACCAAGGATGGTTTACAGAAGATTTAAACTATTTTATTTTAGGAGATGAGCTAGATGAGTTCCGAATAGGAAATAAAACAAAAACTATTATTTTTGATTTTACAGACTTAGACAACCCTCTATATCATTTTGATTACTACGGAACTACAAATGCCATAGATCACAATGGGTACGTAAAAGACAATATTTATTACCAGGCCAATTATACGGCTGGTGTGAGAATGATTGATGTATCAAACGCTACAAATAAAATATTTTCCGAAGTTGGTTTTTTTGATACTTACCCAGCAAACAATAATACAGCGTTTAATGGCGTTTGGAATGTGTACCCTTATTTTCCTAGCGGAAACATTATTATAAGTGATATTAATAATGGCTTTTTTGTAATTAGAAAAAAGTAATTACTACCTACAAATGAAAAAATATGCGCTAATATTTATCTTAATTTTTTCATATAATTGCTCAAAAAAAGACGTATTCGAAGTTCCTGAAATTATTGAGGTTGGTACTACTATATCTTTTATAGAAACCTACGGTGGTTCTAAAAATGACGCTTTTAATGCTGTTACAAAAACAGCAGATGGTGGCTATATTACTGCAGGTTATACACAAAGCAACGATGGAGATATTGTTGTAAAAACAGATACTTCTTTTGATTTTTTAATCTCAAAGTTTTCTTCAGAAAACACACTAGAATGGCAAAAAACGTATGGCGGTTCAGAAGATGATAGCGCTTCGACTATTATTCAAACTTTAGACCGTAGTTTTATAGTGTTAGGTTATGCCAAAAGTTCAAATTTAGACGTTTCTACAAATGCGGGTTCTAAAGATTTTTGGCTTCTAAAACTTTCAAATACAGGAGTAATAATATGGGAAAAATCATTCGGCTTTTCAGGTGCAGATTATGGCACAGCTTTGTTAGAGACTAAAGATGGTGGTTTTCTTATTACAGGCGTTTTAGATGTTTCTGCTTCTAACGGCCAAGGAAATGCAAAGTCTGAAGCTATAGAACATGCCGGTGGAGATTATTGGGCAATAAAAACAGACCCATCTGGTAATTTAGAATGGAGTCGGTTTTTTGGCGGCTCGTTTACGGAGGTTCCTTTTGGAATTATAGAAACCGCTGACAACAATTTTATACTTGCAGGTTCGTCTGATAGTGCGGATTTTAATATTTCAAATAGCAAGGGATCTTATGATTTTTGGATTATTAAAATAGCGTCTGACGGAAATCTAATTTGGGAAAAAAACTTTGGCGGTTCTGAAATTGATGAAGCTCGAGCAATTACAGCAACAAATGACGGCAATTTTATAATTGTTGGAGATACAAGAAGTACAGACAAAAACGTTTCTGAAAATAATGGTGCTGCAGATGTTTGGGTACTTAAAATTTCTGCAGAAGGAGATCTTCTTTGGGAAAAAACAATAGGAGGTAGCAGTTTTGATATTGCAAGAGCGGTTTCTAAAACTCAAGATAATGGTTTTTTAATTGTGGGAAGTTCCAGAAGTTTAGACAACGGTTTTGAAAATAAAGGTCAAAATGATGCCCTCATTTTAAAAATTGATGCCAATGGAAACCTACTATGGCAAAAAACAATTGGCGGCTCAGAAATCGATTTTCTATACGGTGTAGTTGAGTTAAATAATAAATCAATTATCGCCGTTGGTGAAAGTAGCAGTTCAGACCAAGATATTTCTAAAAATAAAGGTTTTACAGACGCATTAATTATTCAATTAAAATAAAAATGAAAAACATACTTGCTTTTTTATGTATCTCAATATTTATTTTTTCATCCTGCTCAAGCGAAGAGGAAAATATAAATATTACCTTAAATTTTACACATAATTGGGATGGAATAACAATTACAAATCAAGATTTAAATGCGCTAAAGTTCACAAATGCAAATGGAGAAAAAGTAAGTATAGAAAAATTGCGTTACCTTGTTTCAAACATTAGTTTGGTGGACTCTAAAAACCATCATTTAATTGACTTTAGCGAAAATACAGGAACTTCAATCACAATTTCAAATCTTACGAACGGAACTTATACGCTTTCCTTTAGGTTTGGTTTTTCAGACGAAGACAATAAAGATGGCATACATCAAGATTTGAATTCTGTAAGTTTTAATGTCCCTGAAATGTTAGGTGGTGGCTATCATTTCATGCAGTTTGATGGAAAGTATATAGATAATATAAACCAAGAAACAGGTTTTAATTACCATGCGATTAGAGCTGTAGATAAAACAGACCCAAATAATTTGAAATTTGAAGACACTTCTTTTGAGGTAAATTTAGGAACTGTTGTAATTACCAGTGCAACCGAAATTGAAATTAAAATGAACCTTGCAGAATGGTTTAAGAATCCAAATACTTGGAATTTAAACGAACTAAACACTGTTTTAATGCCAAATTTTGAGGCTCAAAAAATGATGAATGCAAACGGAAAATCTGTTTTTAGTTTAGGTGTAGTAAATTAATGCCTATTTTTCGTTTCTGTGCAGGAAAGAAGTTCCAAATAATTTTAGTTTCTAAAATGAAATAGTAATATAAAAATAGCTCGATGTGATAATGCATATTTAACGAACTTTCAATTCGAGTGTCACGCTTTTTTTAAGTGATATATCGAGAATATTTAATATGAAAAAACAATACCTCTTTTTTCTTTCCTTTTTTCTTTTGATAAATTGCGCCTCAAAAGATGAAGAAATATATACGCCTGTTCCATACAACTTAGAGATACCCGTTCTTTTTGCAGAGAAGTTAATTGCACCAATAATTCCAGCAAATAATCCTTTAACAGAGGAAGGAGTTGCATTAGGAAAGAAATTGTTTTTTGATAGCATTTTATCAGGAGACGGCACACAGTCTTGCGCTTCTTGCCACAAACCGAAAAAAGCGTTTACAGATCAACAACAGCTTAGTTTGGGAGTTCAAGGGAAATTTGGAAAAAGAAACGCGATGCCTTTATTTAATTTGGCATGGAATTTCGATGAACGATTTGCTTGGGACGGAAAAGAATTTGGCTTAGAAAAACAGGCATTAGAACCAGTTTCAAATCCGATAGAAATGCATGCTAATTGGAAAAAAGTCACTGAAAGGCTGCAACAAAATGCAGCATATCCAAATTTATTTTTTCAAGCTTTTGGTACTTCAAAAATAGATTCTATTCTAGTTACACAAGCAATTGCTCAGTTTGAGAGAACGCTTATTTCTGGCAATTCTAAATTTGATCAATTTTTACGTGAAGAAACAACCTTAACGGCAGAAGAACAAAACGGATTTAATGTTTTTATGGACGAAGCAAAAGGAGACTGTTTTCACTGCCATGGTAGTAATAACAACCCACTTTGGACAGATAATAAATTTCACAATAACGGATTAGATGCTACTTTTCTAGATCTAGGATTAGGAGAAGTTACCGGAAACCCAAATGATAATGGCAAATTCAAAACGCCATCCATTCGAAATTTAGTTTTTACAGCGCCTTATATGCACGACGGTAGATTTACAACTTTAGAAGAGGTCATCAATCATTATTCTGAAGGCTTAAAAAAATCAGCAACTATAGACCCTTTAATGAAAAACATAAATAAAGGTGGTGTTCAACTATCTACTCAAGATAAAACTGATTTAAAAGCATTCTTACTTGCTCTTTCGGACTATGATTTCAATAGTAATAGAGCCTTTCAAAAGTAATCAATAAAACCAATTGACTTATTGTGTTTCGTAATGAAACTTGTTCGTTTTTCTTTGACATATATTGTATATT
>ENA-ORXF01002466-ORXF01002466.1-marine-metagenome-genome-assembly--contig:-NODE-2466-length-11010-cov-8.796396_pt1 | contig 11010 bp, 24 predicted proteins | sample MGYA00237864_ERZ511476 | MGnify/ENA primary metagenome ERZ511476 (study PRJEB26306, sample SAMN06343908) | marine metagenome | isolation source: coastal waters | place: Atlantic Ocean: West Antarctic... | reverse complement strand
AATCCGTAAGTCTTACAAGCCCACTTTCTAGTGAGCCTGTAATACTTCAGGATATTTAGTTCACGCAAATCTTGCGCAGTTAATCTCACTTATTACTGAGTAATAGCAATTGCTAAGTTAGTTAAAACTAAACTTGGACAACCTTTGTGAGTAGTACCAGCTGTAGTATTAGCTACATCAAGAACACCACCCAAAGGCATGTTACTGTGAATTAGATTACTTAATTCTTTAACACATTTAGCTAAGTTACCCGTGCTAGAGTTAAAAGTAATTTTTAAATTTTTTACAGTACCGTCAGATACACCACCTGGTGTAGCTAAGATTAAACCAGCGTTAGCGCCAGTAGCTTCAATCATATGTACGTTCGCAGCTGGAAAGCTAATCATATCAGTTGCTGATACTTCGAAAAATAACATTTTCATAATTTTTGTTTTTTTGTTTTTGTTAATTAATTTTGTTTGTTTGTTTCTAAGTTTATGGTTCTGGGTTTGAGGTTTGGGTTAATCTATTAGTACCACGCTACCCGTATGAATAGCGTGATATTAATATTTTTGTTAAGCTACTACGTAGTAGTGATTGAGTTATTCGTAGACGATAAGCACTCGAAGTAATAAGTAACTCCATCAGATACCAAGTCAATAGAATCACCTTGTTTTGTAGCTGTACCAACAACTAAGTTTGATACCGCAGTACCAGCAGTACTGTTAGCAGCATCACCACCCGCATCTTTTTGTGTACCATCAAGAATCGCTGAACCAGCAGCTATTGTAATAGCAGCGGTAGGCGTGTCTTCTTTTACAACGAACTTACAGTGAAATCCTCTTGTAGGAGCCGTAGGTAATGTAACCGCGTAAGCGCCAGCAGCAGAATCAAGTGTAAATACTTTGCCTGAATCACTATCTAAAACAGTGTATGCAACTGTTAAATCGTGAATGTTTTTCTTTGTGTTAAAAAATACTCTTCCCATTTTTGTTTTTGTTTTTAATTATTAATTAGTTATTTTAACTTCACATGAAGTTAAATCGATCAGTTGTGGGTTGTAACAACTTAATCTATTAATACAACGTCCATCTGTTTGATAACGCCGTAAAATTTATCTTTATGCTGGATTCCATGTCCAGCGTGCTTATCGTAGTAAATAACGTCTCCTTCTTTTATTCCCTCCACGTTATTCCCAATAGATATTACTTTTGCCTTTACGTATCTATTATCTTCGTTTACTTCATCTGTAAGGATTAGGCCACCTACTTTCTTCGGTCCCTCTTTAATCGGCTCTATTACTAGGTAGTGATTAACTGCTTTCATTTGTCCTCATATTAGATATCACACAATTTGCGGAGATTATAGTACTAATTACGGAAATTGCGTTCTTTAATGCTGATTTAGTTACTAACACTGGATCTATAACCCCATGTTCAACCATATCTACAATTTCACCACTAACAACATCTATGCCAGTACCTTTAATTTCTGGTATAATATAGTCTTCTATACCGGCATTATATAGTATTGTCTCGAACGGTGCTTGTATTGCTTTTAATAGTATTGTTTCTCCAACATTTTCAGACTCGATATATTGAGAAGCGTTCAACAAAGCAACTCCACCGCCCGGAACAATACCTTCCTTCAGTGCAGCTTTTGTAGCGTATATTGCATCTTCTACTCTATCTCTTTTCTCTTTTAGCTCTACTTTAGAATCAGCACCAACTTTCACTATAGCAACAGAGCCAGATAGCATAGCTAATCTTTGTTCTATAAACTTTTTGAAAAAAGATCTTGTTTCTTCTTTTTTAAGCTTTTGTACTTCTTTAATTCTTTCTGAAACATCTTCAGTAGTTTCTAAAGTTGTTATTACAGTATTTTTGTCGTCTGTAACAACTTTTTCTACTTCTCCTAGTATATCTAAAGACATGCTATCTAAATCATCTCCTAACTCTTCGTTTATAACCTTAGCTCCAGTTAATATAGCTAAGTCTTCTACAGTGTCCATTTTAGTAGGACCAAAGCCTGGTAAGTCAATTATGTTGACTTTTATATTACCTTTAACTTTATTCATTAAAAGTGCTGATTTTACTTGTTGGCTAACTGGCGCCACTATAAGTAAAGCCCGGTTTTGCTTTATAGCAAACTCTAGTATGTTTTGTATTTTTCTAACGTTTGGTATTTCCGATCCAACAATAAGCACTAATGGATTGTCTAGTATTGATCTCTGCTTTTCTGTATCGGTAACAAAGTGTGGTGAAGTAAGTCCAGATTCTATTTGTACCCCGTCAACTATTTCAACGTAAGTATTTTCAGTATCTGACGATTCCATCAGAACAACACCATCTTTACCTACTTTCTCGTAAGCTTCAGATATAATTTTTCCAAGGGCCATATCATTGTTGCAACTAATAGCGCTAACACTTTGAAGCATATCTCCTTTAATCTCAAGAGCATTTGCTTTAAGATATTCGTTAACTTTAACCAAGCCTGAGTTAATGCCTTCTTTAATTTCTCTAGTAGTATTCCCATTGTATTCTTTTTTATTAACTTCTTTAATTAGTGATTCAGCAAGGACGGTAGCTGTTGTAGTACCATCTCCTGCTTCTCTCACTGTATTTCTAGCAGCCTCTTTAATAAGGGTTGCCCCCATATTTTCAACCGGGTCGAATAAGACTACAGATTCTGCTACTGTAACTCCGTCTTTTGTTATGACCGGGTTGCCTCGTGCGTCTTCATATATAACGCATTGTCCTGAGGCTCCTAGGGTAGACTTAACTGCATTTGCAAGTTTTTCTACTCCTTTTATAATTCTAGTTTTAGCGGAATCGCCAAAGTTTAAGTCCTTGACAATCTCACTAGGTAAGTTGTATTCCATTTAATTTAATTTAATTGTGTTTCTATTTGAACGTTTTTATAACTTTGGGACCTGACGTAGCTTCTATCTTCTTAGAGAAATGGTCGATGCTTCCATTAATTGCTGTTTCAGCACCTTCGATTGTCTCTCGTCTAGTAACAGGATGCCACTCGTCAGTATCTGGACTAGAGCACTCTGTTTGGTAGAAGCCATTTGCTAATTGGGTTATCCTCCAGTTTTTCTTCGCTGCAAGATGTATCCATTGGTTCATAGTTTTTTCATTCGGTTTTTGGTTGCCAGTTGTACTGGTCTTGTAATACAAGTAAGTCATTGGTTTTATTTTAGGTTAGACTTGGTTTAGGGTGTATCCCTATTTATGATAAAGATCCTTTTATCTTTGTTGTGCTTTTTACTTCGTTGTTAGCTAAACTACCTTTAAGGTTTCCACTAGAAGTATTTTTTTGAGACTCTTTGTATTTATCTTGATTTTCACGGTTAATTGTTTCTTGCTCGTTTTTTGTTTTTGCTTTTCTCTGGTCTCTTCTGGATATATTAGTGCTCTTGTCACCGTCTTGTCTAGATTTCTTTCTTTCTATTCTATTTGCTAACCTTTCTGATCTTTTAGTTTTACCCTTAGCATCAGCAACGTCTTTCTTACCTTCTAAAGTGTTTATCTTGTTTTGCTTCTTAGTATCTTTTAAATTATCTTTAACTACAGCTACTTTTGCTTTTTTCACTTCTTTTTTCGTTCCTTCTCTAGGTCCTTCTTTAGGCCCTTTAGTTGTAGTGTTGTCAGCCGCAAGTTCAGTCTGATCTTTAATGTTCGCCGTTAAAGCATCATCCTTTTTTTCAGGAGCAGCTTTTACTTCCACTTTTTCTGTTTCCTTAGTTGCTTTTGGTGTATTTTTTTTATTCCCATCCTTATCATATACGCCCATAGCATCATAACCTTTGCCAGATTTCTTACTAGCCACCTGTCTTTTTACTTCAGTTTCATAATCTGCAGCTGACATTTTTCCGTAGCGAGGATCTTTTTTAGCTGACCTAGCTTGCATAGATACGTAATCTGTTTTTGCTTTTAATGCCGACGCAGATCTTTGCTCAGAAACCATTTTTAAAGCTGAGCTATGCCCGCTAGTCCCTGTTTGTATTGATTTTCCTGGTAATTTGAATCCCATTATTTTTTTGTTTTATTAGTTATGTTATTTTATTGTCGCTTTTTGATCCCGACAGGATGTATTTGTTGTTTCCACTACCGTTACTTGTTTTTGTTCTGGTAGTCGTTGTTTTTCTATTCTTGTTTCTTTTACCTTCGTTTGCTCTAGAAACTATTTCCCACTCTTTTCTAGCTTCGTTTAAATTTCCATTATGTTTATCGATGTATTTCTGCATACCTTTACTATGCTTTTTACTTTTAATTCTCGTTTCCCAAAAATCATCGTAACTTTCTAACTCCTTTACTTTAGTAGTCTCTTCCCAAGTATCAGCAGTTCCAGTAGCGTTAACTGTATTTATCGTAGAATGATCGTCAGTAACAGAATTATCGATGTTGTTGTAGTTATTTGTAACGTTACCTAGTTTACCATCTGGACCATATTTATATGGTTTTGTTGGAGAAGGTACTGAAGCTGTAGGTTTACCACCAGCAGATTCTCCTCTTATAGCCTTAAACTTAGTATTCACGTTATAACCAGCTTTATTGCTAGTAGCAGTACTTTTAGCGAATCCACCACGCCTTTTAGCTGTTCCTGTAGCTGCTTTTTTTATTTTTGTTCCTCCTTTGTAAGATTTAGTTCTTTTCTTTAAAGGGGACACCGCGTTTATTACGTTGTTTTTATCTATCATTTCTTTTTAGCTTTAAAAGCAGCAAATTCTGCATCATACTCTTCTACAGTTTTGTAAGTTCCATCTTCTTTTTTAGGATTATAGGTAGATACGAAAGATGGATTTTGTAATTCTTTTTGCCCTGGAGTTAAAGCTTCTGCTGCTTCCTCTCCTTTTTTAGGGCCATAATTTATAGCTAAAGAGTGCTTATCTTTTATCATACCAGACTCTGTCATTCCACCCATCAACATATTTAACGCAAATTTCCCTGCCATAGCCGCGTTTGAGTCACGTGGTTTTACAGGTTCTTTCTTTTCTTCTTCAAGTCTAGCCTTCTTTTGCTCTTCTGTCTCCTCCGTAACCTCTTCTGTAGTCTTTTCTGTACCATCCTCCGCTTTCAACGGCGCATTATACATTTTACCTGGCGTATCGTACATTTTACCTGGAGCATCCTCTATTTTAGCTCTTAAATGATCTGGTAAGTTTATTTGGTTACCTATTAAAGTTTTATCTAACGGAGAACCGCTACCCATTTGTTGAAAAGTAGGTTTATTACCTGATTTTAGTGAAAATCCCTTTGTTTTGTTAAATTTTGGCATGTTTTATGTTTTATGCGGGTCCAGCTGTTACGCCACCCCTTGATTCTATTCTTTCTCTATCTATTCCCATCTGATCTTGCTCTTGTAGTTCTTTTATTCTAGCGGCTCTTTCGTTAGACTTACCTCCCTTAAAACCTATTTTACCCCAAAAGTTTTTGTTTAACCCTTCGGAAGCTAAAGTATCAGAATATTGCTGTTCCGCAGCTAAAGTTTCTGCATCGTCGCCTGTTGTTAGGCCTAGCACCCCAGTAGTAGCTCCCGCCAAACCTCCTAACACGCCACCCGCTTTGAAGCCTCTAATACCACCAGCAGCAAGACCAATAGCTCCACCTCTTTCAAAGTTACCAACTGAATTAGCTAGCTTAGCTGGTGAGTCAGATGTAGCGCTTGGTGCGTCTATTTTAAACGGGAAAGAAGAAGTATCCGACTTCTTACCGTCTGTGTGTTTCATTGTATATCCCATAGTTTTATGATTTTACCTCACCTCTATCGTGAGTTGCTCTGTTATATGCTATCGATGTTCTCTTTACCGTTCCCGACGCGTGATGTAAATCAGAATCAGATCTCTGACCTATTCTTTGGTTCTCTGCCTTCTTATCCTTTCTATCTGTAGTTTTAGCCATAGCTAAATCTCTAGCTCTTTTAGCTGCTAACGCGACTCTTGATAGTCCTTGTGAATTACCCGCACGTTTTACAGACATTAGAGAGCTGACTTCATACTTAAATCTTTCTTAGAAGTAGCTACTTCTGTAGGCGCTACTTTTACAGAACCCTTTTTCTTTGGAGCTTTAGAGTCTTCGCCACCTCCGTCATCATCAGTATCAGTAGTGTCAGTAGTGTCAGTATCTTCTTTTTTCATTGGGCTCTTATATAAGGAAGGCCCTCTCATTTTGAATGGTGTGTATGACATAATTGTTGTTTATTAGTTAACCTAATAATCACATGATAAAATAAGTATTTAACTATACCTTATATACATACTTTTTAGAAGTGTGACACTTGCCCCTTACTAGTATTCCTTATAAGGCTAATGTCACAAAAAAAAATATTATAAATTTTGGAGTGTTGTGTTGCCCCCCTCTATACCCCCTCCCTCCCCCCTGGAAAACCACATCCCTACAAGGGCCCCACCTAACGTTGTTCCTCTTACATCCTACGTCTATATTATCTTATCTAGATCGTATCTCTGTTGTAACTACTACTGATCGTGTCATCTTGTCATGTCATCTTGTCACGTCTACACATATACTCACATACATACACATACAATCATTACATACCAAACACGACTACATGTAGATAATATATATGTAAGTCAATTAAGTCTTACACTTAACACATAACAATATGAAGTCAATCATCAAGTCAATATGTATACTCGACACTACAGTAAGAATCATAACTAAGTCAGGTAAAGTAATCGAATATAAGTTCGACACAGTTAGAGAGTGTGTAGTATACTATAACGACATTATCAACTAACAAATAAAGTATATACTTTTACAAACTAAATACGAATGTAAACGGATAATATATATATGAGAGATACAAATACAAATAATATAATAAATAATAATAATAATAATAAAAATAATAAAAATAATAAAAATATGAAAACATTAAAATTTACCCAAATAAATATTCTTAAAATAAATAATAAAACTTATTTACCTTACCAATTACACCAATTACCAAAATGGTTTAATAAGTATAATACCGAACACTTAAGTCTAAAAGGTTATTGTTATATACTACTCGAAGACCATTATGAGAACTCTCCATACTTTAATTATAATAACTTTAAAACTAGTTTAAGTAATAATAAAGATTTAGGTTATAAAAATAAAAGGTAATATAAATTACAAACTAAATACGAACATATACGGATAATATATATGTAAACCAAATAAATATAATATAAATTAAATAAATAAATAAATATGAAAAATGAAGTAAAAAATGATACTAAAGTATTAAAGTCAAAAAGATTCGTCGTAAGATTAAGTCTAGTAGGTAAAAACCAAGTGATCGAATTCACGAATAAAAAAGGTGATGTTATAACTTATAATCACGATAAAGTATATGAAGTTATGAAAGAGAAATTAAGTACTCTACCGTGTTGGACTAAATATAAGTCTTACACCGCGACGGGAAACATCCCAATGTCAGTAAGAAATATAGAGTTAGTATAGAAATATACTCTCTTTAGACTCGAAGTTGAGAAACATTTAACGAGTATAAACAACACGAATGTCAATGTAGTCTTGGAGTAAAAGTAAGTTCGAATCTTACACTACAACTAAAGTTTACAAACTAAATACGATATTGTATGGATAATATAAATGTAAACGAAACAAATAAAATATAAAATTATGAATAAATTAAAAATCAAATTACTCCAATTATTATTAAATAATATATTTAAGTATAATAATAACGAATGTAGAGAAAAATGGATGGAGTCGACAGTCGACGATATAAAATTCTTAATAAAATAAATAAATAAATATGTACGAAGTAATCGAACACTGGAATCAGTATAAAAAAGAAAAAGAAAAACTTAAAAACAAACAAGAGTTTGACAAGTGGATGAATGAATTATCAATAAGAAATGGAATAACAAAGTTATGAATAGAGAACAATTAAAACAAATGTGGTTTAACTCACCAACGAATAATGTAGTTAAAAGAACTATAACACTAGAAATGGACACTTACAAAGATCGTAAAGGTCAAGGTATTGTACAGATAACAAGTGATGGTCCAAATGGTTTCCGTCAATTTACAACTCACCAAAAGTTTCCATTTACATATATAGTAGAACGAGAAGAATATAAATCAGGTGAGTATGAATTACAAATAAAATTAACTAACGGAATTACAATATGATAGAAAGAGATTACAAGATAACACCATCAACTATGAGTTTTGGTAATATATATAAGGTAGAAATGTGGAATGACTACGGAATGAAGAGAACGATCTATGAAGAGTGTATCGATCAGTCAAGTGAAATGATAATGAATTGGTGGAGAGACTCTGAAATAGAGTATAAAAAGATGAAGAGTGAACAAATAGTGTTAAATAATATAGTAAAAAGACAAGTAAAATGAGTGAAAAGGGACAAAAAAAATGGTTTATAGTGCTATACATATCGATAGTAGGAGTGTTACTAATGATGAGTTCATGTGGAACTAGTCAATTAACTCAACAACAAATAAGTATTAACTATGAGTTAGATATTCTATGGATAGAGTATCAGTATAAATCTGACTCTTTAGTAAATGAATTTTATAAAAAATAAGAATATGATAAAGAAAAGTTTAATAATAGGAATGATGTGTGTTTCGTTTCTTGGAATAAGTCAAACACAATGTGAAGGTTATACAAGAGATAATACAAAATGTAAACAAACTACTAGGTCTGAAAGTGGATTGTGTCATAACCATAACCCAAACTATAAAAAGAAAGAAGTATATCCAACGGTAATATGTAGTGGAACAACTAAAAGTAATACTCCTTGTAAGAGTAGAACTAAAGACATTAGTGGTAAATGTCATAACCATAGAGATTAAATTTACAAACTAAATACGATTACTAATGGATAATATATATGTAAAACAAATAATATGAAATGTAAATGTGAAAAAATAATACCAAGCGGACGAGTTGATCTTGGTTATAAAGTGTGTGTAAACTGTTCAGACACAGAACGTTACGGTTGTGCTCCTCTGATCAACCATAAAACTGGTAACTCTATACAGATAATGTCTCAAAGTGACGCGGCGAAAATAGCTAAGATGACTCGACGTAGAGGTTATGGTACAATGTTATGTTAAATATGAAAGAAATAGATCAAATGCTCGATCAGTGGATACATAATAGTATAATAAGAGCAAAACTAAGAGAATTAATAATAAAAGAATTAAAGAATTAAATATTTTACAAACTAAATACGAACGAAGATGGATAATATAAATGTAAAACAAATAATAATATGAAAAAAGAAAAAGAGCAAAAAAGAATATTCTATGTAGAGTATAAAGATGGTGGTGACTACGGTTGTGCAGAAGAAGTAGAAGTGTATGACTCAGAGTGTTGGTTGAAAGAAAGAGGAGTATCACACATGGGTGAAAAAATAGCAGTTATGAAAGTTACTCAAACATTATTAGATGAGCATGATTACATGTCCAAACTAATAGAGGTATACGAGATCACTCCAGAAGTTGCTATACACGACGAAGAAGAAACGTTTTACGATTATGGTAAAGATGAACCAGTGTGGAGTATAAAAAACGGTCCAGAGTTAGATCAAGAAGACCAAGATACACTAAACTATGCCTTTGAAAGTATGGTAAATAAAGATGGTTTAACAATGAAAGAAGCAATAGACAAGAAAAATAAATAATATGGATATAAGAAAAGAAAACGAATTAAGTAGACAAATGGACTTACTTAGATGGAAAGAAATTACAACAGAAAAACAAGAGAAAAATGGTACAAGAATATTTCAACTACCGATCAAAAAGTATGGTCAGTTTATTGAGGTGGGTTCATTCGAATCAGGTTATGTGAGAAGAATGAACGGTGGTTATACACCCTATCAACTCAACAAATGTGAACCAAATACAGAGTACCATGCAGAACGTAAGTGGTGTGATATACAGGAAACTTCTCTTAAAACTGGTAAATACTTTAAGTACGAAGGTAAAAAACGTATACTAATACCACACGAGACTGACAGAATTCAGCATTTAATAACCTATTGTCTCAAAAACTATTACATTAACGGAGCAAATGAAGTTGAAGATGGTAAGTATATACCTAAATGGAAACATGAGTCACTAATAAGATCTACTAAAATGGCGTGTGAAAAGTATACGTGGTCAGGTGGTCAAATAACTGACAATGAAACGGGTTCAATATATGTACACGAGCAACATGCTTATTGGAATAAAATACCTAACTCAGTGTCTGTAATAGTAGATGGTCATAGATATCCAGTGATAGCAAACGGAGAAAAATACTAGTATGAGAGAAATAATAATACTGATACCAGTACTAATAGTAGTAGGTGGTTTAGGTGTGACACTAGGTATGTATATATCTTCACAGATCAAATGTAGTATAAGAAAGAACATCTTAAATAATAATATAAATAAACACGACGATAAAAGTAAATAAAATGAATGAATCAAAAGAACTGTTAGAAGCTACAGTAAAAGGCCTAGAAGAAAAAATCAATAACTTGAATGATGACTTAAGGTCTAAACAAAGAGAGTTAGCTGATGTAAGTAAACCTGAAATAACAGGTGAAACGTATGATAATATATACGAGTTAATTGAAGAAGGTATTGGCAACTTTGACTTCAGTGACTCAGAAAACTATGATATTGAATATGAATTAGACTATGATGGTAGAGTTAATGCTTCTAGTTTAGAGTTCAATAGTGCTAGTGAGTTAACAGAAAGAATAATGAGTAATATAGATAGTAATTTTAAAATATCCACATCAGAAGATATTAAGTAAAATATGAGAGGTAAGTATACTAGTAAGAGTCTTCTAGACACGCCCCGAACGGTACTTACCCTCATTTTAATAATATTCCGTCCAAGCGACGTTTAAATAGGTAGAACGGTTAATGTAAGGTTCGATTCCTTACCTACCACAAAGATCTAGTAGTTCAGTTGGTTAGAATGCTACCCTGTCACGGTAGAGGTCGAGGGTTCGAGTCCCTCCTAGATCGCT
>ENA-ORXF01002464-ORXF01002464.1-marine-metagenome-genome-assembly--contig:-NODE-2464-length-11027-cov-6.850868_pt1 | contig 11027 bp, 6 predicted proteins | sample MGYA00237864_ERZ511476 | MGnify/ENA primary metagenome ERZ511476 (study PRJEB26306, sample SAMN06343908) | marine metagenome | isolation source: coastal waters | place: Atlantic Ocean: West Antarctic... | reverse complement strand
ATTCGTTTTTAAGTAGGCCTCAGCTTGTCCGGAAGTGTTATCAGAAAATTTTGGATCTACAAACGGTAAGTGAAACCGATCAATTGCAGTGGGTATAAACGGGCAATTAGTGTCGGCATTATTACATGTTGTAATCGCTATAAAAGGTTCTTTGTTGGCTTCATTATCAAACCTCTTAGAAAAACCTAAAATTGCGTCTGTGCTCCCGTTAAATGATATTAAATATTTAGGGTTTTGGTGAGAAAAATCTACCACTTTAAAATCAAAACCAACAGATTGTAAGGTTTTTACTGTGCCTCTATAAAATGCAGTAACTTCTGTTCCACCAGAAAAGGCATGTATATTTAGCTTGAAATGATGGGCAGCATAAAACGCCCAAACTTGCCCTAGCTGACTTCTTCTTGAATTATGTGTACAAATAAAGTTCAAGTTCACAACTTTACTATTACTGTACTCTTTAGCTACTTTTTCGGCAACTTTGAGGAGTATAGTTTTTCTTTCTACAGCTAGTTTTATTTTTTTTGAAGCGAGTTCAAAGAAGTTTTCTGTAGAAATAGTAGAAGTTTTAGGCATATGCTTATTTTTGCTGTAAATTTAATATGTTATATTTAAAATTGAATTAAAACAATGTTAAGAAAGGGTTTTGAAATTGGTAACAAAGTAGCTGTTTTGGATGATATTTTAAAAGGAGAGGTAACGGCTATTGCTGAAAATTTAATTTCTATTAGAACAACAGATGGAATGATTTTTAATTTTAACGAGAACGAATTGGTTAAAATTGAAACAGAACAGCATGAGTTGTCTAAGTTTTCTGATATAAATAATGATTTGTTAAAAGAGAAAATGGCGCAACCAAAACCTAAAAGCAGCCTTTTTAAGAAGCAAAATAAAGAAGTGGTAATGGAAGTAGATTTGCATATTAATAAACTGATAAAGTCTGTGAAAGGTTTAGATAATTATGATATGTTGAACCTTCAATTAGATACCGCAAAAAGAAAGGTTGAATTTGCCATTCAAAAAAGAATTTCTAAAATTGTTTTTATTCACGGAGTAGGAGAAGGCATTTTAAAATCTGAATTGCACACTCTTTTAAACCAATACCCCATAAGACATTATGATGCTTCTTTTAAAAAATATGGTTTAGGTGCCACAGAAGTATACATTTATCAAAACACAGTCTCTTAAAATAAACTTATTTTTACAGTATGAATCCTATTTATTTAGACAACGCAGCAACCACGAACATTTACCAAGAAGTGATAGAGGTAATGCAAACTTCAATGGCCGAAAACTTTGGAAATCCTTCGTCAACGCATCAGTTTGGTAGAAAAGCAAAAGCTACTGTAGAAACGGCAAGAAAGAATATTGCAAAACATTTTAATGTTTCCGCCGCTGAAATTATTTTTACGGCCAGTGGCACAGAAGCAGACAATTTAATCTTATACAATGCTGTTTTAAATTTAGGTGTTACTCGAATTGTAACTTCAAAAATAGAACATCATGCAGTTTCACATACCTGTGAATTTTTAAAGAAAAGTAGAAATATTACTTTAGAATACGTAAATGTAGATGCATTTGGAAATATTGATGAACTTCATTTAGCCAAACTTTTAAAAGTATCTGAAGAAAAGACATTGGTAAGTCTTATGATGATTAATAACGAAATTGGGAATATCCTTTCTATAGACGCTATAGCCAATGTATGTAAATTAAACAACGCCTTGTTTCATTCAGATACGGTGCAAGCAATTGGGCACTATAAAATGGATTTACAAACTACATTGGTAGATTTTATGGTGGCAAGTGCGCATAAATTTCATGGACCAAAAGGGGTGGGTTTCGCTTTTTTTAGAAAAGGGTTTGGAATTCTTCCAATGTTACACGGTGGCGATCAAGAAAAAGGAGCAAGGTCGAGCACAGAGAATGTACATGCGATTTTAGGAATGGAAAAAGCATTAGAAATAGCGCATAACGTTCTTGAAGAAGATAAGAGTTACGTGAAAAACCTAAAGAGTTATTTTATTAATGAACTAAATAAAATATCAAAAGATATTTTATTTAACGGTCTTTCAGGAGATTTAGAGAAGAGCAGTTACACTATTTTAAATGTTCGTTTTCCAGTAAAAAACGACATGCTACTATTTAGCTTAGATTTGGCAGGAATAGCAGTTTCTGGAGGAAGTGCTTGTCAATCTGGAAGTAACAAAGGTTCACATGTATTGGCAGAAATTTTGTTTGATGGTGAAGAAGATAAAACGTCTATTCGTTTTTCATTTTCTAAATTCACGAATAAGGAACAGATCGATTTTACAATTTCGAAATTACAGGAAATGCTTTAAAAGGATTCCTTACTATTTTTTGTGCCGTTTTCTGTAACAAAATAGTTGAGGTTTTAAACGAAATATATCAATTCAATTTTGCTGTTTTAGAGCAAAAAAAAGCCGAAACTTTCAAGTTTCGGCTTTTTATATAGTAATAAAATTATTTCTTTTTTTGTTGCTCTTGTGCTTGTTTCATAGCACTGTCTATTTTTTGTCTAAACGCTCCTTTTTTCTTTTCTGGTTTCTTCTTATTTTCCTCTATTTGCGCATGAATTTTATCCTCATCAATAACATAGTTCTTAATCACTAACATAATTGCGATCGTTAACAGGTTAGAAACAAAATAATACAAACTTAAACTACTTGCATAATTGTTAAAGAAGAACAACATCATAATAGGAGAGAAGTAAATCATGTACTTCATCATCTTGCCCATGTCTGGCATTCCTTCTTGCGCAGGTGCTTGCATATTTGCTTGCTGACTTTGATTCATTTTCATGTAAAAGAAAATAGCTACAGATGCCAAAATTGGAAATAAACTTACATGGTCTCCATAAAAAGGAATTGTAAAAGGCAATTGAAATATCGTATCATAAGATGATAAATCTGGAGCCCACAAAAAGCCTTCTTGTCTTAAAGAGATATTTGTTGGAAAAAACTTGAATAAGGCAAAGAATACTGGCATTTGTAACAATGCGGGTATACAACCAGACATCATACTAACTCCTGCTTTTCGCTGAACTGCCATCGTTTCTTGCTGGCGCTTCATTGCATTATCTTTTCCAGGATACTTCTCATTTAAAGCAGTTAACTCAGGTCTAATTACCTTCATTTTTGCACTTGATAAATAAGATTTATATACTAAAGGCGACATAATTAAACGGACCACAATCGTCATTAAAATAATTATTAATCCGTAGTTTGATAATAAGCCTTGTAAAAAATTAAAAACAGGATAAAATGCAGTTCTGTTTAAGAAACCAAAAATTCCCCAGCCTAAATCGGCTGTTTGGTCCAAGTCGGTTTCTTCATAGGTTTTCAATAAATTATAATCACTTGGCCCGTAAAACCATTTCATATTATAATTTAATTCTCCGTTAGATAACGCTAAGGGAGTTTTTAGCTCATAACGCTTTGTAAAAACAGTATCTATTTCTTCATTTAAAACTAAATCGGTAGAAGTTACAGTAGCGTTATCAAAAGGTTTCTCTGTAAGCAAACTTGAGGAGAAAAAATGCTGTTTGTAAGAAACCCAATCCACATCATTTATAACATCTGAGTTGCCAGCGTTTACGTAGTCTACATCCTCTTCAGATTTAAAATAAAAGTAAGAATACATGGTGTTTTCTGTCTTCAAACTTTTCTCGTGTCTAAAACCATTTAAAGACCAATCTAAACTAATGGGGTTAGCGGCGTTTATAACATTGCTTAAACCTTGAGAACGAACAGAGAAGTTTACCATATATTCTTCTGGCTTCATCTCATATCTGTATTCTAAAAACTGAGTTTCAGATACCTTTAACTTCATAGAAACAACTTGCTTGTCTCCGTTTGTTGTGATGGTTGGTTCAAAGAATAAATTTTTTGTATTTAAGATTCTGTTATCTGTAGTACCAAAATTAATGTTAAAAGAGGCGTTGTTATCTTTTATCATATATAAAGGCAGCGAATCGTAGGTTTTATAGTTTTTAATTAAAGCTTCTTTAATTTGGCCACCTTTATTATCTATTGTTAATCTTACAAGCTCATTTTCTATTACAGAAACACCATCAGAAGCACTCATTGCACTTTGCGCAAAAGCACCTAATTGGTTCTTAAGATTTAGTTGTTTTATAGAATCATTTTCAAAAACAGTTGCACTAACTGCAGCAGTATTTGTGGTGTTATTTGTTTCTGGTGATGCTATTATTTCAGTCTTAGTTTTGTCGTTAGTGGTATCTATTTCCGGCTCTTGTGTGCTAACCCACCAAAAAATGATACCTCCTAATAAAATCATTCCAATAAAAGAATTGACGTCGAATTTTTTCTGTTCCATGTGTTATTTTAAAATGTCAGTTTGTCATTTTTCTACTTACTGTTTTAAGTAAAAAGCGACAAATGTAGCGAAATTGTAATGTTTTAATCGATTTCGCTATGATTATTGTTATTGCACTATGTATTTCAAATAGCATACCTAATTTATAGAATCTTAATTCGAGCAGAATTCAAAAATATTTTTATGAATGTATCATATGCCCTAACTAGCATTGCTATTTTATTTTTTAGATTGTTTTAAAGCAGCTTTAATAAAGTCTACAAACAATGGGTGTGGTTTTAACACCGTACTCTTATATTCAGGATGATATTGTACGCCAACAAACCAAGGATGAGAAGTAATTTCTACAACTTCTACTAAATTGGTTTTTGGATTGATTCCTGTTGCTTTCATGCCTGCAGCTTCAATTTGAGCTAAATAATCAGTATTAAATTCAAAACGGTGTCTGTGACGTTCGCTAATGAATTTGGATTTATATGCATTAAATATTTTTGAATCTTTTTTCAATTCACAATCCCAAGCACCTAAACGCATGGTTCCACCTTTTTCTGTTATATCTTTCTGACTTTCCATTAAGTTGATAACAGGATGTTTTGTGCTCTTGTTCATTTCCATAGAACTTGCATTCTCTAAACCTAACACATTTCTAGAGTATTCAATAACGGCCATTTGCATTCCTAAACAAATTCCGAAGAAAGGAATGTTGTTTTCTCTGGCATATTTTACAGCTCTAATTTTTCCTTCAATACCTCTATCACCAAAACCAGGAGCTACTAAAATTCCGTTTACACCTTCTAATTTTTTTGCAGCATTCTTAGGTGTTAAACTTTCTGAATGCACCCAACGGACGTTTACCTTGGTTTCATTAGAAGAACCTGCATGAATAAATGCTTCTGTAATTGATTTGTAAGAATCATGCAATTCTATGTATTTACCAATTAATGCAATTTCTACCTCAGATTTTGGATTTTTATGTTTTCTTAAAAATTCATTCCACACTTTTAATTCCGGTTCTCCTTTAGAAGATAAATTTAACTTATTTAAAACAACCGTATCTAAACCTTGTGCTAACATTAGATTCGGTACATCATAAATGGTTTCAGCATCTATAGACTGTATGACATCTTCTTGTTTTACATTGCAGAATAAAGCAAGTTTACGTTTAATGTCGTCAGAAATTTCATGTTCTGTTCTACACACTAAAATATCTGGACTCACACCACTCTGCATCAACATTTTTACGGAATGTTGTGTTGGTTTTGTCTTTAATTCACCGGCAGCAGCCAAATAAGGCACTAAAGTCAGGTGAATAACAATGGCATTTTCAGAACCTTTTTCCCATAATAATTGACGCACAGATTCTACATATGGTAAAGATTCTATATCACCAACAGTGCCACCAATTTCTGTAATTACAATATCATAATCGCCAGTTTCACCTAAAAGCTGAATTCTACGTTTTATTTCATCTGTAATATGAGGAATCACTTGCACGGTTTTTCCTAAGAACTCTCCTTTGCGTTCCTTGTTTATAACAGATTGATAAATTCTACCTGTCGTAACATTATTAGCTTGAGAAGTTGGGATATTTAAATAACGCTCATAATGGCCAAGATCTAAATCGGTTTCTGCACCATCATCAGTTACATAACATTCGCCGTGTTCATAAGGGTTTAAGGTTCCTGGATCTATGTTGATATAGGGGTCTAATTTCTGGATAGTTACAGAAAAGCCTCTTTCCTGTAATAGCTTTGCCAAGGATGCTGCAATAATTCCTTTTCCAAGTGATGAAGTTACGCCTCCTGTGACAAAAACATATTTAGTGTTACTCATGGTGTTCTTAGGTTTGCGCAAAAGTAGTAACTCTAGCGATTCTGTCAAATAAAAAAGGGTAAAAACATTTTATTTATTTTATTATAATTTAATGTACATTTGGATGGAATTAGTAAAAAAAAACAGATACTAATAAAACCACCTGCTTACGGTAGCAACTATTACTTCCTGCAATAAGTGCTATTTAAATAGTTATTTCATTTCAGAGGATACAGAGAACAATCAAAATTTTTCAATAAAAGAAGGTACTCTCAGTTTTAGTTCAAAAGACGCTTTCTTGAATTTATATGAGGATATCGCAGAACAAGAAGCTGAATTTTATTTTTAATAAAGAAATAAAAAACAGCCCAAACAGGAATTTTAAACCACGAAGGTTTTTTTACAGTGATTTTGAGAGTTCTTAATTTGAACTTTTTCTGACAATAAAAATTAAAAAATATGTAATCTTAAGCGATTCAGACGGAATAGTTGTTGACGGGCATACAAGAGTGGGATATAACTTTTAATAAATGAAATTCAAACCATATTACTTTCTGTTCCTTTTTTTTATTTCTTGTGCTAATTTGGGAGTTAGATTTCCCGATTATACCTTCAAGTATTTAAGCTTCAATAAAAAATTAGATAATACGAATAATAAGAAATACTTATTAAGTACCACCCAATTTGGTGCCGCTAACCTACATATTGGCAGTAATTTAGAACATGTAGTGCAGTTTTTTAAAAAGAACTTAGGACATAATGTTACTTTAAAAAAGGACTTGAAAGACGCTGACAATAAGTTATTAATCCCTTTTTTAATTGCTTATGATATTTCTAAGAAACGTTTAGAGTTTCTAAGGGAAAACACTGATTTAGATTACATAATACTTACTAAAACATTGGATTTAAGTGCTCTAAAAAACAAACCACTGAGTAACGTGCACAAGAAACAATTGTATCGATCTGCTGCCGGAGCAGTTTCATTTATAAAGATCATAGATGTGAAAAATGGAAAAATTTTATTAGAAATGAATTGTACGGGCTCCGTCTCTAATAGAAAAGATACAGACATTTTTACAGGCGAAGAACAAAATAGAATATATTTGTATAGAAGCTCTAAAACATTGGTTGAAAAGACCATGAAAAAGCTATTAAAAAAGATAAAATAAAAATATTTTTATTTTTTTTCGAATAGTGTTTGTCAAAAATAAAAACAGTTGTATATTTGCCCACGCTTAAAAAGAGGTAAAATTCTTAAAGCAATATAAAGTAATTGAAAAGACATTTTTAAAAAAACATATAATGCCAAAAAGAACTTACCAGCCATCAAAGAGAAAGAGAAAAAACAAACACGGTTTTAGAGAGAGAATGGCCTCAGCTAATGGAAGAAAAGTATTAGCAAGAAGAAGAGCTAAAGGAAGAAAGAAAGTATCAGTGTCCTCAGAATTTAGACCAAAAAGATAATATAATGATTAACAATTGTTAATAATTAAGGTGTTACTATTTTTAGTAACACCTTTTTTTATACCCAAGGGATAATTATTTTTACAACTCATAAACAAACTATTACTATGCCAAAAAGAAAAGACCTCAATTCTGTTTTAATCATCGGATCTGGACCAATTGTTATTGGACAAGCATGTGAATTTGATTATTCTGGCTCGCAATCTTTAAGATCTTTAAGAGAAGATGGAATAGAAACAATTCTAATCAACTCTAATCCTGCAACAATTATGACAGATCCTTCAATGGCTGATCATATTTACTTGTTGCCCCTGACCACAAAATCGATCATTCAAATTCTAAAAGAACATCCACAAATTGATGCCGTTTTACCAACTATGGGTGGTCAAACAGCATTAAACCTTTGTATTGAAGCAGATACTAAGGGGATTTGGGAAGATTTTGATGTAAAATTAATTGGTGTAGACATAGACGCTATTAACGTTACAGAAGATAGAGAACAGTTTAGAGAATTAATGTTGAAAATTGGTGTGCCAATGGCGCCTCAAGCAACAGCAACATCATTCCTTAAAGGAAAAGAAATTGCACAAGAATTTGGTTTTCCTTTGGTAATCAGGTCCTCTTACACTTTAGGTGGGGCAGGAGCTTCTATTGTTTACAAAGCAGAAGACTTTGATAATTTATTAAGCTACGGTTTAGAAGCATCTCCAATTCATGAGGTGATGATTGACAAAGCAATGATGGGATGGAAAGAATATGAATTGGAATTATTGCGTGATAAAAACGACAATGTTGTAATTATTTGTTCTATTGAAAATATGGATCCTATGGGAATTCATACAGGAGACTCCATTACCGTGGCGCCAGCAATGACACTTTCTGATAAAACATTTCAGAAAATGCGAGACATGGCAATTCATATGATGCGCTCTATTGGAGATTTTGAAGGGGGATGTAATGTACAATTTGCAGTTTCACCAGACGAAAAAGAAGATATTATCGCTATTGAAATTAACCCAAGAGTTTCTCGATCGTCAGCATTGGCATCAAAAGCAACTGGATATCCAATCGCAAAAGTAGCTACTAAATTAGCAATTGGCTACTCTTTAGATGAATTAGAAAACGGAATTACAAAATCTACTTCCGCTTTATTCGAACCAACCTTAGATTATGTAATTGTAAAAATTCCTCGTTGGAATTTTGATAAATTCGAGGGTTCAGACAGAACTTTAGGATTACAAATGAAGTCTGTTGGTGAGGTAATGGGAATTGGACGTTGTTTTCAAGAAGCATTGCATAAAGCTACACAGTCTTTAGAAATTAAGAGAAATGGTTTAGGTGCAGATGGAAAAGGTTACAAAGACTACAGTCAAATTATAGAAAAATTAACCAATGCAAGTTGGGACCGTGTTTTTGCTATCTATGATGCAATTGCCATTGGAATTCCACTGAGTAAAATTTACGATATCACAAAAATTGACATGTGGTATTTAAAGCAATATGAAGAATTATTTCAATTAGATAAAGAAATTTCTAAATATAAAATTGATACAATTAAAAGAGACTTATTACTAGAGGCAAAACAAAAAGGATACGGAGATAGACAAATAGCACACATGTTAGGTTGTTTGGAAAGTGAAGTATATACAAAGAGAGAAGAATTAAAAGTACAACGTGTTTTTAAATTAGTAGATACCTGTGCCGCAGAATTTAAAGCGAAGACACCTTATTATTATTCTACTTTTGAAAATGAAATTGAAACAGCAGATGGAGAAATTATCATTGCAAATGAAAGTATTGTATCTGATAAGAAGAAAATTGTAGTTTTAGGCTCTGGACCAAACAGAATCGGACAAGGAATTGAGTTTGATTATTGCTGTGTGCATGGAGTTTTAGCCGCCGCCGAATGCGGATATGAGACGATTATGATTAACTGTAATCCTGAAACGGTTTCTACAGATTTTGATACGGCAGATAAATTGTATTTTGAACCTGTTTTTTGGGAACATATTTATGACATTATTCGTCATGAAAAACCAGAAGGTGTTATTGTTCAATTAGGCGGACAAACAGCTTTAAAGTTAGCAGAAAAGTTGACTAAATATGGGATTAAAATTATAGGAACTTCTTTTGAAGCGTTAGATTTAGCTGAAGATAGAGGAAGTTTTTCTACACTTTTAAAAAATAATAACATTCCATATCCAGATTTTGGAATTGCAGAAACTGCAGATGAAGCTTTGGTTTTAGCAGATGAATTAGATTTTCCAATTTTAGTAAGACCTTCTTATGTTTTAGGAGGGCAAGGAATGAAAATAGTCATTAACAAGGAAGAATTGGTAGAACATGTTGTTGATCTATTAGGAAGGATGCCTGGAAATAAATTGTTATTAGATCACTATTTAGATGGCGCAATAGAGGCAGAAGCAGATGCAATTTGTGATGCAGATGGTAATGTTTACATTATCGGAATTATGGAACATATAGAACCTTGTGGAATTCATTCAGGAGATTCTAATGCCATGTTACCAGTATTTAATTTAGGAGATTTGGTAATGCAACAAATTAAAGACCATACCCATACGATTGCTAGAGAGTTAAAAACAGTTGGATTGATAAACGTTCAGTTTGCAGTTAAAAACGAGCTTGTTTATATTATTGAAGCAAACCCAAGAGCTTCTAGAACGGTTCCTTTTATTGCAAAAGCATATAAAGAGCCCTATGTAAATTATGCGACTAAGGTAATGTTAGGTCACAATAAAGTAACAGATTTTAATTTCAATCCACAGTTAGAAGGATATGCAATTAAGCAACCTGTATTCTCTTTTAATAAATTTCCGAATGTAGATAAGAAACTAGGACCAGAAATGAAATCTACTGGAGAAAGTATTTTATTTATAGATAGCTTAAAGGATGATCAGTTTTATGACTTATATGCACGTAGAAAAATGTATTTGAGTAAGTAATAGTATAGTTAAACTTTTATAAAAAACATCCAATTCTAAGTGTAGCATTGGATGTTTTTTTTTGGATGGGTATTGTGTCCTTTTTTGTTTTGTTTATTAACTTTAACTAAACTTTAAACAAAATTAACATAGCTGTGTATGTTTATCTTATACCTTTGAATGAATTAATAAACACAAATCATATTATGAAAACTAGAAATCTATTTATGGCTGTTGCAACAATCGGACTTTTTGCAATGACGTCGTGTAAATCATCAAAGACAGAAGAGGCAAAAGAGAAAACTGCAGTAGTTACTGAAATTACAGAGGTAGTACAAACACCGAATATAGTAGGTGTAGCCGCTGGAAACGAAAATTTTTCTACATTAGTAGCAGCAGTGAAAGCCGCAAGTCTAGTAGAGACATTAAGTAGTGAAGGTCCATTTACAGTTT
>ENA-ORXF01002462-ORXF01002462.1-marine-metagenome-genome-assembly--contig:-NODE-2462-length-11034-cov-6.724377_pt1 | contig 11034 bp, 14 predicted proteins | sample MGYA00237864_ERZ511476 | MGnify/ENA primary metagenome ERZ511476 (study PRJEB26306, sample SAMN06343908) | marine metagenome | isolation source: coastal waters | place: Atlantic Ocean: West Antarctic... | reverse complement strand
TCATCCAATTCAAAAAAATATTAGGCTTTTGAAGAATAGACAAAAAAAAATTTTAATGGATTAAAATTAAATAAGTATCTTTAATAGATAATGAAATAATATGGATACTTGTAAAAAATGCAATCAAAAATTTAGTTATTGGCAAGTGTATAAGAACTACTGGAGTGCTAAAGAAAAGATTCAATGTTTAAATTGTGTAACACAACATCACCACCATTTCACAAATAAATTACTAATATTCGTGGTGCTATTTATTCCTGCATTAATTCAATCGTTACTTCAATATTACGAGATAACAATTGAGATGAATTCTTTTTTAGTATTTACATTGCTTTACTTTTTAGTTGGAGCTATTGGGTCACTTTTGACGAATTTCTTATTTAAATTCAAGTTAGCAACCTAAATCATCACATACAAAGTAGTTACTAAAACTCCTTTATCATCTTCTAGATCATAAGCAATCAATTCCCTTTCTAGTTTCACCCGCATATGAAATGGTGCTGCTAACAAATTGATGCCACTTTGTTTTTTTAGTCTAGTTCCCTGTCCAGAAATAATCTCTTTATTGGGCGTAAAGTCTCCTTTCGGTATGTGTTCTGTTAAAATAACATATTTAAACCCTTCCAACTTATGCACTACAGTTTGCACTTCTGTATTCGATAAATGCTGCAGTACTTGCCGAACGATTGCACAGTCTAACGAAGGCAAAGCATCTTTAGCAATATCCAAACAGTAGAATTCTAAATTTTCTTCTTTAAATACCCTTTTATTGTAAACTATCAAATTTTCTACAATATCTACTGCTACATATTTCTTAGCATACTGCACCAATTGTTTTCCTACATTAAAATCTCCACAACCTAAATCACACACCGTAATTGACTCTTTAAAGCTTTGCAGGAATGCAGATACCGATTCGATATAAGGTTTTACAATCGTTTCTTGATGAGACCCTGAACCAGAATAAAAAGGAGCATCATTAGCTCCCCAAAGTTTCATTTCATATACCTGCTCCATCGCTTCTTTTGTTGGCCAAGGCTTTTTTATTCTTTTAGGTTTGTTTTCCTTCTGTCTCATAAACGTTCCATTTATCCAGACAAACCTACAAATTATATCTAATAACAGACCTTATAAAAATAAAACAGATAAATTTAATGAGCTCTAACCACAAGAAAATTCCCTTTTAATAATTTCTAATTCAATAAAAACCATTGTTACTTTTAAACTACCTTTGCCCCAAAAATAATACATGAAGTTTTCTGATTTTCCTTTTAATAAATCCATCTTAAAAGCAGTTACGGAAGAGCGTTTTCAAACAGCAACACTCGTGCAACAAAAAGCGATTCCTTTAGTTTTAGACAAAAAGAACGTAATTGTTTCTGCACAAACTGGTACAGGAAAAACGGCTGCTTTTGCATTGCCAATTATTCAATTATTGTTTGATGAACAAGATGCAGAAAAAGGCGAAAAAAAGATAAAATCTTTGGTGGTTACTCCTACGCGTGAGTTAGCTATTCAGATTTTAGAAAACTTTAAAAGTTTTAGCAAATATTCTAATTTAAGAGCTACCGCTGTTTTCGGTGGTGTTTCTCTAACACCTCAAAAGGAAATCCTAGCAAAAGGAATCGATATTTTAATTGCGACTCCCGGTAGACTGATTGATTTACAACTGCAAGGAAACATCGATTTAAGTGCTGTTGAAATTTTTGTTTTAGACGAAGCGGATTTAATGTTAGACATGGGTTTTATAGCCGATATCAAAAAGATAGAAGCTTTATGCCCTAAGAAAAAACAAACGCTACTTTTCTCTGCTACCATGCCAGAAAAAATAGTGGAGTTGGCAAAAAAAGTAATCAAAAGCCCAGTAGTAGTTGAAATAAATCCTGAAGAAACTACCGCAAAAAATATTGGTCAGTTATTGTATTACCTTCCAAAAAAGAACAAAACAGATTTGTGTTTGCATTTATTAAGAAACACCATAAATGGAAAGATTATTATATTCAGACGCACAAAATTTGGTGTTGATAAATTAGAAGAATCATTGGTTAAAAATGGATACCAAGTAGCCAGTATTCATGGAGACAAAACACAAGGCGTTCGGAATAAAGCCATTGAGGATTTTAAAGATAAAAAGGCTCATATTTTAATTGCAACAGACGTAGCTTCTCGTGGAATAGACATTACAAATGTAGATGCTATTATTAATTTTGATATTCCAAACATTCCTGAAACCTACATTCATAGAATTGGCAGAACCGGTAGAGCTGGAAAATCTGGAATTGCTTTTTCTTTTTGTTCTCCTGATGAAAATGCATACATCAAACTGATTGAAACTTTAATTGAAAAACCAATTAAGGTAATCATTGAACACCCATATGTGATTGATAAACCAAAACACAAAAAACTGCAACCAAATACTGTTAGTAAAAATAAAAAAGGAAGAAAATCTGAAGCCTCTAAAAAGAAAAAGAAACGCTGGTATTAAATAATTTAATTTCCTTTTAGGTAAATTAATTTATCTAAAAATTCGCTTAGAATCTATGATTCAATCTTTAATCCATCAAATGCTAAAAAAACGTTTTCAGGCAGTTTTTTAGAAACTTCTTCATGAAAACCTAATCGATGGCTTATGTGAGTAAAATAAGCTCTTTTTGGTTTAATTTCTGCAACAAAATCTAATGCCTCTTGTAAATTAAAATGTGTTGGGTGCTCTTCTATTCTTAGCGCGTTAACAATTAAAACATCTAAATTTTTAAGTTTCTCTTTTTCTTCATCAGAAATTATTTTTAAATCTGTTAAGTATGCCATATTTTGAATTCTATACCCAAGAATGGGTAATTTACCGTGCAGCAACTGAATAGGTATTACTTCCAAATCATCAATTAAAAAAGGTGCTTTTTCTACAACTTTTGGAAGTACACTTGGCGCGCCTGGATATCTATTTTCTTTAGAAAAGATATATTGAAAACGTTGCTCTAAACTGTCCAACGTTTTTTGATTTAAATAAATAGGCATCTCTCCTATTTTATAACAAAAAGGACGCAGATCGTCTAAACCCGCAGTATGATCTGCATGTTCATGCGTAAACAAAACACCATTTACTAACTGTACATTTTCTCTTAGCATTTGCTGTCTAAAATCAGGACCACAATCAATTACATAGGTAGTAGTATCCCAAGAAATTAATATAGAAGAACGCAAGCGTTTATCTTTAGAATCTGTAGACCTACAAACAGGATGATTACTGGCAATCATTGGCACACCTTGCGATGTGCCGGTTCCTAAAAAAGTAATATTTAATAATTTTTTATCAATTTTCATTGAAACAAAAATAAGATAAAAATTGACTGATAGCACTCTAATTCACTACATTTGTTACAACGAATAAAAATCGATTTATGGCCATTTCTTTAAAAGGAGATCAAGAAATAAGTAGTGCACCAACAACCAAAAGCAAGGCACTTAGAATAAACTTAAACAGAGACATTTACGGAACTTTTGCAGAAATTGGTGCGGGTCAAGAAACTGCACGTAATTTTTTTAGATCTGGTGCTGCTTCTGGTACCATTGCAAAAGCGATGAGCGCTTATGACAAAGATTTTTCTGATGCTATTTATGGTGTTGAAGAGGACAACCGTTACGTTACACAGTTACGCCTTAACAGGATGCTAGGTCATGAAATCAATTTAATGGAAGATCGTTTAAGTAGATCTAAACATCCTGATAAGTTATTTTTTAGTTACGCAAATACAGTAACAACCATAGATTTTGCAAAGAAATTTAAAGGTCATGGTTGGGTTGGTATTCGTTTTCAATTAGATCCTTTAGAAGATTACAATGAAATTATTGTACATATTCGTTTCAAAGAAATAGATGCTCGTTTGCAACAAGAAACTTTAGGTAGTTTAGGAGTAAACTTGATTTACGGGGCTTTCTATTTAAATGACAATCCTAAAGAGTTGGTAAAATCTTTGTATGATAATCTGAGTAGCGACCTGCTAGAAATTGACATGATTAATTTTTCTGGGCCTCGTTTTATGTATGTAGATAATCGTTTAATGAGTCTACAACTGCTTAAAAATGGAATGACAAATGCTGTTATGTTTGGTCCTGACGGAAACAACTTATTACCTGCACAAGTTTTATATAAAAAGAATATTTTGGCTTTACGTGGTAGTTTTAGACCCGTTACCAAGGTAAATATGGATATGTACGAAAAGTCTAAAAAGCTTTTCTTAAAAGAAAATAAAGTAGAAGAAAGTAAAACACAAGTAATTTTTGAAATTACCCTAAGTAACCTAAGTGCAGAAGGAAAAATCAATGAAAGAGATTTCTTAGATAGAGCAGAATTACTGTGTTCTTTAGGCCAAAATGTGATGATTACTAATTTTCAACAGTACTTTAAACTGGTCGAATACTTAAGTGAATTCACAAAAGAAAGAATGGGACTAGCAATGGGTGTGAATAACCTGATACAAATTTTTGATGAAAAATACTACCGTCATTTAAGTGGTGGTGTTTTAGAAGCGTTTGGCAAGCTTTTTTACAGAGATTTAAAATTATATATTTACCCGTATCATAACCAGGCTTCTAATGAATATATCAATATCGAAAATCTAAAAGTCCACCCAAGAATGAAAGAATTATACAAGTTCTTTAAAAACAACGGTAGACTCATAAATATTAATGATTTTGATCCTGAAATTCTTGATATTTTCTCTAGAACTGTCTTAAAAATGATTGTAAAAGGAGATAAAGGTTGGGAAGAAATGCTACCAGAAGGTATTCCTGAGATTATAAAACAAAAACGTTTATTTGGATACTCAAAAACTCGGGCAAAAAAATAACCTAATTTTCTTTTAAACCTTTCGGGAAACATTTTGTCCAATTAAAAAAACGCATTTGACAAACGAAATTGTTTTAATAGCGCAACTAAAAAATGTTCAAACAAAAGAAAAAGCGTTCAGAGAACTAATTTCTATTTATAAAGAGCGTCTGTATTGGCATATCCGTAAAATTGTAATTTCTCACGATGATACGGATGACGTTTTGCAGAACACATTCATAAAAATTTACAAGAATATTAGCAAGTTCAATCAAGAAAGTAAATTATTTTCTTGGATGTATAGAATTGCTACCAACGAAGCAATCACTTTTATAAATAAACGTGCAAAAGAAAGAAATGTCGATATTTCTGAAATGCATGAACTATTAGCTTCAAGCCTAGAAAGTGATGTTTATTTCTCTGGTGATGAAATTCAGCAAATACTACAACAAGCAATTGCCACTTTGCCCCAGAAACAGCGATTAGTTTTTAACATGAAGTATTTTGATGAAATTACATATAATGAAATGTCTGAAATATTAGAAACCTCTGTTGGCTCATTAAAAGCCTCTTATTTTCATGCAGTTAAGAAAATAGAAAGTTATATAAAAAATAAAACAGATTAAACCTTTTAGAAAAATTAAGGTCTAAGATAGGTATGAAGCACAATTTGAACAATAGAAAAGATTTATTAAAATCAGTACTCCAAAAAGATACTGGTTTTATAGCACCTAAAAATTATTTTAGTGGTGCTAAAGAATCCTTTTCTTCTTTTCTATTAGAAGATAAACTTCCAAAGGAAAATGGTTTTATAGTTCCACAAAGTTATTTTAAAGATATCGAAAATACTATAATAGAAAAAGCAGTTCCAAAAAAAATAGTGAAAATTATTTCTTTAAAAAGAGTTCTATTAAAATACCTTCCTATTGCAACTGCTGCCTCTATAACATTGTTTTTAAGTATTAATTATTTAAACCCATTAAGTAGTATAGAAAAAGTTAGTTTTAAGACTTTGGCACAATCAGATATAGAAAACTGGATTGTAGATAACTCAAATGAATTATCTAATCAAGATTTCGTGGCATTGTTGCATAGTAACATCATAAATGAAAATGATTTTGCACTCACAGATATAAGAAATGATGATATTGAAGAATATATTATCTACTTAGAGAATACCTCTTTACTAAATGAAAATTATTAATATGAAAAAATACATCATAATTCTAACTATATTTCTTTCTGCATTTCAGTCTTTCGGGCAACATAGTAAAGAAAGTAGAGCAAAAATAAAAGCTTTAAAAGCTGCCTTTCTTACTCAAGAATTAGAGTTAAGCGCTATAGAAGCACAGAAATTTTGGCCTATTTATCATAAACATGAAGAAAAATTACATTTTTTCAGAAATAAAGGTAGGTCTGAAATTAGAAATAAGATTAAAGAAGTTGGAGATTTAAACAACTTAGAGGAGTCTGAGGCCAAGAAACTAGTTCTTTTGAAATTAGATTTAGAGAAAAGAGTAGTTGCAGAAAAAACAGCATTTATTTCTGAAATTGCTGATTTTTTAGCCTACAAAAAAATTATGAATATTTATATTTCGGAAAGAAAGTTTGCCAGAAAATTAATGCAAAAATATGGTAAAAGAGGAAAACATGAGGACTAATTTTATTATCTAAAACGAAAATAAAATCTATTACTCCCTATCTTTATCTTAGCAAAGCCAAACAGACTAATAGCTCTGGTTTGTTTGCTGTAAAACTTTTTAACCAAATAATTAATTCTTCTTTTTCATAGGGTAATAAGCTCTCTAATCCTTTTTTTAATTCTTTACAAAACAACTCCGAATTAAAACTAACCTTCTTTAAAACAGTTTTTGTGTATTCAAACATTGCTCTCGCCATAGTACCTCGTATTTAAAGTTATAACGAACAAAGTAGTTTGTTTATTATAACAATTTAAAGATACAAAAACAACCATCAACTTAAAGTTGATGGTTGTTAAAAAATGTTTAAAAAATGTTAAGATTAAAGCTTGTTAATTTTAGCAACTAACTCAGTAGCTCTCGCTTCTAAATCTGCACTTATACCATTGTAATGTGCTTTCTTGTTCTCAACTCCTTTTTTATTGATCTTTGCGATTAAAGCGTCAAAAGTAGTTATAGTTTCATCTATAATTGCTTCCACTTCTTTATTATCTCCTTTGGTATCTACTTTGTCAGAAACAAATCCGATAATATCTCCTAAAGTATAATTAATATCTTTTTTTAAGTTTTTTATGCTAGCCATAATATATTTTAATTTTAAAAGTGCAAAGTTAGTTTATTTATTTAAAAGAGCGTTATCAATTCTTTGATATTTCTTAGTGTTTTGTAATCTAATTTTTGGTGCGCCTTAACAGACACCTCTTCATGCATCCAAGTCGTATGAAAGGGAATATGAATTGCAGCTGAGCCAATTTCTAACAAAGGTAAAATATCTGATTTTAAAGAATTCCCAATCATTAAAAATTGTGAAGGCTTAATGTCCAAATGTTTCACTAACTTCAAATAATCTTTTTCTTTTTTATCACTCATTACTTCAATATGATGAAAATATTTTAAAAGATTAGATTTTTCTAGTTTCCTTTCTTGATCTAACAAGTCACCTTTAGTTGCAACCACTAATTTATACTTCCCTTGTAAATTTTGTAACACCTCTTCTACTCCACTTAATAATTCTACAGGTTTTTCTAACATTTCTTTTCCAATAGCTATTATTTTTCCTAGCTTTTCTTGCGATAGCTGATAATTTGATAGCACCAATCCACATTCTATCATAGACAATACAAAACCTTTAATTCCGTAACCATAAGTTACTAAATTTCTAATTTCAGTTTTAAACAGCTCTTGATCTATCTTGTTTTTAGTTTCATATTTAGATAGTAATTCGGCAAAAACCTCTTCTGCTTCTCTAAAATAAGTTTCATTTATCCATAAAGTATCGTCGGCATCAAAGGCAATTACTTTTATATCTTCAAACATTTCTAAAGGTTTAAATATTTTTTTGCTTTTTCTAAATCCTCTGGTGTATCTATACCAACAGCTTCAACTACTGTCTCTACCATTTTAATCTTTTTACCTATTTCTTGGTACCTAATAGCTTCAATTTTTTCTGAGGCCTCTAAAGGAGTCATTGGGGTTTTATAGAAGTCTAACAATGCTTGTTTTCTAAACGCGTATACCCCTTTATGTTTGTAATACTTTACATTAATATTTTTATCTCTATGAAACGGAATGACACTTCTTGAAAAGTAAATTGCTAAATTATTTACATCTGTAATAACTTTTACATTGTTGGGGTTTTCGATGTCTTCTTGGTTTGTAATTTCTACCTTTAAAGAAGCCAAATCTACTTCTTTATTTGGGTCATTCTTAAAAACAGCAATCAATTTAGATAAAGAAATTTTGTCTATAAACGGTTCATCTCCTTGTACATTAACTACAATATCTGCCTCTAAAAATTCTACTGCTTCTGCAATTCTATCAGAGCCACACTCGTGTGCTGTTTTACTCATTATCACATTTCCACCGGCATTAGAAATATTTTCTTTGATAATTTCTGAATCTGTTACTACATAAACTTCATCAAATAAGTACGTTTGTAAAGCAGCTTCATAGGTTCTTAAAATAACAGACTTACCTCCTAAATCTTTCATTAACTTTCCTGGAAAACGCGTTGCATTATAGCGAGCAGGGATCATTGCAATAATTTTCATAAATACATTCTATAAGCACCAAAGGTACTATTTAAAGAGATAGCGTTCATCTTCAATTTATAAGCTTTCTAATTTTGAATACAAAATAAAAGTAGTATTCTAAGAAATATTTAGTAACTTTATTAATATTTAGTGTTTCTAACTGTAGACAAATTATTGGTTAATTCGTCAATAATGGCGCTAATACCTTACACTTTGGTTAGAAAAACCCCTACGAAATAAATACAGTGAGTTTCTTATCATACCAATTAAGTAGTAACTTAAATCAAACAAAAATGTCAACAGATAAAATTATTATCAAACACGCTTTCTTGATTGCACTTTTAATTGGTGGTTTTTTTCTTTTGTGCACTTTATTCGGATTGGAAGGAAATCCATATTTAAGGTTCTTAAACCTAGGCTTTGTAGTCTTCGGTATTTATTTAGCAATTAAAGAGAGTATTTATAAAAACGGAGAATTAAAATATTTAATAAATTTAGGAATTGGAATTAGAACCTCTGCTTTTGCTGTAATTTTATCAGTAATTGGTGTGATTATTTATATTGAATTTATAAATCCAGATTTTATAAATATAATGAATAACTCTTTTTTAATTGGTGGTAATTTATCGCTTCCAAAAATTGCAATTACACTTGTTATTGAAGGGATGGCGTCTTCAATTATTGGTTCTTTTATAATGATGCAGTACTATAAAAATCACGATAAAAAAATACCTAAAATTTAAGCATAAAAAATGCGCTTTCAGAAAGCGCATTTTTTTTGTATTATTAATAAGTAGCTACTACTTTTCTAAAACTTAATCTTCTGCTAGTAAAGCAAAGAATTTATCTAAATTTGGTAAAATTACAATTTTAGTTCTTCTGTTTTTTGCTCTATTTTTATTTGAAGTATTAGGAACCAAAGGCATTGTGTCTCCTCTTCCAGCAGCTATTAATCTACTACCATCAACATCAAATTTATTCTCTAAAAGTCTAACAATAGCGGTCGCTCTTTTTACACTTAAATCCCAATTGTCTTGAACAACTGCATTATTAATTGTTCTAGAATCTGTATGACCTTCAATCATAACGTCGATACTAGGTTCTGATTTAATAATATCTGCTAACCTAGTTATTACTTTGTAAGCACTTTTTTTAACTCGGTAACTTGCTGTGTTAAATAATAGATCGTCAGAAATAGAAATCATAACTACTGTTTGATCAATATTGATATCGATGTCTTCCGAAGTGCCTAAATCATCTGAATTTATCTTATTTTTTAAGTTATAAGAAATAGCAAGATTTAAAGAATCTTTTAGCGTTTTTGCCTTGGCTAAAACAGTAGGATTCACTTTTGCTAAGGTTACGTTCATTTTTTCACGTGTTTTATTAGAAATAACAGCAACGTTACCAACCTTATCTAATTTAACTTCGTTTTCTTTTTCTAGTGTTACATTATCACTTTCTAAAGAATTAATTTTCTTGTTATAGGAAGCAACTCTACTTTCAATTTTCTCAAATTTAGCGGTAAGTTCGTCTTTTTCTAAAGTTGTTTTTTGAAGTGTTCCTTTTACTTCTTTATGCTGACTTTCTAAAGCCACATACTTCTTCTTCGATACACAAGATGTTGTCAATAATGCGATACATACTACGGGGATAATTACAAATTTCATTTTATTTAATTTAATGGTTACGCTTCCAAATTTTGGAAATCAATTTATATTTCAATTATGGTTATTCTTAAAAATAATTCTAAATAGTTTACAAACATTCTTCTAAAAAACAACGAAAAATAATGTTGTTATTTTTTCTTCAAGCATTCTATATTTGTCTACTATTTTAAAGAGTTTAAACTACTCTTTATCGTTTCAATTTTTGCAATTGTATCTGCTTCTTTCTTTCTTTCTATAATGATTACTTGTTCTGGTGCATTAGAAACAAATCGCTCATTAGAAAGCTTCTTCGTTATTCCAAACAAAAAACCTTCTGCTCTTTTTAACTCTACTTCTAACTTCTTTATTTCTGCTCCAATATCTATGTTTTCAATAGAAATAGGTACAAAATATTCATTTGACTTTACTCTAAATGAAGCACCTTCTACTTTTTCTGCTACCTCCTTTATCGATAGCGTATTTGTTAACTTCTGAATAACAGCGTCAAATTCATTTGAATTGGTATCATTATTAATTACAAATAATGATACGCCATCTTTAAAAGAAATATTTTTATCTTTTCTAATGGTTCTGATTCCTGAAATTACGCCTGATGCAAATTCAAAGTCTTCAATAATTTCTGCATCATAATCTTTAACTGTGGGATATTTAGAAACAATCAACGCCTCTTCTGGAGTTCTTTCTGCTATGTATTGCCATATCTCTTCAGATAAAAATGGCATAAAAGGATGCAATACTTTTAAATTATTTTCTAAAACTTCAATAATAGCGTCAAATGTTTTTTGGTCTATTGGTTGCTGATATGC
>ENA-ORXF01002459-ORXF01002459.1-marine-metagenome-genome-assembly--contig:-NODE-2459-length-11037-cov-21.263504_pt1 | contig 11037 bp, 13 predicted proteins | sample MGYA00237864_ERZ511476 | MGnify/ENA primary metagenome ERZ511476 (study PRJEB26306, sample SAMN06343908) | marine metagenome | isolation source: coastal waters | place: Atlantic Ocean: West Antarctic... | reverse complement strand
CTAAAGGTTGGTGTATTGAGAATAAAAATTGGTAAACAACAAGAAAACTGGTACAACCAATTCAACTCGGTCACAGTGGAATAGTTTGGAGTGTAACTATTTATGTATGAGTTTGTAGGAAATTTAATAGGTAGTTTCTTCTATTGGTGTGTTGATGTTTTGGTATTCATCGGAGAAGTAACGGGTATGGGATATGCATTAGCAAATATCGTAATATTTGTAATACTTCAACCATCTTTAATTTTACTTTTCTTTGTTTTATGGAGAAGGGAAAAAAGTCGTAACGAGAAATAGGACTAGTCCATCACAGTTGAATAAAGATAGATTTCTCGGTTGAGCAAGAATTAGAAAAGAACAAACTTTTCTTAAATTCCAAGTCTTTAAGATAATCATAACCAATTCTTGAATAGCCTTACTATCGATCGTCAGTTATCTTATAATATTGCCTAATTTCAGATAACAGTTGCAATAATGACAATTACATACAGACTTTCATATCAATGGAGTAATTAGAAATGGTGGAAGACTTAACAACCACAGAAGGGCTGTCAGAAAAATTAAATCATAGGGAATTTACTATTATTGAGTGTTGGAGCTTCAGGTGCGAACAATCTAGGCATGTTGCCCCATTAGTTTCAAAACTAGCTTTTGAAAAAAATGAAAACTGCAGTGTATTTAAAGTTAATATCGATATGTCTCCCGAGTTGGCAAGTATGCTGGAAGTTTATTCAATACCAACAATATTTTTGTATCGAAAAGGAGATCTCATTGAGAAATTTGATGAGACCGTAAAATATGATGATCTTTTAACAATAATTGAGTAGGTGAAACTAGAATGCTCCCATTAAAAACGATACGAGGGAAAAACCAAGCACATCGTGAAAATCGTGCTAAAAAAGCATGTGATGTATTAGCAAGATTAGAGCAGAGTTTTCACTTACCCGAAGAGTTTAGTTGGGGGCAATGGAAAATACTCCATGCCAAGATGGTTGAAGCGATTAATGTCGAAAGCTTAATAGAATTTCAAATAGTTTCTGATATTGCGCCACAAATTACAGGGGGAGGCGGTGAAACCTATCTAAAACGGATGCGTGACAACAGTGATGATGACTACCGATTTTATATGGCAACTTATAGAGAAACGTTATGCGGCCATCCCAATGACTTAGTTGTAGTAGATGGCACTCCGATAACAAGAACTGCTATGAGGCACTTGCATCATTTTTCAGTTATTAATAGGTTTTATTCTCGTTTGAATCTTGAGAATACATACCATTTGGAAATTGGAGGGGGTTTTGGAAATTTATCAAGACTCTTATACCAATATAATTTATTTGAAAAAATTTTCATAGTAGACTTTCCCGCATTGACTGCAATTCAGTACTTTTTTTTAACAGAGTTTATAGAGGAGTCAGATATCTCTATATGGGATGGCAATGAATATCTCGTTGGTAAAGAGTCTTCGAGAGTATGCCTGGTCACGGCAGATGCTTATCCAAAAATTCAATTCCCCGTAGGCAAAAAATCTTTTTTATCATCAAATATGGCGATGACTGAGATTGCTAAAGCTGGCCAAGATTATTATCTCAAAAATCATGATTATGACTATATCTATGTTTCGGGACAAGCCTCCTCTGTGAGTCCTCCAGGAGGCAATCATTTGGGTGATTTGGAAGCCATCAATAATAAGGCTCTTTTTAAAATGCTGGTTGAAAAATACTACCCTGTATTATTCGAACGAGGAGACTACTACACAGAATTTCTAGGTTTAAAATCCTAGTCGCATAACTTCAAACAGTTCTTTAAGCGGAGAAAGTTAGAGTGATTATTTGCATAATCTTACTTTTGCAATGCTGAATATCTTATTTTTAAATTGGAAGTACTGGAAAATCCCCCAATATGAAACTTAAGCAACTCCATAGCAGAGGAATAGAACAGAATAGTGATTAAGTTTAAAAAAGAATACTTTTACTCTTTTTTTACTCTATCCTTAATTCTCTTTCTTTTTTTTATAAACACCACCGCAGGAAATAGATTAAGTTCTTTTGGTGAAATTATTTGTGGCGCGTTTTTTGAGTTTGACTCTATTTATGCCGAAAAAATTTGCCGTGATTAAATATACACTTTAGAACAAAACAGAGAACAAAATGAATAGAAAAGAAATTGAGTTTTATTTATAGTTTCAGCCAGAACCAACAAATTAATCTTCACTTATTTTATAAGAGAGCTATTGATTAACCATATAAATCTTCATAATAATAGTCAGCAAGCTCTAAGCTAAAGTATTTTTTTGAAACCTCTCTACATCGGCGATTTATTGTGTCGTCATCTAATAGAGAAATTATTTCATTACAATTTTTCCTTATTGCTTGATCAGAAAAATCTCTAGCAACAACTCCAACGTTATTTTCATATACTATTTTATCTAAGTCACCAACTCCAGAATTTACTACGCATGGTATACCAGATGCTAAAGCCTCTCCAAATCTTGTAGGAGCGCTGCCCAGCTTTGAAAAGTTAGAAATAAAAAACATCACAATAATATCAAATTTAGCAATTTCATTAGGCATTTTATCTGAAGATGCAGAATATATTTCAATATCCTCTTTCAAAATACCAAAACCACTCAATTGACGTAATAATTCTTGAGGATCATCTTTCGTAACCACTCTAAAGGTAGTTTTTGGATTTATTTTTTTAAAATGAGATAAAAAAGTGGCAAATTCTTTCATCATAAACCAACCACTATTTATCGTGCCAATAGTTCCAATAATAATATTCTCTTTAATAGTTAAAAAATTTTCGGAATTATTTTTATTAAATTTGAAATGGTCTACACAGGTTGGAATTGTATAAATTTTTTTGAGTTTAAATTCTGATTTGCTTAATAAATATTCTCTTGCTGCATCAGTTAAAACAATTGTAGCAAAGGATTTAGATATCAAAATAGCTTCTATTTTTTTTAGTAAAAAATATAGTGCAGATGATTTTTTTAAAGTCTTGGATGACACCAATTCGTCTGGCCAAAATGCCCGCATATCGAATATATATCGCACTCTAGAAAAAAAAAATGAATAAAAAAAAGCAGCTATACAAGTAACATAACTTCTACAATGAATATAGTGCATCTTATTTTTTTGTCTATCTAGAATTAATAAATAAATCATTGATAAAATGTCATAAATAGTTGCTAGCATTCTTGGAAATTTGTGATACTTCCTACTACTCCATCTAACTTTGTATGATTTAAATTTAGCTAAAATATTTTGTTTTTCAAGATCTGTTAGCTGATATTTTTCATAACTAATTATGTGAACTTCTGAAAATTTACTGATGAGATTTACGTAAGGAATTACTTGGGATTCAGCTAAAGATTCATGCATTCCCGTATAAGATAAATAAGTAACATTTTTTTCATTGTTACTCCTCAAAATTTATCCTCTCTTTCTCAAATACTAAAGGCCTATTAAGCAATTGAGTATATATTTGACCAATATATTCTCCTAAAATACCTATAAAAAATAGCAATATAGAGAACATTAAAAAGGCACCAATTATTAAAGGGGCCATCCCTAAAGAGAGACTGTCCCAAAACATTAACTTCATAACAAAATAATATATACCAACAATTATTGATAAAAAGCCAAAAATAAACCCTATAAAAATTGATAGCCTCAATAAAACTTTAGAATTATTAATTAAACCTAAGATGCCTATATCGTATAAAGTATAAAAGTTATTCTTAGTAACGCCTTTGTATCTAATTGGCTGTTTATAATTTATTTTTTTAACTTTATAGCCAATTTCCGCAATCATTCCTCTAAAAAATGGATAAGCATCTGGCATTTTTTGGAGCGCTTCTATAATTTTTTTATCATACAAGCCAAAACCTGTATAGTTTTCATATATTTCAGTTTCAGAAACTTTATTCAGCAAACTATAATATAACCCCCTTATTTTGAACATCAGGCTATTTTCTTTTGAATTCTCCTTGATGCCTAAAACTATATTGTATCCCTCTTCATATGATCGAATGAAGTCAACTATCATTTCGGGGGGATCTTGTAAATCTGCCACCAAAGAAATGACTACATCTCCACTTGCCTGCAGCATTGCATGAACTGGCGAACGTATATGCCCAAAATTACGTGAATTTACTATAATTTTTACATTATTATCATTTTTTGCAATTTCTTTAAGTATTTCAACTGTGTTGTCTGAAGATGCATTGTCTATAAAAATATGCTCATAATCATATTTATTTAGTTGACCTTCGATGACAACTTTAACTTGTTCATAAAGTATAGCCACATTTCCTTCTTCGTTGTAACACGGAGTAACAATACTAATTAACTTTTTTTCCATACATACCTTTTGTTTAAATTAAACCCTAAATAAGCAATGAAAGGGATTGCCAAGGCTCCACTATAATATAAATTAGCAACTAGTATTTCAAATAATAATATTAATAAAATATTTGCAAAATAAATTATTATGTAAATAAAAATAAATCTACTAAGCAAACTTACCGAATGATTTTTAAAAACAAGTCTTCCATATGATTGAAAATTAAATAATGCTCCCAGAATAGTTGATACTAAAACGGCTAAACTATAATGAAAACCAAAAAATAAAAAAATTGCAAAAACACAGTATCCAAAAGCTGTATTCAAACCCCCAACGAGAAGATATTTAAAGAGTTCAGTGTGTTTTGAAAACAAAAGTTGCTTCCCAAATTTTTATTTTAATAATCATCTGAGAAATACTGCGATAAGTTATTTATATTGCTCAATAAACTCATGAATAGTAGCGTGTAACCGGATGAACATAGCTTCTGTCATACCATGATGTAATGGAAGCAAGACACCTTTAGCCATAACCCTATCTGCATTCGGATACCCTTCCTCCAAAATCTTTTTAGAAATATTCTGACACATTGGCTGTCTTAAAATATTACCAGTGAAAACTACTCTAGTTTGAATATTTCTTTTTTCTAAGAAAATTTGAAATTCTTTTCGGGTAAACGGCGCATCTTCTTTGATCAGAATAGGAAAAGCCAACCAAGCTGTATTACACTCATGTGTCTCTTGAGGATTTGAAAAATAGTCAGGGTAAGTATCAAAAAACTTACACTGCCTCTCAAAGTTAGCTTGTCGTGAAGAAATATTTTGATCTAACTTCTCAAGCTGTACCATTCCAAAAGATGCACCTAGCTCATTACCCTCAAGGTTGTAGCCAACAGTCTCAAAAACAAACTTAGCATCATAATCAATACCATCCAGATCAACATTAAACCTATTTTCAATAGATTCACTTTTTTCATCAAATAATGAAGAGCTTCGCCCCCAAGATCTCAATAACTTTGCTTTTTCCATAACCTTTTCATCATTAATCGCTAAAGCACCTCCATTACCAGCACAGTTAATTATGTGGGAACCATAAAAACTGGTTATTGACATATCAGAATAGAAGCCAGACCCTTGGCCATTTATAGTTGCACCAAGTGTGTCAGCAGAGTCTTCAATGACTATTAAATTGAATTTATCTGCTATTTCTCTAATTGCAGGCCAATCACAAAGATTGCCCATCAAATTTGGCGCTAAAATAGCTACAGTTTTTTCAGTAATTTGTGCTTCGATTTGACTAACATCGATGCAGTAGGTTAGTGGCTCAACATCAACGAAAACAGGAATTAAATCATTTTTAACCAAACATCCAATGGATGTGGAAAAAGTTAGTGCAGGAGTTATAACTTCACCGCCTGCGGGAAAACTAAACGCCTCTACTCCAATAAAGAGCGCAGAAGATCCAGAGTTAACATATAGACAATGCTTCTTGTTAAATAGATCAGCAATCTTTCTCTCAAACTGCCTTGAGTAATTACCAAACTGGGTTGATTCAGACAAACACTTGATTACAGCATCAATTTCTTCCTGCCCATAAACAGTTTTTGCATAGGAAATTTGTTCTAAATCACTCATATTATTATTCATTTATTCATATCCTTAGTAAAATTATCAATTTCATTTATGCATACTTTTCGCATGTCAGCATCACTTAACCAGAGTTTATGCCATCGTATTATGCTTCCCAGCGTCATTTGTAAATCCCAAGTTGGCTTCCAACCCAAGAGTTCTGAAGCTTTAGATATATTTAATTTTAAAAAGCTAGCCTCATGAGGATTTACATTACCGTCCAAGCTCCAACTTGCATTTGGCCAATACGAAATCATTATATCTAAAATCCAGTTAACTGGCTTTATATCTTGTTCATTGGGGCCAAAATTCCAACTTTCTGAATATGTCTTATGATCATCATATAGTTTCTGTGCGAGCAAAAGATAACCTGATAACGGCTCAAGAACATGCTGCCATGGGCGTGTAGCATTAGGGCTTCGAACTATAACTGACTTATTTGATTCAAAGGACCTTAAAATATCAGGAATTAATCGATCATTAGCCCAATCACCTCCGCCAATTACATTTCCTGCCCGAACTGAAGCAACCCCAATGCCTAAATCATTTAAAAAGGAACTTCTGTATGATGCTGTAATTAATTCAGAACAGCCTTTACTGGAGCTATAAGGGTCAAATCCCCCCATAGGATCTGTCTCTTGATAACTTTTATCAAATCCTACATTTTCATAGCACTTATCAGTTGTAACATTAATAATGGCTTTCAAATTAGAGCAATTTCGAGCAGCCTCTAGCACTTTAGCAGTTCCAATAACATTTACTTCATAAGTCTCAATTGGTTCATCATAAGAGCGCCTGACAAGTGGCTGAGCTGCCATATGGATTAAAATATCAGGATTAAAACTCACCATACTGCTATTTAACAATTCTTGATCTCTAATATCTCCAATCTGTGAATCAACTAGAGTACCTATTTTTAAAACGTCAAATAAAGAGGGAGATGTAGGTGGATTTAGCGAATAACCCTTAACAGAACAACCTAATTGAAACAACCACAAAGAAAGCCAGCTCCCTTTAAAGCCAGTATGCCCAGTTAAAAAAACACGTTTTCCAGCCCAAAACTCTTGATCAAGCATTGTTAGCTACCAAGTTTTCCATGGGGCTTCATTTGTATCCCACAACTCTTGTAAATATACCATTTCTCTCATTGTATCCATTGGTTGCCAAAAACCATCATGAGTATAAGCCATAAGACTTCCATCCCTTGCTAAGCTCTTAAGCGGTTCATTTTCCCAGGTACAATCATCGCCAGTAATTCTATCCAAAACTTTTGGCGAAAGCACAAAAAAACCTCCATTAATCAAAGCACCATCGCCTTTAGGCTTTTCAGAAAATTGTAATATTTTATTATCTTCTATATCCAAAACACCAAATCTACCAGGGGCATATACAGCAGTTAAAGTTGCGTCTTTGCCGTGTTCTTTATGGAACTTTACTACTTTTGAAATATCGATATCTGAAACTCCATCACCATATGTAAAACAAAAAACCTCCTCATCTTTTACATAATCTGCTACTCTTCGCAGCCTTCCTCCAGTCATAGAGTTATCTCCAGTATCTACGAGGGTAACAGTCCATGGCTCAGCTCGCTTTTGATGAACTTTCATACTGTTATCTTGAATACTAAAAGTTACGTCTGACTGATGAAGGAAGTAATTAGCAAAATACTCTTTGATCATGTAGCCTTTGTATCCACAACAAATAATAAAGTCATTAATACCATGAGAAGAATACATTTTCATGATATGCCATAAAATAGGCATACCACCAATTTCAACCATTGGTTTTGGCTTAAGGCTTGTTTCCTCGCTAAGACGTGTGCCTAAACCGCCTGCTAAAATTACTGCTTTCATAGTTAGCTCCTATATATTTTAAATAATTGATATAACATCATAAAATTAATTCCTCATACTTTAATTAAATAATAGTTATTATCTTTTGCTATTAAATAAAAATAAACTTTTCGCATTTTTAATTGCATCTTTATAAATAAAGCCTGATAAAGCTATGTACAACAACATCAATGAAAACACAGGCTGGGAATACCTTGTTTCAATATTATAAAATGGCATATATATAAATAATGAATATAAAATAAACACTAAAGATAGATATGCAGCCCTATCCTTCTTCTTAATTATACCTGCTGTGATAAGAGCTAAAAATAGTAAAATAATAACTAAGTTTGCACCAAAAAAGAACGATTTTGATGCATACCAAAATACAGATTTAGTTTCAGCCCTCATTTGAAAAAGATCAGTTCTTGTGCCAATCCACATTTTAGGAACCCTATAAGCCCAATTACCTGAAACTTGCATTGGTTTTTTTATTAAATTATTTAATGCTTGATCACGGAAAAAGTCTTGCTCCATTTCCATATTTTTTCGCTTTTCGTTAAATAAATCTACTTGATTTTCTTCAATAAAACCCGTTTTAGCAGCAGATGAATATGAAAGATCATCACGCAGCCAAGTCCCTACCCATAAGTTTGTCCAAAAAATTCCTTTACTGATTCCGATGAACCCATCTGATGGCAATGAAGCATTTCTAATAATCCATGGTGAAAGAGCACATGAATAAGCTAACAAGAATATAGCTATATACTTTAAATTAGTTTTATTAAAAAGCATATATATAGCAATTAAGACAGGCAATAAAAGAAAGATATCCTTAACTAAGGTTACTAAACCCAGTAATATTCCTGGCAAAATGTAACCAAATAATTTGCTTTTATACAAAAATAATAATAATACTACTGAGATGAGAATAAGGGGGGACAATAAATTTTCAGATAAAACTCTTCCGTTATAAATAGCATCAAATGGAGATAAGCATAAAAATAAGAAAAGTAAAAATGCTGCCTTAGGCCTTGTTTTTTGTATTATAAAAAAGGAAATCAAATATGTTATAAATAATATTATGCTCTGTATGATATAAATATTAATAGCATTTATTTCTATATTTAATTTCAATAGAAAGGCCAGAAAAAAAGGATAGCCTGGTGCTCGAACTGAATACAAATCTCCTGAAACATGCGTACCATAATTTATTATGTTTTTTGCAACATCGATGTAATACTTATCGTCGCCTGAGCCTAGAAGAACCGCAAAGTCAAATTGTGCCCAAATTAACAATCTCACAATTAAAAACAATATAGATCCCAATATTATTGTGTTCAGTTTTGAGTTGTTATAATTGATCAATGTAGTTTTATAAATTATAAGAAAACAGCATTATACTGTATAACGCTTAGCTCTCATTTTTTTCTTCCAGCAAGAAACTGTTATGTTCTTCTCTACAGTGACTGATTAAGTTCGAACAGGGTGTGGTTTTTAATTAACTGAATTTCACTTTCCAAGGTGTTAAGTCTAAATCATTGCCATGTGTTTGAGGGTTAAAATCTTTATCAAAAAATAATTTGTAATCTGCATAATTGCTTCTTAATGCACCTTTTTTTAAAAAAAAGAATTTGAACATGCTTTTAAATGTAGATAGTTTCCAGAATTGTTTCTCGTGTCTTAACATCTTGATTGCAACTCTTGTGTTTGCATGAATCATATCAATCAATGCATATCTCATTACAATCTTCATTATTCTATCTGAACCATTTACTGCTTTATAAACGTCATATGCAACTGCTCTATGCTCTACTTCTTCTAAACTGTGCCACTTGAAGTTACTCTAAGGTTACGGTGGTTCTAATTATTCACTCTCAACATGAAACAATTTATTGTAAAGTTTCCACTCGCTGTCAATCTTTATGAAAGACAGGGTATCTAAGAAAGTTATACCTAAATATTTATCTCTAACTTTTACTGATGCTGTTGCGCCTTGTATTTCACATGAAAGAATTTCGAAAACTACATTTTCACCTTTTTCTTTTGGTGAAGGTTGTTGAGATGCTACAAAACCAGAAAAATCATCTACTGACATTTCCATAAAATCTCCATGTAGATATCCAACCACCTTTGCGTTGATATGAAATGCTTGTTTTACTTTGTCGGGATTGGATTCATCCATGCTATCAACATAAAGTTGAACTACATTTTCAATTCGTTCTTTATCACTCATAATTTTATCCTTTTGTTTCTCTTTAAATATTTTCTTTAAAAACTATTCTACTTTGTTTTATCGCCTTAATAGTATGACCATCCAACGACCAAGGTTTAAAATGTCGGCCAGCGCAGCCGACACATAAGTGAGGGCTGCTGCCGTCAGAATACTATTAACGGCTTTTTCATTTGACTGCGATACGTATTTCCCTTCCCTTAATAAAGGGAGCGCTTTAGAAAAACTTGCATCAAATTCAATTGGCAGTGTCACCGCATGAATCATCATGCGAGCAATAAAACCAGATAGCCCTAGGAAAATCAATAAAGAAAATGGCATTGGATGCCGCGTAATAATACCGATCACTGGCGATAAAGAGATAATGATAACACTCCAACGAGCCACCTTATCAACAATGGGGATCATCTTTGTTCTAGTAGCCAAACGTTTGTCACCCTGCTGATCCTGAATTGCATGTCCAACCTCATGAGCCGCGATAGCGATTGCGGTTAATGATTTAGATTCATAATGCTCCCGTGAAAGCCTAACTTTTTTTTCAATTGGATCATAATGATCCCCTAGCTCAGTTACTTCGACCTTCACATCTTTTAAAGAAAATCGCTCAATCAAATGCTTTGCGAGCTCTCCCCCAGAACCCGGCATTTCAGGCTTTTCCGATGAATACCTCATCATAACCAACTTCACCCACACAGATGGTCCAAATACCAGTGCTAGAACTATGAGCGTACCCGCCGCTAAAACCATATTTTCTCCTGCTAAAAAAATTATTCTCTGTTTTATTCTACTCGACAGTTACGAAGAGTTAAAAAAATTATTCTCTGTTTTATTCTACTCGACAGTTACGAAGAGTATAAAAGTGTCTACTTGTTGGTTTGTGAAACTTTAATAAAAAATACTCTGACATCTAAGGTAAGATCTAAGTAGTCAATATTTTGGAGTATATACCTATGTCTAATCTTATAAATCAACCTTTTGTTTTGTCTTGTGGGCA
>ENA-ORXF01002457-ORXF01002457.1-marine-metagenome-genome-assembly--contig:-NODE-2457-length-11042-cov-5.624441_pt1 | contig 11042 bp, 9 predicted proteins | sample MGYA00237864_ERZ511476 | MGnify/ENA primary metagenome ERZ511476 (study PRJEB26306, sample SAMN06343908) | marine metagenome | isolation source: coastal waters | place: Atlantic Ocean: West Antarctic... | reverse complement strand
CATTTTTATTACTCCTAATAATAAAAAAATAAAAACTGTAAATTAAAATTATTTAATCTATTACATCTATCTTATCTTCATTGTTCGACTAGGGGAATTAAAAAATAAAAATTTAGATTAAAATCATGATATTTATTAAAGCCAGCCTATAAAGATTTTATGATTAATACTTTGTAGTCTACCGAGAGATGTTTATAGAGATAGTCTTATTGAGAACCACTTATTGAGAACCACTTTATTTTATCTATTATTTTTGCGTAAAAAATAGCCCCTTCTTTTGAATAATGAGCATGATCAAAAGTCAATTTATACCCATTACTGTCTAAGACGAAGCATCGTTTCGATTTGAGGTCGCATTGATAGTCTCTTTTATCTAAAAATGTAACTCCCATGTGATTGGCAAAACCTGATAAGTTTCTGTTGACCAAATGAAGTTGGTTATTTTCTAGATCCCTATAAGCTAATTTTTCAAGATTAACTAATTCGGAAGGAGTTGGGTACCGTTTATTATCTTTAGCAAATACCTCAATATCAATATCTCCCGTTGACGTTTGCTGAAACTCTATAGTTGATGAAACAAATATAGGAACTTTTCCATCTTTCCGCACTTTATTAACTATTTCTTCAAGCTTAGTATAGTCATTGACGTCTTCAGGAAGCCAATTAGAAGCTAAAATAATATAATGAGCCCATTCGTATTGGGTATTAAGATTTTCTGTAAATTCATCATTATCTCTTGCAGATCCCTCGCAAAAAGTAGAGCCCGTTTTCAAGAAGTCATTAAAACAACTAATTTGATAGTTGTAATCATCATTTCGTTTAATTGGTGATGTGAGAGTGATATTAAAATTATCTGATACAGATTTACTATTACTTAAAAGCATTAATAAATCATCAGCATGAGAATTGCCAACAATTAGAATATTCTGATTTGATTTTTTACCGTCGACAGAATAATCAAAATTGTGTTCAAAATATTCCTTTTCCGAACCGTAACTACCTCTATCTAATAATCTTGAAATAGGTTTTTCTGATTTATCACTATTAATTAAGCTGTCACTATTAATTATATATATGCAAAAAGAAGAAATAACTGTCAAGAAAATAGTAACAATAAGCCAAAAAGATTTACTTAAGACTTTATTTCTATTGCGGAAAGGTTGCTCAATATACCTATATGAAATATTTGATAATATAAAAATTAATAAGATATATATTAATTTTTCTAAATTTGCGATAGAACTATCCGTCAGCCTTATGAATGCAAAAATAGGAAAGTGCCAAAGATAAGCAGAGTAACTTATTAGTCCAGTACGAACAAAAATATTTGACCCTAAAACTCTACCTACCAAGTCATTTGAAGAAGAATAACCGATGATGAGAGCAGTCCCAATGATGGGGATAATAGTTAAATAACCTGGATGAGGGGTACTAAAATTAAAAAATATAATTGCAAAAATTATAAGAGATATTCCGATAATAGGAAAAATTCTTGTGAGCCTACTCTTTATAATCGTACCATTAATTTCTAAATATGCTACTGATGATCCTACTAACAGTTCCCAAAACCGAGATATTGGAAAGTAAAAATTTAGCTCTGCATTCCTACTACCAATAACTTCTGCAAATTGAATGCTTAAGAAAAGCATTACCAAAATTAAAATGAAAATATAGTTTTTAAGGAATTTAAAAAAAAGAAAGAGCAGAATTGGAAATATTATGTAGAATTGTTCTTCAATTCCCAAGCTCCATGTATGAAGAAAAGGTTTAAGAAGCGAGCTCTCAGCAGCATATTCAGTTGTTACAAAATAAAAAAAGAAATTCGAGCTAAAAAACAGAGAGGAAAGAATGCTTTTAGCATACTCAATAAGGTTTGTATGGAATAGAATTTGCAATGCAAATGGAATGCTCACCAATATTACGGTAAACAGCATAGGTAAAATTCGGCGAGCCCTCCTTTCATAAAAATTAAGAAAGTTAAATGAGCCTTTATCAAAAAGCTCCTTAAGAATTATTTTTGTTATTAGATAACCGCTGATAACAAAAAAAATATCTACGCCAATAAAGCCACCTTCGAACCAATCATCCCCAAAAATAATAAATTTAGCATGATAAAAAATTACACTGACAACTGCTATAGCTCTTAGGCCATCAATTTCTTTTCTATAATTCATTCAAAAATATACTTTCAAAATTTATATATCTTTCAATTATGCATGATGATGTTGGTATTTGTAATCCCATTTTTTAGATTAAATATAATAAATATTGGCTGTATAATATGCAATAAATGATTTCCGACATTAATCAAAAAACCTTCAATACTCTAGTTGCAATTCTTGTTGCAATATTTACTACTGGCTACTTAAGGGTCCATTGGATTCCTTTTTTACCTGAACCAGATAGTGGGCATTACACCTTTTATGCTCAATATATTTACTCAAAGATATCAAATGGACAAAATATAGATGCCAATTTGCCAATTGCGCTATACGCATTTATAACTTCCTGGGTTTATGGTTTAGAAATTAATCAATTTATGGCATTACGTTGGATTGATTTATGTCTAGCTTTAGCTGCCTCCATTCTTTTTTTTAAAGTTATTGAAAAAGAGAGCGGTAGTATTTTATTTACTATAGCCTCAGTTTCCACATTCTTATTAATAATGAATGACTATTCTCTGGTTATGTATGGTTTTAGAAATAGTATATGGGCTGCTTATGTTCCACTCTTCCTAGCGCTTCTTATATCTCAGAATTCTTCTAAAGAAAGTAATTACTCATTTTATTTTATAGGAGCACTAGTGTCGCTTGGAGTTTTATTAAGGGAGCCATTCCTTATCTTTTTCATACTTGGTAGTTTTGCAATTTTATTTACTTATGGCTGGAAAGTTCTTATCAAATATTTTGTCGGTTCAGCAGTATTAGGATTTACTACTCTTTTAATAATATTTATGATTAGAGGGGAAGGAACCCCATTATCTATTGTTGAGTCCTACATAAATTTCTCTGGTGAAACTAAAACCATTGTAGGTGAGCTTAAAGTATCTTACTTTTTCATTGCTGCTATGACTATGATTAAAGCTTATTGGTTTGGAATAGTGCTATCTCTTATGTCATCTATCTATGTACTAAAACTATACTTAACTGACAAAAAATTAATAAGCATTCATCGGTTCTCATTCTGGTTAGCATTAGCATTAATTCCTATTATAGAACCACTACTCGGACTTGGGTTTTCTTATCATTTTGCAAATTGTATTCCTGGTCTAGTTGGTATTTTAGCTATGACATGGAAATATATTAGCCTTAATCAATCTAAAAATATTCAAAAATACTTATTAATAGCTATTTATGTTTTTTTTATATATGGGTCTTATCCAAATATATCTAAAACCTTAAGTATTGATGTTTATCAAAAAGAAAATGCTGTTATAAATGCATATAAGCAACTATGGAAAAATAATTATAACGAAAAAGAGATTATCAAATTATCAAACTTCTTAATCGCATCAGATATGATAAAAAAATTATCATCAAACAATTCAACTTTGGCAACAGCTGGGTTCGCAACACCTCTATTTCCTCTAACTGGATTATGACCCCCATCATTTGATTTATATGATTTAAGAGGGCTTTATTCAAGACTCAATTGGGACGAAGATAAGTTAGTAAAAATACTAAAAGAACAGAAGCCAACTATAATTATGCCTACAAAACAAATACTACCTGGCATACCAAATTTAACGAGAGCAATTCAAATGACTGGCCTTTATGAAAGAGTGGCTATTGTTTCGTACAGCCCAAATGTTTATTACAAATCTATTACAGGAGATATTTACAGACTGAAGAGTTTCAAAAAATAAAATGATTAATTTATTAAAAGAAATTATATTAAAAAATATACTGTTTATAAAATATGTTGCTGTTGGTGGTGTAAATACAATTTTTGGCTATACGATTTATTGGATACTTCTTCAGCTAAATTTTAATTTTGTAATTGCAAGCCTTATTGCCAATATAATAGGGATAATATTTAATTTCTTTACAATTGGAAGACTTGTATTTAAATCAAAAACAAAAAGTTTATTTTATAAATTTATATTAGCTTATGGTTTTCGATACCTGTTAACAGTAGCTGGTATTGCTTTTTTCCATTCATACGGTCTGAGTTATGAAATTGGTGGTGCGATAGTAATTATTTTTAGTGCAGTAATTGGATTTTTCTTGAATAAAAATTTAGTATTCAAAAGAATAAAAGAATAAAAGAATAAAAAAATAATTATATTGAAACAGCGATATTTTAGCGATCCAATAAATTACGTTTTAAACCTGAATCAACTTTCCTTCCTGAAACTATCATATTTCCTACATTTATATTTATTTTTACATTATCAAGGTTAAATACTTTAAGTAGCTTAATAAAAATTTTCTTTATTAAGCTAACTATAGGTAACAACCTTATCCAGTAATTAATTGAGTAGCGATTGGAAATAGCTTTAATGTGTATATCTTGATAATTTGTATTATTTAATAATAATCTAATGCTCTTTTTGGAAAATAATTGCATATGCTCAATATCAATTATTGGTGACTTTTTACCTAAAATTCTATTTACTAGTGACCTATAGTTATGAACAACCATTACAAAATACCCATCTTTTTTTAAGATTTTATTAACGGACTCGGATATCTCTCTTGGGTCATATACATGCTCTAAGGTCATAAAGCAGCAAACTAAATCATATTTCATTTCCTGAAAATTATCTACTTGAAAAATTCCTTCCTGTAAGTGGCTTTTAATTTCCGGGTGCGCGCTATTGATTGCTGATATGGATGGTTCAATTCCAGTTAAATTAGTAAACCCTTTTTTCTTCAAATTATACAAAAAGTCCCCGGAACCAGATCCTATTTCTAATATTTTACTTTTTGAATTTAATTTAGAAACCACTTCATTTATATGGTTAATATATGTTTCTGCTGCATCTATTGCTTCCTCTGAGCTATCATAATCAGCAGTATGGTAAGCCTCAGAAAGTTTTAGTTTATCGGGAGGAACTGTTACATAGACCAAGTCGCAATTTAAGCACCTTACCATTTCATGACACATGAATTCAGGATTTTTTCTTGATGCATAAGTAAATGATGTTATTTTTTTCTTATCAATATTTTCTTTTTGAAAAATAACACTATTTTTATTTGAATCAAAGCAAACTGGACATCTTCTAGATTTAGTTGTCAAAATTTTTACCTTACAACTCTGTTGTAATACCACTTCTAATAATTTCTGAACGTATTACTCTTGGCCTTTGTTTGACTTCTAAAATTATTTTTCCAATATATTCACCAATCAATGAAATAGCAAAAAGATTAATGGAACCAAAAGAGAGAATTAAAAGCATAATTGTTGTAGTCCCTTTCGGTGCAATTTCAGGAAAAAATATTTTTAGTAAAGCAAAAATTATGATTAGCATTACAGATAATATCAATGTAGCTACGCCTAAAACAGTCATTAGGTTTAGCGGGACATTTGTAAATGACAATATACCCATTTTTGCCCAACCAAGATTTTTTATTAAACTATTAGTTGAGGTACCAAACATTCGAGCTGGTCGTACATAGTCTACACCTACTTGTTTAAACCCAACAAATGCTCTAATTCCTCTCATAAATAAATCGCGTTCAGGGCATTTTAAGATCCAATTAACGACTCTTTTATCAAGCAATGAAAAATCACCGGCATCATGTGGAATTTTAATAAAACTTATTGATGCTAAGATTCTATAAAATGCTTTATACAATATTTCCCAAAGAAATGGCATTTCTCTTTTAGTTCTTACGCCATATATAACATCATTCCCTTCTCGCCATTTTTTAACAAAATCTTTAATCAATTCTGGTGGGTCTTGCAAGTCTCCATCTAACAATACAACGCTTTGCTTTGTTGATAACTCCATTCCACTCCTAAATGCCATTTGTGATCCAAAATTTCTTGAATGATTAATCCCGATAACTCGTCCGTCATTTTTTGATATTTTTTTAATTACGTCTATAGTATTATCAGGACTGCCGTCACAAACAAAAATAATTTCATAATCTATTTTTATTTCTTTAAATATTTTAGTTAGTCTTTCGTACATAATTGGAATTGCTAACTCATCCTTATAGCAAGCAATAATTGCAGAAATACTTCTTTTTTTATTCGCGGTATTTTTTTTAGTTATGGAAATGAAATCATTATTTGTTAGTGTGCTTAGCCAATTAAATGTTAAATTTAAACCATCGACTAAACTAGTTTTTGATTTCCATCCCAAAACCTTCTCTGCTTTTTTTGAGTCTGAATACCATTCATTTAAATCCCAGTTTCTTTTTTTCATATTACTAAAAATTGGGTTTTTTTTAATTTTATAAACTTTCTTAATGGTTAATGCTAATTCTTTAATTGTTGTTTTATTTCCTGTTCCGATATTAAAACTTTCACCATACAATTCTGGATGAATTTTGCTTGCTGCTAAAATAAATGCTTCACATGCATCCTTAATAAAAATAAAATCTCTTGAAATATCTGAATCCACTAATGGAGGAAATTTTTTTACTTTTGCATGATTTAATATATTAGGAATTAATCTTGATGAATCTTCAAGGGGTCCATAAACTGAATATAATCTAAGATTAATTGCTGGAAAATTTCGAGTTTTCCCCACATATTTTAAGAAATATGATGCTGCTATTTTAGAAGATGAATAATGGCTGTTTGGTTCTAGGCTTGAATCTTCTTTGGGTTGCTTCGAATTTAAACCATATTCGGAAGATGTACCAGCGTGTATGTATGCTGATACTCCTTTTTCTTCAAGCAAAGTAACAATATTGGTTAAGGATAAAAAATTTGTCTGGTAAACAATTTCATGGCTTTCTTCAAAAGAGTAAGCGCCATAAGATATAAAATCGAAAACTGTTCTTGGGGTAATTGTATTAATAAGATTTTTTAGTGCTACAGAATCATTTACATCAGTAAACATTATATTCTTTGTATCAACGCCCTCTAACCTCCATCCTTTCTCAAGCCTACACACCCCATAAACATCTTCTCTTTTTGATAGGAGTATTTTAAAAAGATTTGCTCCAATGAAGCCAGAAGCTCCTAAAACTAAAATTGGCCCCTCAAGAGATTGTATGTGCTTATTAATGTCCATTAATACCTGTTAATACTTAAGATTAAATTTATAATCTTGATAGTACATTATTTAAATCGATGCCACATTTTTTTCTAAGATATTTTTGTGATCCGCTTTTATCAAAATGATGTGAAGTAGCAAATAAATGAGTAAAGCTTTTAACGCTAATATTACTTCTAATTAATACTAGCGAAATCTGTGATCCTATTCCACCTTGAGCAACATGCTCCTCGATAACAAATAAATTTTTAATTGAATTTATTTGCTCAATTAAAATTTTTGGTAACGAGTCTTCGAGTATTGGTAGCTCACATAATATCCATAAATTTGGTCTCTTCTTTATATCTAATGCCTCAAAAGCTTTAATATAAGTCGTTGCTATAGGTCCTGTGACTATAATTACCGGGCCGTCACCAATAGTTATCTGCCTCCAGGTTTCGTATTTTGGTGGGATATACCTCTCATCAGATTCATCATATCCAAGTCTTATATACGTTGGTTTTTCATTAGAATTTGATAATTTTAAAATCGGATAAATATCTTCATTAAAGCATGGAATAAAAACTCTAAAATTAGTTAGTGTTAACAAAATCCCATAATCCTCAATCGCATGATGTGTCGCCCCCATTACGCCATATCCATATCCACCTCCATTGCCTAATAATTTAACGGGCAGATTATGAAAAGAGACATCGTTTCGAATTTGCTCAAATGGTCTTGCGTAACAAAATGGGGCAATACTATATACCCATGGAATAAATCCCTCGCTTGCCATTCCGGCTGCCACCCCAATCATATTTTGTTCGGCAATACCGGCATTTATGAATTTTTCTTTTAATTTGTCTCGTAATTTTTCAAGAGCCATAAATCCAAGATCGCCAGTAAGAAAAATTATTTCGTTGTTCTTATTAGCTAGCTTGATGAGACCATCAGAGAGTTGCGTTCTCATGCTCTATCAACCTCCTTAATTGCCTGATTATACTGGTCTTTGTTTATTGGTAAATAATGCCACTCCATTTTATTCTCCATAAAACTTACGCCATTACCTTTAATTGTCTCTAAAATTATTATCCTGCATTTATTTTGTTTTTTCTTTAATGATGTCAATATCTCCTCAGGAGAGTGGCCATTAATAGTTATAACCTCTATATCAAACCCATTAATAATTTTATTCAATGGAGACAATGAAGCAATATCATTTGTGCTTCCAAAACCCTGCAGATTATTGTGGTCAACTATTATAGTGAGATTGTCTAAATTATGATGGCAAGAAAAAATAAGAGCTTCCCACGTTGAGCCCTCTTGCCATTCTCCATCAGAAGTCAAACAAAAAACTTGCCCCTTAGTGGATTTTATTTTTTTTGACAGTGCAATACCAGCAGATAAAGATAGGCCATGGCCTAAGCTACCAGTTGCAAATGAAATATTTTTAATTTTATTTGGTAAGGGGTGTCCTGCTAATAAAGTATCGTCTTGATGGAAGGTGATTAGATCTGAATCTTTTAAAATTCCAATCGACCAAAGAGCTACATATAGTGCCCCTGCAGAGTGGCCTTTAGAAAGAATAAATTTATCTTTGGAAGATATGAACTTATGAAAAAGCACAATTAATATATCAATACATGATAAATTTCCACCAATATGCCCAACTCCAGACTCAAAATGCATTTTAAGTAATCTTTTTTTGGCAGATTTAATTATTTTTTTAATATTGCTTCCTCAACTTTTAAAAATATCTAATATTATTGTAATTTCTTTTTATTCTAATTTTAACAAAATTAACTTCATATAGAAAAATTCTTCTAATTTTAACTATACAACTTAATTGTATTAGAATAACCCCTAATATGTTTAATAATATTATCACTTCTAAATTATTTCCTTTCTTTGTTGCCTTTACTGTAGCTATCTTAACTACTGGGTTTTTAAGGCTGCAACTTTTTACAGGCGTGCCTGATTCTGATGGTGGTTTTTATACTTTTATAAATCAATATTTTTATCATGCTTTAAATAATGGTGAAGATCTAAAAGGCATCCCTATACATTTATATCAAATGATGACTTACTGGGTTTACGCGCTCGATGTGAATCAACTGATAGTGTTAAGGCTGATTGATGGTCTGGTAGCAATCACTGCCTCAATTATATTTTTTAAAGTGATTATAAAAGAAAGTGGTAGCTTACTTTTCACTGCAATTTTAATGATTCCTATATTGATCCTAATGAACGATATTGAGGTTGTTGGCTTTGGATTTAGAAATTCTTATTGGGTTGCATACATTCCATTATTTACTGCATTACTAGTTTGGCAAAAGTCTTCTAAAGAAGACGCTTTTTCTTTTTATATCATTGGTGCGCTGGTCTCTTTAGGCATTTTATTCCGAGAGCAATGCCTGCCTTTCTTTTTATTCGCGGGGATTACGATATGGATTGGTTATGGGTGGCGCGTACTTCTTAAGTATTTAATTGGCTCTGCAATACTGGGGTTTAGTGTTCTGGCAGTAGTGCTTAGTTTAAGGGGATGGGATTTACTTGATCTCATTAATTCATATTTATTTCACAGCAATTCCCAAACCTACCATGTAGGGGGCTTAAGTGACTACAGTAATATTACATCAAAAATGTTCATCAATTCTGGGCTAAAGTCATTAAAAGCTAATTGGTTTATTTGTATTACCGCCCTAGCCTCAATTATTTACCTTATTAAACCATATGCGACGGGATTATTAGCCCCCGTATATGCATTAAATAATGTGGATATTGAATATTCTGATTATAAAAAAAGAATACGCATGAGTCGGGTTTATTTTTGGTTGTTGATGGCGTTGATGGGACTTACTCAGCAACTATTTACTCCAACAATGTTTGAATATCATTTTGCCCAATGCCTCCCAGGATTAGTTGGATTAAGTGCCATGGGCTGGAGATCTATCAATAGGAATGAATCTAAGCAGGTTAAAATATCCTCACTCCTAATTCTTTGGTTAATGAGTCTAATTGTGATTGTGCCAACAGTAAATCAGGACATCGTAAAAAGTATCCGAATATACGGTCCTTCAGATGCAATTGATTGGTCAACTGCTGAGGTATTTAGAAGTCCTGAAATGGTTCAGAGAAGTCAGTATTTAACCATAGCAAGCAAGGTTTATGGGCTTTCAAGGGATGATTCGACTTTAGCGTCAAGTGGCAGCATGCAAGTGTTGAACCCACTCACCGGAATGCTACCTCCAGTATTTAAATACTGTTGCTTAAGTGCTCTATATTCAAGTCTTGATTTTGATGCTGAAAAGCTAATACAGTCAATAAAAAAGCATCGTCCTACTATAATTGTTAGAATTGATTCGGATTTTCCAGGTATTGTTGAAAAAACAAACCTTTATAATAAGGTAGCAGTTATACCAAAAAATTTATCAATTGACTATGGTTGGAGATCAGTAATAATTTACAGATTAAAAGATTTTAAATAACTCTTAAACATTAAAACTTTCAATAAATTCACTAATAGTTTCATGAAGCCTTTCAAACATACTTTCAGTTAATCCATGATGAAGTGGCAATAAAACACCTCTTTCCATTACGGAATCAGCATTTGGATAGCCCTCATCCAAAACCTTATATTTAGTCCCCTTCATCATTGGCTGCCTTATAATATTCCCTGTAAATACAACTCTTGTTTGAATATTTCTATTTTCTAAATATATTTGAAATTCTTTTCTACTAAAAGGTGCATTTTTGTTTATAAGAATCGGAAACGCCAACCAAGCAGTTTTTATATTATCTGTCTCTATTGGGTTACTAAAATAATTTTTATATTGATCAAAAAATATTTTCTGCCTTTTAAAGTTATTTTTTCTAATTACAATATTTT
>ENA-ORXF01002455-ORXF01002455.1-marine-metagenome-genome-assembly--contig:-NODE-2455-length-11049-cov-4.487878_pt1 | contig 11049 bp, 11 predicted proteins | sample MGYA00237864_ERZ511476 | MGnify/ENA primary metagenome ERZ511476 (study PRJEB26306, sample SAMN06343908) | marine metagenome | isolation source: coastal waters | place: Atlantic Ocean: West Antarctic... | reverse complement strand
GGATTCGAACCCTAGTTAGGCTATTAACCTAAGCCAGTTTTCAAGACTGGTGCATTCAACCGCTCTGCCATCCCACCAATTGAAGGCGCGATTATACAGCGCCTTTTTCTTCTAACAAGTACCAATTGCACCTTTGGTGTATTTTAATCGGTGGAATCAGTATTTGTGTCTACTTTGGTAGCTGCTTTTTCAGCCACTGCCTTTTTTGGCTTGGCTGCAGCTCGCTTTTTACGTGGATCATTGGACGCACGTGCTACAGGCTTTTCCGTCGCAGCGGATGGGTTTGGAGCAGGTGCTGCTGCCGGAGCTTTAACCGCTGGAGTAGGTGTCTCAACACGCTCTGTACTGACCGCCACCTTAACTACTGGCTTTGGTTTTTTCCTTGGGTCATTACTTGCTCTGACTTCCTTGGGTGCTTCGACGTCGCCTGGCTTAGTGGCCGCAGGCTTCTTGACGGCTCTGGGCTTAGCCTTGGCTGCAGGTTTCTTTGCCGTCTTTGGCTCTGCCTCTGTCTGAGGTGCCGTTGCGGGCTTCTCATCAGTTACGGCAGCGTTGCCCGCTTCGGTCATGGCTTGGGTTACCTTTGGCTTAGCAGGTGCTTTGCGCCTAGTGCGAGTGGCTTTTGGCTTGGTTGCCTCAGTTTCAACAGTTTGAGTAACAGCCGGCGCTGAGGTATCTGTAGCTGCAACTGGAACCGCTTGGTCTTTTGTTGCTTCGACTTTAGACTCTTGAGGCGCGCTTGGTTTGGCGTCTGCTTTCGCAGCTTCACCGCCCAAAATTACCGCAGTTTGATCTAACATTTCTTGCGGAACGTCTTGCCGCTGACGACGACGGCGAGGCCCTCGGCGCTTATCATCGGGGCGACGTTGCAGCTGATCTGTCTTAGGCGCATTAGACGCAGAGTCCGTGGCAGTTGTTACTGCTGTATCTGCAGATACCACTGGCTTGTTGTCTTGGTCTTTCGGCTTATTGTTTCTGTTTCTTCGATTGCCGCTATTTCGGTTTTGGTTATTCCTCGATTCATTCTTCTGATCATTCGGTTGATTAGTCTTTTGATCATTCGATTGATTAGCCTTTTGATCATTGGCTTTATCATTGGCTTTATCATTGGCTTTATCATTGGTTTGATTGTTATCAAGCAAAGTGGTTTAATTAAAATCAACTCATCAAAGCTTAAATCAACATCGATTGCTAAATTACCTTGATTAAAAATTACTTCAACTCTTTTATACACATTAAGAAGTGCTATTGATTCTTTATCACCTGATTTAGATTTTTTAGATTCTTTTTGCATTGCTTTATCTAAAGTTTCCATATCGGCAAGTATTAACTCAGTATTGATAGTTTCAATATCCGATAAAGGGTCTATTTTTCCGCCAACATGAATAATATTATCATCATTAAAACATCTTACAACATGCATAATTGCATCAGTCTCTCTTATGTTTGCTAAGAATTTGTTACCCAAGCCCTCACCCTTAGAGGCTCCCGCCACAAGGCCTGCAATATCTACAAATTCTACAGTGGCTGGCTGTATTTTTTTTGGGGAAACAATATCTTGTAAAGCTTTAATTCTTAGATCAGGCACTTCAACAATACCTATATTGGGCTCTATGGTGCAGAATGGATAGTTTTCTGCATCTATCCCAGCTTTAGTTATAGCATTAAATAGAGTCGATTTTCCAACATTTGGTAGACCAACAATTCCACATTTCATAAATTGATCCTAATATATTATTTTGAGTGAAGGTTTAGCATTGCTTTTTCAAAGTCACCGGTTGTTAATAATGAAAAAATTTTATAACTATTAAAAATACTATCTTCAATAGCTACTTTTTCTAATTTTGTTGGCTTGTTTAAAACATAGTTATTAACTAAACTTTTTTCACCTGGATGTCCGATACCAAGCCTTAGGCGCCAAAAATTATTTGTTTGGAGTAAGCTGGAAATACTTTTTAATCCGTTATGCCCTCCATGCCCGCCCCCAAGTTTTAATTTAGTATTTCCTGGCGACAAGTCAAGCTCGTCATGCACTATAAGTATTTCTTCAGGCTTAATTTTATAAAAATTAGATAAAGCAGCAACAGATTTACCGCTATCATTCATAAACGTACTTGGTTTTAGAAAAAAGTATTCACTATCATCTGAGTGCTTAGCATATGTGCCATAGAATTTTGAGCTATTTTTTAAAGACAAACGATGGTTTTCAGCAATAAAATCTACCCACCAAAAACCACTATTATGACGAGTCTTTTGGTAACTTTCACCAGGATTTCCAAGACCAACAAATAATCTTATTCCGTTCATTAGAATTTAATATAATCCTAAAATTAATTCTGTGATAAAAAGATTACTCTTTTGATTCTTTTTTTGAGTCATCAGAAGACTTATCAGTTGCTTTATTTTCTGAATTTTCTCCATCTTTAGCTGCCTCACCTTCTTCGCCTTCAGGAGCTGCCTCACCTTCTTCGCCTTCAGGAGCTGCTACCACTTCTTCAACAACAACTTTAGGTCTAGATATAGAAGTTACGATTGGATCATTATCTTCTGATAAACTGGACAACTCAACACCTTCTGGTATTTTTATTTCTGATAGGTGAATTGAATCCCCAATTGATAAATTGATTAAATCAACTTCAATATAAGTTGGTAAGTCTTTAGGAAGACATGAAATATCTGCTTCAATCATAATATGTGAAACGATACCGCCTTCTAACTTAACTCCTGGAGCAACTTCTTCATTTAGGAAATGGAATGGTATCTTAACACTTAGTTTTTTATTCTCATCAATTCTCTGAAGGTCAATATGTTGAATATTATTTCTTACTGGGTGCATTTGGAAGTCCCTAAGTAATACGGGTTCTTTTTTACCATCTAAATTTAAAGTAAGAATTGATGCATGAAAAGCCTCATGCTTAAATTGCATAAAAAGTTCTTTGCTATCTAACTCTATACTCATTGATTCATTTTTCCCACCGTATAAGACTCCAGGAACTTTGCCTGAATGTCGAAGACGGCGGCTCGCACCCGTACCTTTCAACTCTCTAATCTTTGCATTTATTTCAATCTTCATTTTTAACTACTCCTAAATAAAAATAGACCCGCGACCAGGCCTATTAGTTAATTAAATCTCTATTTACCTATTAAAGTTTCTATTCCATAAACAAGGAACTAACTGAATCTTCATGACTAATTCTTCTTATAGTTTCTGCTAATAACTCGGCTACCGATAATTGCCTGATTTTTTTAGTATTTTGTGCATTTTTATGTAGCGTAATTGTATCAGTAATTACAATTTCATCAAGTTCAGAATTATTGATTGAATTTATTGCATCACCAGAAAATATAGGGTGGGTTGCATAAGCAACTACTTTTTTTGCACCACGTTTTTTTAGGGCAAGGGCGGCTTCACACAAAGTGTTCGCTGTGTCAACAATATCGTCAATTATGATGCATGTTCTATCTTGAACATCGCCAATAATATTCATAACTTCTGATACATTCGGTTTCGGCCTTCTTTTATCTATAATTGCCAAATCTGAGCCCAATATCTTTGCACAAGCACGAGCTCTAACAACGCCACCAACATCTGGCGATACTATTACCATATTTTCGTGATTTTGTTTCACAAGGTCCTCTAATAGTACTGGAGTGGCATAAATGTTATCGACTGGTATTTCAAAAAACCCTTGTATTTGATCGGAATGGAGATCCATTGTTAAGAGCCTATCAACTCCAACACTTGTAAGCATGGTTGCTACAACTTTAGCTGTAATTGCAACCCTTGCAGACCTAGGACGCCTATCTTGTCTTGAATACCCTAAATAAGGAATAGCCGCTGTAATTCTTGCAGCTGAAGATCTTCTCAAGGCATCAACCATTACCATAATTTCCATTAAGTTGTCGTTAGCAGGGTGACTTATTGATTGGAGTATAAAAACATCTTTACCACGAACATTCTCTAATAATTCGACCATTGTTTCTCCATCACTAAAACTTCCAACAGAAGCCTTACCTAATTTGATGTCTAAATGTTTGGCTACTTCTATTGCAAGTTGTTCGTTGGCATTTCCTGAAAAAACCATCAAGCTTTTATTATTCAAAAGTTTGTCCTCTAAAATTGGCTGGGGAGGAAGGATTCGAACCTTCGCATGCATGGATCAAAACCATGTGCCTTAACCAGCTTGGCGACTCCCCAATTGATCGGTTGAATAAAAAGGGTGAACCGATAAGCCCTTAACAATAAAGCAATTAGCATTTCTTGGTTTATTTTTTTTTATTGATTCTGCCATTTTAAGATTTTTAGCTCTTATAAAAATACTTGAACCTGTTCCGGACATTTTAGCATTCCCAAAACAACGCATCCACTTTAAAAGATCAGCCATTTTTATATATTTTTTTATAACTGTTTCCTCAAGATCATTTTTAAAAAAATCATGATCAACAGCTTTATAAGAGGACGCTATTTTCAACGGAATTGAAGAATTTGTCAATTTAAAACCACTAAAAATTTTTTTTGTATTGATGCTTAAATTTGGCACCATAACAATGTAAATATAATTAGAAATTTTGATGTCATACAAAAGCTCACCAATTCCTTCAACCCATGCATTTGTCCCATTGATAAAAAAAGGTATATCAGCACCTAATTGTAAATTAGATTTGATAAGCTCTGTATTGCTAAAATTAAATTTCCCTAATTTATTGATAGCCATTATAACTGTTGCAGCATTTGAACTTCCACCGCCAAGACCAGCACCTATAGGAATTTTTTTATTTATAATAATATCAGCACCAAGCTGGCGATCTTCTAGCATCAACTCCGCAGCTTTGAATGCAAGATCATTTTCAGGTTTAATTAGCAAAGATGAGTTTTTAATATTTATTTGTGTATCTTCATATCTAATCTTAATAAAGACCTCATCTTGCAAGTCAATTAATTGAAATATACTTTGAAGGTTGTGATAGCCATCTTTTCTCTTATTAATAATTTTAAGAAATAAGTTTAATTTCGCTGGAGCTAAAAATTTAGTATAGCCCGCCTTTAATAGTTCATGAGCACCTTTCATAAAATCCAATCTGATATAAATATTTTTAGGCGAATATTGGCTTTTTCAAACTCAATTATATTTGGAAGTATTTGATCCTTAATAGCTCTATTTCCTTGATAATGAATGCCCCAATTTTTATATCTAATTGTAATATTATTTTTATTAGATAATTGCTTTGGGGGATTTATAATAAATTCTTTTAGTAAAAAAATATTCTCTTTCTTGCCAAAAATTTTAGAAATTAATTCTTCAGAGTCTTTATTATTCTTAGAGAATTTTAAAATGACTTTTTTTTCTAGTTCAAATAAGACAATTTCTGCAATTTTAGTATTAAAAGGATTTAGTATATGGATAGTATCTTTATTACCTTTAAAATCCCATAAAATTTTTCCTGTTTGCCCTTCATTATTTACAAACAGAGATAATTTTCCTTTGAGTTTAAATTCATTAGTTATTCTCGTGGGCAATGCATTCTTGTATTCTTCATAGGATAGAATTTCAGCATCTTGTTTTAAAAAAGGAATCGAACAACTTGAAAGAAATAAAACAAATAGAGTAACTAAAGTTATTCTCATATAATTAAATACTACCTAAATCTATTAGTAGTTTCTAGTAAAACAGTGTTACTTGGATAACGGTTTAGGGAGTTTTTCCATACTTCTTTAGCTTCTTTTTTCTTGCCCTGAGTCCAAAGAATTTCTCCTAAATGAGCTGCAATTTCTGGATCTTCATTCATAGCATAAGCTTTTTTTATGTATTGCGATGCAATATCTAAATTACCTAATTTGAAATGGATCCATCCCATACTATCTAATATGTAATGATTATTTGGCTCATAAGATAAGGCAATTTCAATATATCGCTTAGCTACTTGTAACTTAATATTTCTATCAGCATACGAGTAACCAAGGGCATTATATGCTGTTGAATAATCTGGCTTCAATTTAATAGCCTCTAAAAGAAGTTGCTCCATTAGCAATGTATTACCCATTTTTTCTGAAATCATTGCATAATCAAATTTAAATTCGTGAGAATCTTTAAATTCATCTTCTTCTAACTTCATCAGATCATAAGCATCTTGGTTTCTATTTTCCATCAAAAGTAATGACGCTCTGTTTCTAAGGATAATTAGTTTTTCATTTGGTAAAAGATTTCTTTTTTTCAATTCTTCTAACATCTCAATTGCTGAATCAACAGAGTTGTATTTAGCAATAAATTCAGCCATTAATATTCTAGAATCTAAAAAGTATTCACCACTAGTTATTTTTTTTAACCAAGTGACAGCTTCCTCAAAATCGCCTCTATCATCATAGATTCCTGATAAGTAGATATAAATTTGAGCAGGTTTAGAATGACCTCGATCCAGACTTTGCATAAAGTATTTTTCTGCAAGTATATTATCATCAAGCTCCATTGATAATAATGCTACCGTTAAGCTTATTTCTGAAGAGGCTAGTGAGCTGTTAACTAATTTCAAAAATTGTTTTTTGGCCTCATCGTATTTTTTAATGTTAGTGAGAGCTTTAGCATATTCAAGCCTAACTTCATTTGATTTAGGATTTCTGTTTAAAAACTCTTGATAAAAAGCCACAGCTTTTTCTGGCCAATCTAGGCCAATAATATAGCCTCGAAATAGAGTGGCTGTTTCCCATGCAGGAAGAATAGATTCGATCTTATCTAATTCTTTGATAGCCATTTTTTTATTACCCGCAGAAAAGGCTGCATGTGCAATTGCGAATCTTGCCTCAGGGATATCTAAATATGGTTTGCTGATATCTAGAATAAATCTAAGTGCATTTTTTTTATTTTCTACTTGCGATAAAATCTTATTCAGATACAAGAAGCCTTCTGCTCTTGTTTTATCTTCTATTTCTAAAAGAGTTTTAATTAATGGTCTTGCTTTCGCTAAGTTTCCACTTGTGATGAATAGTTCAGCTAGAATTTTTTTAGGCTCGACTGAATCTTTGTCCAGCTTTTGCCAAATATTTGCAGAATCCATTGCCAACCTTCCATTTCTGGCTGAACCCGCAATTTTAGTTGCCCGTTCTGCTAGTGGAATGCTCTTAGTTAGTTTAGCAAGATCTAGGTAAATATGGCCTGCTGAATTCCAGTCTTGTCTTTGTGTAGCAATTTCAGCCAACAAAAATTTGTAAATAAATTCTGCGTTTGCTGTTGTTATTTTGGCAGGAAGATTTTCGTTAAATATTTCTTCTTTATTACCATCTTTATTTTCTTCTTTAGAATATACTGAGGTACTGATACTAAAAAGTATCAAAATAAGTAATTTTTTAATTGTAATTTCTTTCATAATTTTTAACTTTAAATTTCTATTGAGTGTTTAATAAGTTTAAACTAAAAATGTTTCTCTTAATATAAGTTTTAAAGACTATAGAATTTGAATATAATTCAGTATCATTTAATTTAATTTATTTTAATTTAAACTTTTTTTTTCATATAAACTCATACAGTCAAAAATATTGGAAAGTGAATGATAGAAGCTACATTAAACGCGTTTGATTTATCAAGGCAATTTGGAAGCAACTATGCCGTTAAAGATGTTTCGTTTCACCTAAATAAAGGTGAGGTGTTAGGGTTTCTTGGTCCAAATGGTGCTGGTAAATCAACAACAATGAGAATGTTGACAGGCAATCTAGCCCCCTCTCAAGGAAGTGTCAAAATTTGTGGTATTGATATTATCGAAAACCCAAAAGAAGCTAAGGCTTTAATTGGTTATCTACCTGAAATTAGACCTTTATATAAAGAATTTACAGTTAATGAGTTTTTAAATATTGCAGCTCGATTCCACAAAGTTAAATCTTCTTATATTCATAAAGCTGTAGAAGTTGCAAAAGATAAATGTGGCTTAGCTCATATGAGTAATCGTTTAATTGAAAATCTATCTAATGGCTACCAACAAAGAGTTGGAATTGCTCAAGCCATTATCCATAATCCTGAAATTGTTATATTAGATGAACCAACTGTTGGATTGGATCCAATACAGATAAGAGAAATTAGGAAATTAATTAAGGAAATTGGAAAAAAACATAGCGTTATTCTTTCTACACATATTTTACCTGAAGTTGAAATGGTTTGTGATCGAGTTCAGATCATAGATAAAGGCAACCTTGTATTTCATGGATCGATAGAGGATTTAAAGCAACATCGGCTTGGGAATAAGCTATTAATTGGCTTTTCTAAGCCACCTACCCTAAATAAACTTAAAAGTATCAAAGGCGTTGAGAAAATTGAAAAAGATGAACAAGGTATGTTTATAATCAAATTCAGAGATAAATATTTACCAGCAGAAGAGATTGTTTATTTAGCATCAAAAGAGAATTGGGGCCTTTATCATATAGCCCCACACGTCACTAGTCTAGAAGATATTTTTGTTCAATTAACACAAGTACAGACTTTAGGTAATCAAACGACTGAGGTTAAAAAAACTTAACTATGATAATTAACGTTGCCAGAAAAGAATTACAAAGCTTATTTGCATCTCCTATGGGTTGGATCATATTGGCTTTATTAATGTTAGCTTTTGGAAGTTTTTATTTGCAGGGTGTTAATAACTATTTTGAAGTAATGTCAGGCTCAATTAGACCAGCTGAGAGAGTTGGGGTAACAATATTTGTTGGGCAAACTGTTTATGGTATTGCCTCCTTTCTTATGCTATTCGCAGTTCCTCTTTTATCAATGGGATTAATTAGTGGTGAGAGGAAAAGCCAAACGTTACCTTTCTTATTTAGCGCACCTATTTCATTAACTGAAATAGTAGTAGGAAAGTTTTTAGGGCTAATAGTTTTTTTAGGCATTCTGGTTATTTATATTCTTATAATGCTTTCCACTCTGAATATTTGGTCAGATATTGACTTTGGCTATTTACTTTCTAATTCTTTGGGTTTGATTCTTTTAGCAGCTAGCTTTTCTGCTTTAGGCATTTATTTCTCTTCACTTACAAGCCAGCCTATTGTCGCAGCAATCTTGAGCTTTATCGCTTTATTTGCGTTAATGGGATTAGATAAGTTTTTTGGAAGTCAGCCAGATCATTGGTTTGGTTATATTTCACTTATGAAACATTTTCAATCTTTTTCTCGTGGAGTTATAGATAGTAAAGATATTATTTATTTTATTTTATTTATTACAACCTTCTTAGTTTTGACTATTAGGCGTTTAGATTCAGATAGGTTAACGGGATAGTTTTATGAAAAATAACTCAAAACTTAAATTACAACTTTTAATTCAAAATTGGTTTTTCGTATTACTGTTCGCAGCATTGGTAATTTTATTTGGCTATTTGTCAAATCAATTTGTCTTAACAAAAGACGTTACACAAGCAAGCAGAAATACTCTTACGCAAGGAAGTATTGAAGTTTTAGAAAATATGCCACATCCTATAAATCTAACTGTCTTTGCGACAAAAGACGATGTTAATAATGGAGATACTTTTAGACAAGGAATTATAAATTTCGTAGCCCGGTATCAAAGAACAAAGAGCGATATAAATATAAAGTTTATAAGCCCAGTTGAGGAGCCAAAATTAGCTCAGGAAATGGGTATCAGGATTGATGGCGAAGTTATTGTAGAGTACAACAAAAGATCAGAGCATATTTCCCCACCATTTGCAGAGCAAGATTTAACGAACCTTTTTGTTCGTTTGACTCGTACAAATGAGCAACCTATTTTATATTTAGATGGTCATGGAGAAAAGAATTTAATAGGTGTAAAAAATAACGACTTAGGTGAATTTGGAAAACAATTAGAAAAGAAAGGGTTTAAATTTTCAAATCCAGATTTAACTGTTTTGAATGAAGTACCAAAGGAGGGAGGTTTATTGGTAATTGCAAGCCCTCAAGTTAATGTTAGCAAGGTTGAGTCAAATAAAATTGTTAAATATTTGCAAACGGGGGGAAATATTCTCTGGCTATTAGATGATGATAATCTTAAAGGGCTTGAAAACGTTGCAGAATATTTAGGATTGAATGTTTCCGAAGGAAAAGTGATAGATCCATCATCGTCACAATTTGGAGCCAATGAAAATGTTTCTTTTGCAACTTTTTATGGTGATCACCCCATAACTAATAGCTTCATGCTTAGAACGCTTTATAACGGAGCACATGAAGTAAGCGCAAAAGGTACATATGAAAATGGTTGGAAGGTAAGTAAATTAATTGAAGTCGCTGGAAGTGGTTGGCTTGCTGGCAAAGGAAAGAAAGAAGATCAGAAGTTAATTTTTGATAAAGCTAAAGATAAAAAAGGACCAATTAATATTGGCATAGCTTTCAATAGAAAATTTGAAGAAAAAGGTCAAAGAGTAATTGTTATTGGAAATGCTGCTTTCTTGTCAAATAGCTTTATTACTTCAGGAGGTAATTTAGATCTTGGAATTAATATGATTAACTGGTTAGCTGGTGATGAAAGATTAATTACAATACAGCCTATGCCACTGAAAGATGTCAATGTAACAATACCAAATGATAGTAAATCTGTATTCCTTGCATGGACTATTTTTCATAGCTTTCAATACTTTATTCCTATAGCTCTTTTTGTAGCTGGCTTCATTATTTGGTTTAGAAGAAGAAAAGCATAGAGATATGAAAAGTAGATGGCTAATAAATATTGGATTGCTACTTTTAGTTTTAGTAACTTTTTTTTATTCCTGGACAATTTTTCAAAAAGATCCTGTTAAGTCATCAAGGTTTGAGTTAACCGAACTGAAACTCTCAGACTTTAATGAGCTAAAGATAGATTTCCCTTCGAGAATAAGTACTCATTTTAAAATTATTGATAATCATTGGAGAATGCTTTCTCCGCATAATGCCCGAGCAGATGAGCTTTATGTTTATAGAATACTCTCCTTACTTGCAACCTCAAGTTTGGAAAAATTAAGTACAGATGATTTATCAAAGTATGGATTAGATCAACCAAGCTTAAAAATGACATTTTTAGGCAACGACCTTAAAGAAGTAATTCTATTTGGAACCTATAATCCTATAAATGA
>ENA-ORXF01002454-ORXF01002454.1-marine-metagenome-genome-assembly--contig:-NODE-2454-length-11052-cov-6.374487_pt1 | contig 11052 bp, 5 predicted proteins | sample MGYA00237864_ERZ511476 | MGnify/ENA primary metagenome ERZ511476 (study PRJEB26306, sample SAMN06343908) | marine metagenome | isolation source: coastal waters | place: Atlantic Ocean: West Antarctic... | reverse complement strand
TGCGCAGGCTGTTACATTCACAGAAGCTGCCAAAGACACCGCGTGTGCTGGGCAGACCTCACACAAAGCATTCCCTGACACATCTTTGTATTTGCCAGTGGCACACATCACGCACGCAGTCCCGTCATCCCCCGTGTGTCCGGGGTTGCAGGTACAGGCCACCAGCGCAGAGCTTCCCTCCGGAGAGCTTGAGTTTGCCGGGCACAGAGCACACTCTCGCGACCAAACCTGCACTTCGCATAGTGTGAGAGACTTCACGGAAATGGAGGCGACGTAAAAGTACACATACCGTCCTGTTAGGGGGGCTGTGCATGTGATTGCCGTGGGGCCTGTTGCATTTAACGCGGACTGGTCCAACACGCAGGGTAGGTCATCCGTGGAGCCACTGTTCCCCACAAAGACAGAAAACCCCTCTGTGGTCTCGTATTCGTTATTGCTCGCGAAAACATCCAGACCAGACACAGTGACTTCTGTTCCGAGGTCCACCCTCCACCAATTGTTGAGGTTTGGCTGGGTGTGGGCACACTGGTACGTGGACTGGGAATTTATGTCCAATTTGCCGTAGTTTTGGTCGACAGCACCATCCACGGCGTTAGATGGATCTCCATTGAGCAACGTGGACTGTGAAGTGTTACACGGCTGGTCGTAATAAGCCCCGCAGGCCCGGGCGTAGTTTGTGTCAAATGAGAGTCCTCTGGCATTCACGTTGTACTTGCCGGACGCGCAAGATGCGCACGGACCGCCATCAGGGCCTGAGCCCCCAGCGTTGCAGATGCACGCGGTTGCGGCTCCGCTCCCCGACAGCGCGCTCGAGGCAGGCACGCACGGCTCGCATGTCGAGGCGTTAACTGCGGCCACAGCGCTCGAATAGGTGTTTAATCCGCACTTGGTGCAAGCAGCAGGCCCCGGTTGTGACTTGTACTGGCCCGCAGCACATGCCGTGCAAATGCCACCGTCTGCCCCCGAAAAGCCGATGTTGCACATACAGTCTGTGATGTTGTTGCTATTTGCCGGTGCAGCTGCGTTCGCCGGGCAGGCGCCGCAAAGCGGCGCCGTGATAACAGTCACGGGGGCATAGTGGGCTCTATCTGGCTGTGCCCAAAACATCATCTCTAGTACACAGTTATCAGGAGCAATATTTGACAAGTCAATCGTAGCTGTTTGGTTGCTTGTGCCTGGCGTGTGAGAAGTGAATAATGTGATTGGCCTTGCTGTATGTTTTTCCTTGCTATCAAGCGTTTCTCTATCATAGTAATATACCTTCCAATCTCCCACCAAAGTGAAATTGTGGAGGTCGAATTCAATGTGTGTGGTTTGTTCTGGGTCAATTCCGCATGTTGTTCTGAAATGCCTTACAATAGTCCATCCACCAAGAGGGTCTGTACCGACAATTATTTTCTGTATTGAGTGGAAAGTACCCAGGTTTACCCACTTATCATCCCGCATAATCCGATTCACAGATTGATTGACATAGATTGTCTTCCGTGTCCCGTAATAGTCCGCGACGCACGAGCAGTCCGAGAGCTCGTCCGCGGCCTCCAGTGACGTCGCATTGTGCCCGCAAGACTTGCATGGCGCTGCGCCCTCTGTATCCTTGTATGTTCCAGTGCCACACTCAGTACACACCACGCCGTCAACCCCCGTGTAGCCACGATTGCACACACAGTCTGTGAGCGCGTCGCTGGCAGCTGGGGCATATGTGTTTGGTGGACACTCCTTACATTGGTCGCTCCCGGTGGAATCCTTGTATTTTCCCGCATTGCACTCTGTGCACGGACCGCCATGTGCCCCCGTGAAACCCGTGTTACATGTGCAATTTTCCGCCGCGGCACTCCCAGCGGGAGCGGCGGACCCTTCTGCACAGCTTTCACAGTCAGACAGCGCTATGGCCGCAGTGACATTAGAAAATTTGTTTTCTGGGCATTTTTTGCACGTGGTGGGGCCTGTGTCTGGTTTATACAGTCCGGGCGCACAAGCAGCACATTGTCCGCTGTCTGTCCCAGCATACCCCGCGTTGCAGATACATTCTGTTGAACCAGGGGGTGCCTGTGTGTTTGCTGGACACACTTCGCATAGACTGGAGGCTGTCGCGCCCGAAGTGTTAGACCATGTGTTTTCTGGACATTTTGTGCACTCATCATGTGTGTCAGACCCAATGACATCAGAGAATTTTCCCCTCGTGCATAATGTGCATTGAATTTCCGACACCGCGCCCTGTGTACCAGAATACTTTCCCGCTCCACACGCAATACACAGGTCAGAACTGTTGGCCCCTGAATTTGGTTGATACTTTCCTTCTGTACATACTTGGCATGTCCCTATGACTGTTGCCCCTAAGACAGTAGAGAATTTTCCTCTCGCACACAGCGTGCACTCGCTCTCGTTGTTGCTTCCGGTCACAGAGGAATACTTGCCAGCGTCGCAATCCACACAAGCTGTAAGTCCCTGGGATAACCCATATTTGCCCTGCTCGCACTGGTAGCAAGTGGTTTCTGAACTGCGCCCAGTCTGCGACGAATACTTCCCTGCTGCACACATCGTACAATTACTTGCACTTGGTGCCCCTGTTGTGGTAGAGTATGTGCCCTCCTTGCACTCAAAACAATCACTGAGCATTGTCTTCCCTGTTTTGTCCAGATATTTCCCCGCGGGGCATTCATTGCACACACTCCGTCCAGTCTCCGGAGAATACGTGCCCATCGCACACACCAGGCACGAGGCGTCGCTAGTGCTGTTCTTATGCTCGTTGTATTTGCCCACGACACAGCCTGTACACTGCGCATTACCTTCAGTGTTTTTGTACTTGCCAGTGTCGCATCCCATGCAGTTGTGATCGGAACTATCACTGCTTGTGTATCCTGGAGCACATAAACACTCTACCCGAAGTCTCGTGCCAGCACTGGAATTTGAGTGAGGCGGACAAGCCTGACATTGATCTATGCTGTCTGCTGCATACTCGCTCAAATATGTGCCAACAGGGCATTTTGAGCAGTTGTTATCGCCTATGTGGTCTTTGTATGTTCCGAATAAGCACACATCGCAGATATACTCCGTTCTGTCCCAGTGTCCGTGGTCGCAGATGCAGTTGTTAATGTGAGTGCTCTCCGTAGGAGACGAGGAGTTCGGGGGGCAGGGTTTGCATACAGATTGTGCTTCACGGTCGGAGAATGTATTGGCTGGGCACGTCGTGCACTTCTTCGGACCATTTTGTGCTTTGTATTTGCCCTGCTCACATGCAGTACATGGGTGATTGTCGAGACCTGTGTATCCGCTATTGCACTTGCAGGCAGGAGCGCTGTTGCGGCCCATGTTTTGGCTTTGGGAGTGAAGTCCGCACGTCCTGGCCCCGTCAAACACGCTCTGTTCTGGATTATACCACGAGCCGTTCCCGATGTTATTCTGTGTGCTGAACGTCAACACCTTGTGTGTGGACTGACACACATATGCTGAGTCCCGATCGCTGCGCAGCGCTAGCGCAGTGGGACTGCCGTCAGCAGCAAACTCAAGATTCCCCTCTGCTGAGTAGTTGTTGTACGACAAGACGCCTTGTTCCTTGTCCACTGTGGTGTTGGCCCACTGTGGAAGGTATGTCAAATTCTGTGCATGGTCACGTAGGTTGTTTGTGCTCCGCATGTGCTTGAGGTAGTCAAAGGGCTGCAACCATCGGCTTTTGGTGTCAATGCGCACGCGCAAGGCCAGTACACACTTTGTGCACGCAGGGGGGTTGCCGTCTGTGCGCTGGACGGTTCCTGGCTCACAACTGTGGCATAAGCGCGTGCTTCGGGGGCTATTCTTGAAGTTCCACCACTGCCCGTGCAAGTCCCCATGAAATTCGTGCTTATGCCACAGCTGTGAGCCAGGCCATTCGCGCTGATAATGTCGCACGTCATGCAGCGCGACCATGTGTCCCAACAGATGCAATTCCAGTGTGTTGTTGTCACAGGGCACAGTCACGCTATTGGTGTTGTGTTCTGGCGTGGCTTGCATTTTGCATGTACCAGCGTCCTTCGTGAAATAGACACTCACAACTGTATAATTGTGGAGACGGAAATCCATGGAAAACTCTACGGAAATTGTGCTACTGCCTGGGAGGAACAAACTGAGATTACTAGTGGATGGAGAAAGTGTTGACACGCCAAAGGCGACGACTGAAGTGGACACGTTCAAGTCGCGGATGACAAAATGCATGCCCCTGGGCTTGTCGGGTTCTAACGAACGACACTGCAGCTGGTTCAGCAGGACAACCCCGCCAAGACCACCAGAGATGTTTGCATTGCGCAGCATAGTACGGTTCTCAGAACAACACTGTAATTGTGGCACAAAGGCGTTTGCATGTGAGTCAGAGAGTGATGCTGTCCAAGTGCATTTGGTGTCAAACGCTTGACCGAGTACACAGGTTGTCAAAAGGAGAACACACGCGCCCAAGAGAATGTCACGCGCGCGCAAGGACACCCTTGGCATGCTTCTCCGTGTCTACCCATGGCCATATATATATACGTTCCAGAGCACTGGCGTCGCATACACAAACACTGTGGTGCGTCTGACTACGTATATAAAGCCCCTGCGTGTCACTTCCCGCGTGATGCACCTCTTGTATGAAATCGTCAGGAATGCTGGGTGTGTAGTCACCATCTCGTGGCTTTCTGTGATCTTAGTGGGGCGAGTCTTTGACTTTCACCGTGCATATCTGCTCTTCATTGAACAGACCACGAGCGAAAAGTGGCTGCTAGAGCACTGTCAGGATGACCACTTTTACCACAACATGGCTTACCATACAGACGTGTGCACACAAGTCGTGTCAAACAGCCAAATCTCCCCTGTCCTCTACGCCATCAACCAGAGCATGTCACAGATGAAGCTGTGCGGTTTCTACGAGTGCATGTCCGTCGTGAACATGGTGTACACCGGGGGCATCCCCGTCGTCTTGTGCTTTGTGCTACTCTACGTCTTTACGCCCTCGTTTTTGCTCCCAGTGATGCAGAACATGTATGACAAGCGCGTACAGCATGATTTGCACACGCGCTGCTCCCCGAGCCTGTACAAATCAGATAAACAACTTAGTCGCGCGGCCCCACAATACGCACAGTTGCACATGATCTAGCGCGCGCACCATGAATAAAAACAAGTCTGGAAACTTTGTGACTGAGGCAAATACGCCTGTTTATTTAGTGTTGGAGTAAAAACGAATTGGAAGTGTCTCCATGTCTACTCTATACGCAGTTTGGGCTCTGCAGTGACAAGGACTATGTTCGTATACATGAGGTTGTCTGGGTCGAGGTTGTATACAGTCATAGCGCATCGTCAATCACCACCCGCTGAGGAGTCTAACAGAGCATCCACCCCACCAACCCCTTTTCCACTGCACTGGCGTTTGGTGTCCTTTTCCGTCTCCAACCAGACATCAAAGATGCTCGGGTCTTGATAGAATATGAAAGTAAAGCAGGTGCCGTATTTCTTGATGAATTCAACATGATTGAGTTCGCCGTGCTCTTCGAAGACAGTCTTCACCAAGGTCATGAGTTCTACGATGTGCTCTTGGACAATCTTGCGCACCTTTAACTCGTAATTCTGCTCACCAGACGGGTATAATAACATGAAGGACAAGTTCGCAGTGCTTTCATTGTATTTTTCCTGCCATTGGAGCATCAACGGGATATTGTCGGAAAGGGAGTTGAGGGCCTGCATGGTAAGCCAAAACTGGTGGTACACATAAACACCAAAGCCATCACAGACACTCTTCAGCTTGCAGAGATCATTTGTCCACCGTCGCAGATCATTGATGATGTTGTTTTTCTCATCCATGACGGAGCAGATGACAACCTTGCGGAAGTGGTATGCACCCATTTCTTCGATGATTTTTGGTTGATTCGCACCAACAATGTTCAGCCGCCCGCTAAGGGCCTGGTATTTGAAATCATATTCTTTGATCTTCGCGAGCGCACGAGCAGTGTCTTCCTGCATACACAGCGACAATGGAGGTTGCACAGGATGCAACACAGGAGCCATTGTGGTGTGTGAGTTTGATCTGTCTTGGACTCCTCAAGTTTGAATATAAAAGCCACATGTAGATTACGTACTCTTTAAACTTCCAAGACCAGTACACGAGTTACGTGCCAAACAGTTTGGAATGTAGACAGAACAAGCAACATGAATTACGTACTATGCAAAAACGAGCCACGAACGAGAATTACGTACTATGTAAAAACGAGCCACGAACGAGAATTACGTACTATGCAAAAACGAGCCACGAACGAGAATTACGTACTATGTAAAAATGAGTCACGAACGATAAATACGTACCATGAAACGCGACAGGTGGCAGTACATTAATACGTGGCAACGAACAATCCGGAGAACCCAGAACAAGATCACACGGAGGCATGTCTGCGCTGATTTCGTGCGGCTTCTCTGACGCCAGGTACACCAAGCCAGAGACCATTGTGGTCAACTTTCTTGAGCACGAGAGTAAGCTTGCAGTAACGACCACCGACCCGCCAAAGCCTGGAAAGACTGCAGCTGGCAGACGTCGTGCAGAGGTGGCCAACACAATTACCAAGGCCCCTCGAACGCGCGTGGCGTGTCAACTGGCGTCGGCGCTGCGGCTTTCAGCTGCAATGCGTCTTGCCCCGCCAACGCCACCGTTTGGGGACGAGGGCTGGCAACACCAATGGGATTGCGCCTCTGCGCGCTATGATACGCAGCGACAGAAGTTTGCGATGGCACTCGGTCTTGTACACAAAGACCAGCCGGCCTTTGATGTTGCCGTCATGGAGGCGCGTATTTGGCTCTTCACATGCGCGCAAAAACTACACGTACACGCCTACGTGACACACACGGCTGTGCTCATTTTCGACCACTTCACATCACTCAATAATGTGCGGATACATAGCCTTCTTCTGGTGGCGGGCACCGCTCTGTGCATCAGCAGTAAGACGTGTGGTGGTGTGACTCTGTTGCCGTCGATGCTTCGCGGACTGCATCAGAAGAAGAAACTCTTCCGCGACAAGAAGCTTGGTGTGGTGGCAAACACTGCGGAAACTGCATGGAAACAGGGATGTGATGTGGTGGCTACGTCGACGCTCAGAGACTTTATGGTGACGGAGGGTCACATGCTAGATAAGTTGGAATGGCTTGTGGCCAACAAGATTACATTGTTCCACTTTGTAGACCTGTTGGTGCGCGCAACTGGCAACTGCCCTGCTGTACGTTTGGAGTCTACGGCACTGGCGCGTAAGCATTGCGAGAAAACAGCAGCATACACCCCTGGAGTCGACATGCGTGTCACGGCTGTTCAGTGTGTATCGCGTGTACTTCGTCAACTCTCCAGTGTGGGGCATGGGGCAGATGAAGATGAACTTCTCGCGATAATCTGTCAAGTCTCTGGACAAGATTTGGCCTTGGCGCAAGCAGGGTCAGTAATTTGATACACTCGGTATTGGTGTATTTACAAACACGTACACTCTTCCCCCTCTATTTTATATCTTTCTGGTCCTCGTTACATGTCCCTCTCTATTGTGAGATCTTTGCTTTGTCGCTGCTGTGTTCTCTGTGTATGTAATGTGCATGCACTCTATTGCCCACTGCACAAACTGTACTGTCCTCTTGTATGTAATGTTCATGCACTCCATTGCCCACTGCACAAACTGTACTGTTATTTGGTGTTGGCAATGTTTTCTTAAAGTGTGTTTGTATATGTATTTTATTCAGTAAACACCACCAATAGACTACTTTCGACTGAGATGTTGACTAAACGATAAGGATTCTTAAGCTTTCATGGTTTCTGCCGAATCCAACAAAACCACCTATAATTGCTCTCTGTTTTCAAATAATTGATAAACGGTAAAAGCTTATAAGTCTGCACGAACTCGACTTAGTACGGAAAATCGCCAGCCAAAATAAGCCTGTATATATAGACTGATTTTGATTGCGGGGTTGACTAATTCATAAGAGCAGGGTTTGTACCACGATTCTGCTCTTATGATGGCGTGGTCCCGGCAGGTCCCAATACTCTTATTTCCAGTATATACAGTTTCCAGCATAGCTACTAGGCCATTTTTCTAAGTAATAAAAGCAACATCAATACATTTACCACGAACTCCAATTTAGTACGGAAAATCGCTAGTCAAAATCAGTCTATTGCCTCTTTGTTTCACATTTCCGAGCTCGCCCCGTTGATCCAGTCAACACGTCCGTATGACTTACACGAGCTAATGGCCTTGCCGATCCGGCGTTTGCGGTCCATTACTGACGATCGCTTAGAGATGTGCGAACCGTGTTTGAGTGGAACCAGCATGAAGCGCGGGTATTTGCCGCGTGCTTCGTGCTCTGAATCCTTCAGACTGCCGATTCTCGCTTTTTTGGTGTGTGCGTCCGGACTGTTTGTATTAAACTTGGCAATCATAACACTTTGATGAGTGAGTTTTAAATTTGCCGCTTTTCTCGTGTCATTTGTGCCAATCAACAGTCCCATAAGAGTACTGTATGTCATGACAATGCGTCCTTTGCGGTTGCCATCAGGGCATAGATTCTTTTGCTCAACGTTGAACATCCATCCAACGTCGTCACCAATGTAAACATCGTAGGGGCCGTTCTGTGTGGTTAGTGCTGAGTAGTGGTTCACGGTAACAGCCGTGTCTCCGCGCGCCTGGTGCATACACGCATCCGTAAGAGCAACCCCCGCGTATCTGAACTCTGGAGCCGTAATGGGGGCATCGTGACTGCGTTGGGAAACCACAACCTGTGGCTTGTATTTGTCCACACAGCCAAGAGCCTCGACAAACAGCGTCATCAGCGCCGCTTTGAAACTATTCTTTGTTGTACAATCTTTTGCGAATGCAGATTCACTGTCTGCTTTAACAATAAACACCTTCGCGCCGTTCAGGTTGGTAGGCGAACATGTGTCTTGTCCTGAGTTTGATGATTTTTGTGCATATTTTGTCCCTATGCTGCTCTGTATCAAGTCATCTGGAGTATCAATTGTCATGAAAAAGAATGCGTTCCTTCGATGTGTTTTGACGCCCGTTCCATGTTCAAGGTGAGGCTGTATGGTTTCAAATTCTCTTGTTACACCTAGGTTGCCATGTATTGAGATCTGATGGAACGCCATGAAATACTCCAGTTCATTGCGCGCGTCGCCAAGGTCAGCATAGAAGGTGGAAATTGTCATGTCAAGATGTGAGGTATTCTCAATAATACATGACAAGAAACTTGGGATACGTGGTGATTCAGCATCTGTTCTAATAAGCAAGGGGGCAGACATGGGTATCGAATCCCTTGATATGACATTGACATATGCTGTGTGCGTTGACTTGATCTTTGTGAGGAGGAGTTCGTGGCGAAAAATGTCGAGCGAGGTGTCGTTACTCTGAGACGCGGAGTCTGAGAGCGACGAGCTAGTGTTGATGTCTGCGCGGCCAGTTGCATTGATGCTCGGCCCGCTCTGGAAGTTGCTGTTGGTGGCGGACCCCAAGCTGTCAATGGCCATGCTGCAGTGCTACCATGGTGTGTCTGCACTTATATACACATCCCCTTCCCCCCGATGACACTCCGCACACAGCACGCGCCGTGCACTATACGACGCGTATTTTGCGTCTCGCAAGACAGAAAAAGTCGGCCGTTTGAATGAAGGACGGGGTGTGCGTCTTCTACCGGGAACGGGTTTCCGCACGTGCGAATATTGGTGTTTCCTTGTGGTTTCACGGGGAATGTGGCGAGGGCGCTCGTCTGACGTATTTCACGCGGCACGTCGCTCGTACTTTAGTATAAAAGAACGCAGCGTCTGTAAGTGGTCAAACAACTATGAACTTTTACAACACCATCGCGTGGCATGATATGGGCAAGGCCGCGGTGTTTTTTCTGGGAATCTACCTCACGTTGTTTGGGTTATGCATAGCGACGTTTGTAATTGACATGCAGAACGGCCAGCACTCCACCTACTCCAACTTGAAGGAAGCAGATATAAAGTTTGACCATTACGCAAACTTTATGCACAAGTACTATGGCATGCCCAAGGACATAACAGCAAAATACTCCATAGCAGACCTGGGGGCCTCCATCGTGGTGCCCGGCACTGATCTTAGCGTCGCAGGTTCCACGTGGGAACCGCCAACCGCGGGAGAATCTATGTCGTATAGATTTTGGTTAAACAAAGTGCAAACCCCACACAACTACATATTTGGAATGAAGGGGTATGTACGATCAAAGGCAACGACAAACACAGCATATCACAATTCTATTGCAGACGCGACCCCGTGGTGGGCATACACGCATGGTCTCTTCAAGAACGCAATTGGTGGTGGAACTGACATCTCGCATTACGAGCTCAATAAGTACAATCACTGTTGGCACGTCGTGCGCTCAATTGACCAGGTTATTGCAATTCTTTTTATAGTGTTGATAGTGATTGGTATTTTTGTGATTGGCGTCGAATTGGGTTCGTACAACCTCTGTTCGATGCCCCAGTTTCAAAAATTCTGCAAGCACAAGTGGGGTAAGCGCATTGAGGCTTATATGCTGGTATTGATGCAGATTGCCATTATAAGTAGTTTTGGTGTGTGGTCGTCTTTGTTGATGGGGGGGATTTTCAATAACGACAAGTGCAATGGCATGATGAAGGGCCCGGTGGCAAACGTGTTTGTTGTCTTTTACATTGTGTTGGCGTTTGGTGTGTATGCATCATTTGCATTCGGGCAGAGCTTTGTGTATTGGGGGCACAAGGCAGAGGTAGACCACCGCTACGACGGGCTCAAAGTGGTGGACCCGCGAGCGGAACCTTCGAATCATCTGAAAACAGCAGAGGAGCAAGCAGAATTAGAGGAACAGGCGGAAACGACGGCTGAACTTGTGTTTCAACAAAACGACTCCACGCAGGAAGGTATTCCGCTCATGCTTAAAGCAGGAGGTAGTGTGTGAGTGCATTTGTCGAGTAATGTTGTTTCAAATAAAAGTACGAAACACACACCTACGAGAACACTCTGCTAAAAGATTCTTAAAAAAAATGCCTTCAGCTACGCCTTTGACGATGGCATTCAGCTCGGCCTCTGCAGAGCTCAG
>ENA-ORXF01002452-ORXF01002452.1-marine-metagenome-genome-assembly--contig:-NODE-2452-length-11064-cov-8.919086_pt1 | contig 11064 bp, 19 predicted proteins | sample MGYA00237864_ERZ511476 | MGnify/ENA primary metagenome ERZ511476 (study PRJEB26306, sample SAMN06343908) | marine metagenome | isolation source: coastal waters | place: Atlantic Ocean: West Antarctic... | reverse complement strand
TGTGCGTTCCTTCTTCCAGTACCCTTCATGTCTTCACATTCACCTCTTTCTTTTGCAAGTAATTCAGTTTCTTCAACAGCATATTCTTTTATCTGTTTGAAGATTGCATCATTTATTGATGTTGCAAGTTCTGATTCAAAAGGAATTCTATGTTGTTGTAGATAGGAATGAAAACCCATTGCACCCAATCCTAATGACCTCTCTTGTTGTGCAGAATATCTTGCACGACTTATTTCATCACCAGCATTATCTATAAAGAATTGTAGTACATTATCTAAGTAACGTATCAAATCTTTTACTAAAGATGTATCTTTCCACTCATCATATCTTTCTAGATTGAGTGAGGATAAACAACATACAGCTGTCCTATCTTCATTTGTAGGTAGATGGATTTCATTACACAGATTTGAACCATTGATTTTAAGACCTTTGTCCTTCATAGTTTGTGGTAATGCACGATTAGCAGTATCAATAAAGTTAATGTAAGGTTCACCAGTTCTAAATCTTGTTTCTAGAACTATCTCCCACAACTTACGAGCACTAAAAGTTTCTCTCACAGTTGTATCATTTGGGTCTTTTAAATCCCAAGTCTTATCTTCTTCTACTGCTGTCATAAATTCATCTGTAACATTTACTGCGTGATGAATGTTTAGACATTTTCTTCCTACATCTCCAGTAGGTATTCGTATTTGTAGAAACTCCATGATATCTGGGTGTGATATATCCATGTAAGCTGCATAAGAACCCTTACGTGTCTTGCCTTGTCTGTATGCAATCATATCTGCGTCTACTGTGTGTAAGAATGGTATCGGGCCTGGAGCAATATCTGATACAGAGCGAACTGAAGACCAATGTCCACCTACACCTCCACCCTTGACTGACAACCACCGTAACTCCGCTGAATGGTCAATTAGACCCTCTAAACTGTCTGGTACATATGTAAGAAAACATGAGATAGGTAATGCTTTAACTTTTTCTTTTGGTAGTGGTGCATTAGATAAAACTGGTGATGCAAACATGAACCAACCTTTACTTGCAGCATCATATATTTTTTGTGCAAGTTTCTTATCACCATATGAATATGCATTTGCAGCTCTAGCAAATGCCATCTGAGGGGAAGTTTCATCTGAACGACAATAGTATTCAGTTAGTAATTTTTCTGACTGCTCTGAGAGAATCTCATCTCTGTTTTTGTCAATTTGTACACCTAGATATGTTTCTTTTTTCATTTATATTTACTTTCTTCCAATAAACAAATTGGGTTTTAGCACTAATACCAGAAAAGGTATTCTTACTGATTAATTCTTGTATATCTTGTTTTGTCCGTCCAGACAAAATCATCTCATTTATATCTTTTTCTTTTACATCTTCGGGCCACAAAACAACTGAATAATCAGAGTCGATAAACTTTCCAATTTGTTTCACAATCTCTCTATTTCTAGGTTCATTATCTGGTATCAAAACAACATTCTTATCACCCTTTATTCTTAAATCAGATTGTGCCGTTGCAACACAGTTGTCAAGGAAAAGACTATCTAGTGGGCCTTCAACAACGTAAACAGTTTTGTTCCAGTCTACTCTGTTAAGTCCATATAATTTATCTTTTTCTGGATTTAAAATTATGGTAATATATTTAGGTTCTTCTGCTCCAAATGCTCTCCCTTGTAATGCAAACATCTTATTGTCTTCGTCAAAAAATGGTATAACTAGTCTTGGATGGTCTTTCTCTAAACTAGAGAACTTATTAGGTATAATTGTATTAACCCATTTATAAAATTTAGGAGCAAAAAATAACTCAAAGTGTACGTTAGTAGGTATGAGTCTTTTTTCCACAAATCGTTTAACAGGATGGTCATATCTTAATGACGATATCTTCTTAATTGATTTGAGGGGGGAGCTTCCTTTCATAAAATTAGGTTGTTTGAAGATGCCAATATCTGGAACATCATCTGTCTTTTTATACTTCTCCATTATATAGTCATTATAGATTTTTAAATCTACATGTTTTAACAAGTTCTGTAAACTTGCACCTTTAGAACAATTATGACATTTATATATTAAGTTCGCATCTTTACGAAAGATAAATCCTCTAGCTTTAGTTTTATTCTTATGCGAATCGCCACAATACGGACACCTAAAATTATAAAGGTAATCACCTTTTTTTTTAAATTGTTGTAATTGTGAGGAAGCGATTAATAAATATTTTTGTTCTATATACATTCAATTAGTATAGTACAAATGGTGGGTAATGTCAAGAGAAATCCATCATTTTATGTAAGACAAATCCTACTACGATAGAACCACCGATAAGGACATATCTCCACTTTTCAAGAACACCAACTCTTTTGTTGATATCATTATGTAATTTTTGAATTGCTTCTGCATGTTCTTTGTGTTGTCTTGTACCCTCAGCTAACAACTCTTTTGTGTTTGTTGTAATTCGTGAGTGTAATTCTTTGATTTCGTTTGAGAACTCTGAACGTCTTGTTTCTATGAGGTCTTCTGCAGCAAAGACTGCTTCTTCTTGTGCGTTTAGTTTTTCTTCGTGTACTGCTAACATTCTATGAATAGAGTTAGAAACATCTGTGATTTTCACAATTGCTGTGTCTAAACGATTATGAATAAGTTTCATATCCTTAACTTCTCTTTTAAGAAGTACCACATCTGTTTCTAACCCTGCCATAAGACTATTCCTCTTTGTAAAGAGTCCACGCACCGTAGGCAATTGCCCCATACGCAGCATATTGTGCAAGACCACCAAATAATATGATGACGATTCCTACACCGATTAAAGCCGCACCATCAAGTGAGGTACGTTCTACTAGTCTGTTTTTTATCCAATTTATCATAGATAACTCCTAGTCAAAATCTTTTTGGTGTCTAAACAGCCAAAAGATTACAGCAACTGCGATTAGACCTACTAATCCCGAGTTACCTAGTTGAGTAATTATGCCGATAATGTTTCCTACGACATCACCACCGATAAACGGTACTACTGAACCAAATAACATTTGCCAAACTATAGCCAATGTTAAGAACATAACACTAATGTGTGTCAGTCCTATAATCCATTTCCCTACCTTGTCGATTGCGTTCATTTACTTTCTCCTTTTTCTAACTTGGTTATTCTTGATTCTAAATCATCTATCTTTGCAGCAACTTTAGGATATTTTCGTTTCCATGCTATACCTTCTTTGTCTAACAAGTCAACTCCGTATCTTTTTGCTGCCCAACCACATATCAGTTCAAATTGTTTATATCCCCAGACTCCAAGTTTTGTATCCTTGAGATATTTTGTAGAAGCTGCACCAAGCAGACTTCCTGCTATGTTAGATAATAACCATAACCACATCTTATTCACCAACCCTTCGTTTTAAGTATTTGGAGTAAGAACCCATATTGTGGTCTCTTATTCCATCAAAGAATTGATATTTTTTAATGGCAGCCCAGCGACCTCTTAATTGGTCTTTAACTCGTTGCCATTTCGTTAACTGTCTTATATTACCATAAAAATTGATATATGTCAAGTCCCCATGATGGCGAAATCCCATAATCCAGAATGGTACTGAAGTAACCATATCGTTATTGTTTACGTGACGATTATGATTTACTAGACAATTCTTTACAAACTCTTTACCACCAACCCTTGGCGAACCATAGGTATATAGTTCTGGGTAATGTTCTTCCAGTCTAGATGCACATATTGTTGCCATGGCTGCACCTAATGAATGACCACAAATATATAGTTTTCTATTACCGATTCGTTGTAAGGATACTAATACATCTGCCCAGAGTTTGTCTAATTCGTTTTTAAATCCGTTATGAACCATTCCTTCAGTTCTGGATTTTCCTTTAAATGCATTTAAGTCTGCTTTAATGTCAGAGAACTCTTTTGGTTCTGTACCTCTAAATGCAATAATTACAACATCTTTATTTTGTGCTATATGACATTGAGCTCCCTCAACATCAAAGAATTTATATGTTGTAAATCCAATCTTTTTAAATTCTTTTTTTGCTGGAAAAGAATTTAGATATGCTAGTTTAGAACATTCTGCAAAGAAATATGATTTCCAATTACTATTGACAAAATCTAGTTCTTCACACTTATCAAAAAATGTATTCATTTCTTTTCTTCCTCAATTTTTTCTTCTGGTTTATCTGTTACAGCCTTTTCGTAATAGATTATAATTTCTTTTTGTTGTTTTATATATCTAAATATTTCAGCAAAGTTTAACGCAAAGTTTTCATAATCATGGACACTTACAGCATAAAAAACAAATGAGTCATTTGTCTTTGAAAATTTTGTTTTAAATTCTTCATAATTTTTTTCTGTTACAACATAGAACTTAACGTCTGTCATATCAATAGGTTTTGGTTGATTCTGTAAGGGTATTCTCTTTTGAACCTCTACTGTTTGTACTATTATTTCTTTCTCTGGCTTTCTTAAAAAACCACAGTTAGTTAATAGCAGGCAAAGCAGTAAGAGACTCGATACTCTTAAATAATTTCTTAGTTCCATCATTTATCCTTTTCTCTATTAATCCTGGCTTCTTTATACTTAGACGAGTTAGATTGTGTTTATGTAACTTCTTTCTCAAATCATCTCCGTATTCTTCTGCCTCATTAAGTTTCATTTGTAAGTCTTTATTTAAGGTTGCGAATTTCTCTTGATTCTTTTGTAAACTTTTAACAGTTAATTCATTTTGTTTTGAAACTGTTTCAAGTTTTGCGTTGTTTGTTTGTAGTGTTGCAATTCTTTGTTGTGTATCTTGGTAGTAAGCATATGCACCATACCCTACTCCACCAATTATACCCAATACAAAAATTAACATATATATTTTAAGCATAACAATTATCCTTATTCAGTTGGTTTACTGTATGTTTCAAAAGATAGTTTTTGATTTGATGTTGAGAAATTCTTCTTTCTCATTACAGTCTTTGCAACAAGTTCTAGTTCACCACCTCTAGTCCTATTCAATACAAACGGCATATTAATATTTGTTTTCATATCATTGATAACAGCCTGTGCATCATCACCAAGTTTTGCAATTTTCTTTCCGTATTTTTTGAATGATTGTTTGAATAGACGTGTGAGTTCAGAGGGGGTTATTTGTTTGACATTTCTTGCATCATTGACTCTGTCAAGGAAATGTCTTGTAAATTCTACGTCAATACCGACAGCTGCAAATACTCTATCTGCATATCTTTCAATCTGGTCTAGGTCAGATTTCTTTACTTCTTTTTTTACTTCTGCACTAAGGTCTGCAATAGGTTCGTACTGACCCATACCTGGCCCTGTACTACCACCTCCGTATGAAAATAGTGGGTTGAGTGCATCTTGTGCTATCTCATTAAAATGTTTAAAGGTTTTCATTAGAAAACTTTACTTACCTAAGGCTTTCATAACAAAACCATGAACTTTCATAAACTCACTCTTTTTACCATTCATCATGGCAGTAAGTTTCTTCTGGTTAGCAGGTTTAACCTTGTCTAAAACTGTTAACATCATATTTGCAGTTTGCATGTCAATTGTCATAGTACCATCTTTAAATTTTATTGGTTTTGCAGATTTTCTTTTTACTATACTTCTGAGTACATCTACATTGTCTTCTGCAAGTAAAGATTCAACATTAAAGTTTGATACAGACTCTTTAACCTTTTGAGAGAAAGTTTTTCTTTCAACTTCTTCATGCACTACTTTTTTGATATGATAATTATTGAAAATATCCTTACCTATTCTTGCTAGTGATTTACCACCACCATCAACTGTTAATGAGTCATCACTCATATTCTGAGTCAATTTAAATTTTGGGTGATTTTTTTTAAAAAAGTCTACAACTTTTGGCATTTGATTTTTAATTGTTCTAGGTTCAAATACTATTTCTATCTTTTTTGCTTCATCAAGTTCTACTTCTTCTTTCACACCATTTCTTTTAGCTTCTCTTTTTACACGAGCAGTTTCTAATTTTGCACGGTGTGTTTTATATGATTTAGTACGAGCATCTACTAATTTCTTTTTCTTCTTTCTCATACCAGTTGGATTCATATCAACACCACTACCAGTTCCAGCAAAATTTGTTGGTGCATCTTCGTCTACTGGACGCCCAGTATAAACATTTACTTCTGTCCAATTAGTCATCTTTAATATCCTCCAAACTAACGTAAATCTTTTCTTTAGATTTCATATGTATAACTGGAAAAATCTCAACCCCCAAAATTGTATCTATTGGTGGTTCATCTTCATAGGCAACAACCTTATCACCTTTTTTCGCAGTTAACTCTTCTTCTTCTTTATTTAGTATATCTGCAACTAGAACATATTCTCCTTTAGGTAATATTTCTCCAAAACCTATTACATTCTCAGATATTTCGTTATCAAACTCTACATTGTTTTCTTTTAGATACTTTACAAATTCCTTCTCAAACATATCTGGGTCATCAACATGTTCCTTAAATGTATCTTTTAGTAAGAATAATGCAGCTGCATAAGTACCAGTCTTAGTTCTAAGGCCTGGAACTTTACCAAATAATTTCTTTATATTGAAAACTAATTTGTGTAGAATTGTATAGGAGTTTTTAAGTTCAGATGTAGCAAGTTCTACAGCAGGTTGTGTAGACTTAGGTTTTCTAATACGATTACCTTTTTTGTCTATAATACCTAATTTATAAGCATCTGTTTTTTCAAAAGGTGTTGTTAATAACCTCAGAAACCTATATGTAACAAATAAATCAATCGCTCTACCCATTATAGTTCCTCTAAAACTTTTAAAACTTCTTTATCTTCTTCTATATTTGGCAAATCATTTTCTCTAATCATATTAAGATATAGAGTGAATGACTTTAAAGCTGCCCAATAATCACTTTGTATTTTATATAATAATAAAGTTGCACATGCGTCAGCACCGAATACATTTAATAATACTATTAGGTGGTTTAATAGAAGTCTTTCTTTAAGAACACCTGTATCATAATATTTTCGTAGGAGTCTTTTGATGTATTTAAATCTCTTTAAATCATCTTGAAACTCTTTCTCACCTTCGCATTGTGGATTGTCATAATGTTTGATTGCAAACATAACAACATTGTCACTTGTAATTTTCTCGTACATTATGCTATAGAAGCAAATACTCTACATGAATTATTAGATGGCATCATTTCGTAGTTTATCTTTAAAGATAAGCCACCTTCTACCATGTGTGATATACCATCATCATCTAAAAATTCATCAAAAGGAGTATTGCCGTCTTTTCCAAATCGTCCACCATTTAGTTCTAATTTTAAATCAAATGAACCACTTTTACCTTCCATTGTAGGGATTGCACCAAAAGTAAACCCTATTTGTTCTAAACTACTTCTCAATCTATTGATTGCGTGTTCTGGAATTAAATATTCTTGATTACCTATTTGACCAACATAAACACTTAATCTTTTAACTACTTCTGGATTACCAACATTAGTAATATTAACATCCACGTCTAGTGGAACAGATGCAGAAGTTCCTACGCCCTCTTTCATAAAACCTTTAAATGTTTTCATTTTTTTCCCTCAGCTGATTTAATTTTACTTGTTGCAACTGTCTTTGTTGTACCAGTTACAATCATTTTTTCGTGGGCTTCTTCAGCAGAAATAATCCCACCTTTAAACTGTCTTAAAAACTTTTGTTGGAAATAATTTTTTCTTGGATATTTCCCTTTAATAAGTTTTACACCCTTATAATATTCGTCTGCCATAATAAACTCCAATCAGTTTGAGAGGGGGGTAAAAACCCCCCACTCGATATTCTAACCGAACTAATCTTAGTCAGTTGAAGTTACTTCAAATACACCTGTATCAGCAGATGCAAGATGAGAAGCTAATGCAACCCAAGCAGCTCCTGTCCACATTAACATAGCAGTATCGCCAGGTGTTACAAAATCCATATCTACAAAACCTTGAACTGTAGCAGGTGTACATTCAGTTGAACCACCATCTGTATCATGGACAATTATCTTGATTTGTCCAACAACTGTACCGTTTGCAAGTGTTGTTGCATTAGTACCAGCAGTTTGTAACAATGTTAAAGCATGTGTTACAGATAGTGCTGTTTGTGTACCATCTGAAATATCTTCAACAGAGTTTGAGAACCCTATGAAAGTTGGTAAATTATTTATGAAATTTGTTACAGAAACCTTTTTGTTAATTGGTGTACCTGTTGGGTCATCAACAACGTGTAAAAGGTCAGCACCAGCAACGCCTGTGCTTAAATCTGTAAGAGCGGTGATTTTCTTATCAGCCATATTTTCTTCTCCTATATAAACCCCTTAATTGGGGAATGTTACTGTAGGTAAATCCCTACATCACTAACCAGCAACAGCTGTTGCTGTCTGGTCATCATCATGCAATTCTTTTAGAAAACTCTCACATTGTTGTTTTGCACCATGTAGTGCATTTAACTGTGCAACAGTTTCTAATCTCTTTTTATCAAGTTCTTGGATTTGACTTTGTACTATTTGTATGTCACTTCCAAGAGCCGTAATACGTTCTTTTAAATTCTTTTCTACTATCATTATTATCACCTTTATTTATAATGAATTAATGACCACTATTTCTAGTGGCCACTAATTAGTTAGTCAGTTAGTTATTATTGGTCAGCAATTTGAACTGTTGTTGCAGAAGCAACGAAACCAGTAAGCGCATATTGTGTGGCATTAATACCAACAATGGTAATAACAAAATGTCCAGGCACTTGAAGATTAATTTTTGAATTTGAACTACCATTTGAACGTAGATTTCCAACAGTTGCTGCTCCAGTTGTAAGGAATGAAAGTCCTCCTTTGAAAAAGTGACTATTATCTGCCTCTTGAGTATCAATAACGATATCATGTCCATCTGCTGCAGTATGTTGAAAAACAAAATTAAATTGCATACCTGCTTTTGGTGTTGGCAATGAATAAGTTCTATCTGCTGATACGTCTGCAAATGTTAATAATCTGTGAGCATGGTCTGCTTCATTCAAGTCTTGACTAGCGTTTGTTAATACAACAACACTATTGTTAGCGTTCATAAAATCACCTATTGATTCTTTTTTGTTTAATGGTGTCCCACTTGGATCATCAAGTACATGCAACAAGTCTTCTCTTGCAGCTGCAGTACCTAAAGAAGTTAGGGCGGTTACTTTTAAATCAGCCATTTGGCTTCTCCTTTTCTAAATTGATTAAGCAATTGTCGGTGCAGTTGCAGAGCATATATATCCAGATATATGATATTTTGTTGTTGATGTAGCAGTAAGTACAATGTCCATGTTTTCTGGTTTGATAATTGTAAGGGTATCATCAGCACTATTGTCAGAAGGTACAACTGAAGTTGTATTGCCATCTCTATCATAGAACAAAAGACTACCTTCATAATCTACACCAGCTGGGGGCACTATTAATGTATTGTGAGCATCAACTGCTGCACCAACATAAGTGAATCTAAAAACCATACCAACTATTGGTGTAGGTAATGTAAGAGAGGGATTACCACTTGCTTGGTCTGGTATCATTGATATTCTACCAGCGTGAGTTGCTTCAGTTATAGATACGGCTCCAGTAGCAAGTGCTACAGGGGTAGCGAGTGCATTTAACATTTCGCCAACGGTTACTTTTTTGTTAATTGGTGTCCCAGTAGGATCATCAATTATGTGTAATACATCTTCCAACGCAGTTCCTGCTGCTAAAGAAGTCATACTAGTTACTTTTAAATCGGCCATTTAAGGTCTCCTTTATTTAATTTAATTACGCAGCAATTAGTTTGCAAATGAAGGTGTTGTTGCAGATGCACAATACCCAGATACTTGCCAAGTTGTAGCTGAAATGCCAACACAAAGAACATCAAAATTAATTGGTGTTACAAGTGTGATGAGTTCATTTGAAGAATTATTAGAGTATGCAACAGCATGTGCTGGAGTGCCAGTTGCCTCTGTAAAGAATATACTTCCTAAAAAGAATAAACTATTTCCTGTTCCTGCTGATATTGCAGTATTTTGTCCGTCTGCAGCAATACCACCGTAAGTAAATCTCATAGACATACCAATTTTTGGAGTAGGTAATGTAAGTATTGATGATCCTGTTTGGTTTGGTACAATTAACATTCTACCAGCGTGAGATGCTTCAGTTAAGTCTTGTGTTCCAGCAGCTAGTTTGACAGGTGTATGTAATGAGTTTATCATTTCACCTATTGTAACTTTTTTATTACTTGGTGTTCCACTTGGAGCATCAATTACGTGAAGTAAATCTGCCCTCGTAGTCGCAGCTGCGATAGAGGTCAATCCACTTATTTTTAAATCGGCCATTTAAGGTCTCCTTTAATTTAAACCCCTTGATTGGGGAATTCTACTGTGAGAAATCAGACGTATCCTATCTCACATCACTTGCCTATAAAAGACTCATTATAATTCTTTAATGAGGGGTAATCAATACCCCTCATTTTATTCTATTTATAGTTACTAAGCAGCAGCAACATCCATACCTTTTAAGATATTTGCAGTTCCACTAGTACTACCTGATCCTAAGAACGTAGCAGCATCATTTAATGCTGTTTCTACAACATATGGATCGGTATTAAGAAGTTTACCTTCTTCATTTCTACCATCACTATCAGCTGAAGCAGCATTACCAGATTCTTGAACAAGTCTGAATTCAGTACCTTGACCACCACCTATTCCGTCTAGGTCTTCAGTACCATCTTCAAGTTCAATAGCAACACTATCGTCTGCACCAGTTCTTGTAATAGTTTTAATGTCAGAACGACTATCGTATGTCGGCCCAGCAACTGTAAAGTTAAGTGAATCAGAAACAATTTCTTCACCACCATTTGTAGATGCAAGTAAAACTATGTTATTTGCAACTGTGATTGGTTCACTAACTGTAACACTTGTTTGTGAAGCAACAGCAGTAATTGTTAGACTGTTATCAGTTGAAATTCCAGTACCTCCATCTGCATCAGTAATTGAAGCAGCAGGAGCACTACCAGCACCATTTACTGTTATGACTTGACCTACAGCAAGTGTTGCACCAGCGACTGCATCTACAACAAGAGTTGTTG
>ENA-ORXF01002451-ORXF01002451.1-marine-metagenome-genome-assembly--contig:-NODE-2451-length-11067-cov-6.326934_pt1 | contig 11067 bp, 24 predicted proteins | sample MGYA00237864_ERZ511476 | MGnify/ENA primary metagenome ERZ511476 (study PRJEB26306, sample SAMN06343908) | marine metagenome | isolation source: coastal waters | place: Atlantic Ocean: West Antarctic... | reverse complement strand
ACTACTTGATGAATGTGATTTAGGTTCAAACAAACTACTTGCACTGCAACCTGTGCTGGAAGGTAAAGGTGTATTTCTTAAAAAGATTAATAAATGGATTACTGCGAAGTCTGGTTTCAATGTAATGGCAACTGCCAATACTAAAGGTAAAGGTTCAGAGGATGGACGATTTATCGGTACTAACATTTTGAATGAAGCATTTCTAGAACGATTTGCAATTACATTGGAACAACCATATCCTACTGCTGCAATTGAAAAGAAAATTGTAATCGGTTCAATGTTAAAATATGGTAATGTTGATAACGAATTTGCTGCAAACCTAGTCACATGGGCTGAGGTCATTCGCAAAACTTTCTATGATGGTGGAGTTGATGAAGTTATTTCAACTCGACGCCTTGACCATATTGTAAAAGCACATGCAATTTTTGATGACCGTATGACTGCAATAGAAATGTGTGTGAATAGATTTGATGATGATACTAAAGCTTCATTCATTGACCTTTATACTAAAGTTGATGCAACAACAGAATCAACTATTTCTACCATCACCATACATGCAGATTCGCAGGACAAGCAGGATTGGTAGATAATGATTGACACTGACCACATCATACGCAATCTAAAAGAAGTATACGACCCTGAAATTAGTGTCAACATATATGACTTGGGGTTGATATACAATATAGAAACCAATAAAGATATCGTAGACATCACACATACATTGACATCTGCATTCTGTCCATTTTCTGATGAGATTGTTAATAGCATACGACAAGCAGGAATGGTAGACAATGTGAGCGTGGTCAATGTCATTACCACATTCGATCCACCATTCACCATAGACAGTGTGTCCGAAGAAACAAAGATGATAATGGGATGGTAGGTGTGTAATGAAATTTCATAAGGCATTTTTTAGAGGAACATCTGCCACACAATTTTTACCAATTGTATGCTTTGCATCAGGTAATGGTACAAATCTACAAGCACTCATTGATGCACATATTAAGATAGATATGCTCATCACGGACAATCCAAATGCATATGCAATTCAAAGAGCCAAGAATGCGGACATACATTATCATGTTGTAACAAAGAAAAAAGAATGGATAAACGCAATACCAAATAACACTGCATTGGTTATACTCGCTGGATTTATGAGAATACTACCACCGGATTTTGTAAACAAATTTCGTGAACGCATAATCAACATACACCCAAGCCTGTTACCATCATTCCCTGGACTTGACGCTATCAAACAAGCATATGATTATGGTGTAAAGTATACAGGTGTAACAGTACACTATGTTGATGAAGGTATAGACACTGGTAGTATCATCGCACAGAAGGCTGTGTACATTCCCGGTATGGATCTTGCAGACTTAGAAAAAAACATTCACCAAGTAGAACACGAGTTGTATTCAATGGTGATAAAACAAATGCTACGGTATGATGGTTTAAATTATGTTGTATAAAGAGTTGACAACATCATAAGTTATAAGAGTGAGGAGCATCATAACTCCTCACTCTGGTTATGCAGCAATAGGTATATTTGATATATTTGCTTTTTTAAAATCTTTCTCAATATTTTTAATCGCATTACGATCACCGGGCGTGCAAGAAGTATATACCACATCACCAGTGTATCGATTTTTCCAGCGAGGATGTTTACCTTTACCCTTACGTAGTACGCGAACCATATTATACCGCTTCGCTAGTTTTTTTATCTCACCTGGACGTTCCATTATATCATCTCCACTTGAATCAACTCACCATCTAATATGCGATCCACAATATCATCACCATAGTCGGCTTCAATGATACCATCATCACCTTCATATAGAGCATCAATCTGCTCATCCATAATCATATTTCCTTCTTTATGTTATTGAGAACACTGTTGTCCTCAATCTCTACGTGTATTATCTCATCAAAATGGGTTTTTATTCTTGACAAGACGACAGCTTGATTGTGGTGTGTGGTTGTGTTCAGTTCTCAAGTTGTGTAATCATTATCTCATATGGTGATGGGGATGTCGATGTGGGGTATTGTGTTATTTGATATCTACATCCCCATAGAGTAACGCGGAACAATATTCCCTAATACTATCATATGAGTCGAATTTGTTCACATCTTTATAAAGGTTAAAAAAACATAGCTAGTCGCTGTGGATAAAGGTGGAGAATAATGTGGATAAGTGGTGTATAAGATTGGAAAGGTGCCGAGTAAGTATAGAAAGGTGCTGAGTAAGTATAGAAAGGTGCTGAGTAAATATAGAAAGGTGTCGAGTTAGTGTGATCTTAGTCTCCCAGATATCGCTCCGATTTGCAAATACACCCCATACCAAAAAAGTTTGACTAAACACTTGACACCGCTCTCAGTAATTGAGATAATAGCTATGTTGGGTTTGATGAATATAATTTATGTTGCAGTGCACAAAAGGTTCCACACAGTAATATCGATGATATCTACCACCCAGACAAACAAAGTATTGGACAACCTCACCAAATACCTGTATAATACAACGTATGAACAGTGAGAAAAGAGACACACGAATGACTAAATCTGCCACCATTGCAAATGAATTCGCTACTGCTTGTGCTTCGTATGGATGGAGTTTTGAAGTGAAACGTAAGTTTGGTTATAACCATATTGTGCGTATTGAAAAGACTATTACACCAAATTGTAGTGATGATTTTTGCAAAGCTGATTCAGAGTATCACATTCTGTTAGGTATTCTACCACAAGGTGTAGGTTCTATATGGGGAACTGATGGTGGCGGTATTGGTAGTATAGTTGCAATTGGTTCTGGTCGAATGATAATGAATGCAAGTGGCATTAGAAAATCTGTTCTTAAAGAGTTGATGAAACTATGAGAGTTATAAAAGACATGGCCATGTGTGTTGTGATGCTCTTTGGTGCGCTGATGTTTGCATGTGCGATTGTCGGTGTAACGCCATGGGATTTTGTGTGGAGTCTATAACCACTATCACCCAGACAAAGAAAGTATTGGACAGACGCTAAAAATTCCTGTATAATACAACGTATGAACAATGAAAAAAGAGATACACAAATGAATCTTCCAATTGAAAGTTACGAAGTAATGCAACTAGTACAACGCATCGCCCACAGTGTAGCAGGAGTACTAGACCCTGCTACAGCAGATCGCTACACACAGATCTTTGCAATCAAGGCAGCACTCAAGCAACTGGACCTCGAACTGTACGCCACAGATAGAGAGACTATTGATGCGGTACTAGATATCCTTTACACTGATATGGGATATAAGGGATAACAAATGAACAATCAAAAAAGAGATACACAAATGACTACTGAATATAATGGATGGACTAATTGGGAAACTTGGAATATTGCAATGTGGATCGATAACGATTATAGCACATACATGCGTCGTTGTGATTATGTTGATGCATCATTTGAACGTTGGAATGTAACAGGCGTCAAATCATTTATTCGTGATATGTTCCCGAATGGAACGCCTGACTTCGCTAACAGTATAGGTTGCAATACCTCATCTGATTATTGGGATGAAGTGGTTAACTATAATGAATTAGTTGAAGCTTGGAATAGTGAATACAAGGAAGACGACTATGCGTAATATAGAAATTTGGTGGGACGCTGAGAGTCTCAATGGTCGTGGCAATCGTTCTGAACATGTAGAACGTGCCAATGATGTAGTGAACATTAGTGCAGAACCTTGTGTTGATTGTTCCACATGGAACAACTGTAGAACCACACATACCTGCTGTAAAGCATTTCGTACATATGTTGCAACAGGTAAATTTGATTCTACTAATATCAGTCGTTTGATTAATAAGGTCAAGTAACAATGGTTATGCCAGTCGAGATGTCAAAACGCAATTGCTTAGGATATGCAGACGAATCACAATTAGGTGAGAAGATTGGCACGCGTATTGGTTTGGAAGTATGGGCAGATAAATCACCACATGTAATTGAAGTAACAGTAGTTGATAGACAGAAAACTAGAAATAACAACACTAGTCCTAAGATTGCAATGGTTCTGACATTAACAAAGTGTAACAACGCATGGCATGTAGACATAGTGCGCACTGACAGTCGCTACACGGGACGTTCGTTAGCAGTTCGTGTGTATGTATTGATTATGAAGAAACTATCAATACAACTGCAAGCAGGCGGGTTACAGAGCGTTGGTGGTAGATATCTTTGGAACAAACTTGCATCACATAAAGACATATTAGTATATGCAAGAAAACAACGTGGATCAATCAAGTTATCATTACCAAAAGCAGGTAAAAGACAATTACACTCTATAGAGATTGATTTGTATGGTTTAGATAATGAAGGAACTGATGCAGAGATATATGCCATAGCTATTTGAGTTAGTAAGACATTATCAGTATAGGTAATCACTTGACATAAAGGGATGCACTAAAACTGGCAATACAATGTTAGACTACAAATGCAATAACGTCTCTATCACACAACTCAAACCTATATTAATAAAGCACACTCCCCCTAAACTCAGAGCAACTCTAAATAAATCCATATGAAAAAATCACCGTATATAAAAAATGACTCCGAGATGGTTATAGCCAAAGAGATTACCGATTGGAACTTTAGCAATCACACTTACCTACTTACTAAAAATAAGATGAAGTGTCATGGGTATTGGAAAAATCATCAAGAGTATATCAAATTTTCTGTACCCTTTCAGTTTAACAAGTCACGACGACAGTTTCAGTATACCAAGATTGTCTGACAGTCATATGAAAACGGTTTGACCAAAGCCTTGCAAACATCACCGAAGCCCTGTATAATAGCTATTATAGACACTGGAAAAAGAACAGAACAAATGAAGATTAAACAAATTGCATCTAACATGACTCTGCTATCACTTAGTGATGGTTCCGAAGTGATGTTCTCATATGAAACGCCTGTTGCCGGACGGGATTCGTTGTTCGCGTTTCGCACGACAGAAAAATACAGTGTTACCACCACGAAGCATATCAATAAGTATCTGCGTGGGTTGCCAGTCAATTTCACGACTGTTGTCGAAGAATATTCCGAGAAACAGATATCAGATATGGTTACAGGCCAACAGACGCTGCTTCAAGACGTACTGGGCAAATGAAGATTACAAATAGCATCGAAGCAGTTGTAGCTACTATATGGCATCCTAAAAATGATGTGGATAGTTATCATGTTGTGTCTATTTTGTATGATGGTAATCAATCAGATAGTGAAATAATTTATGGGTATGGTAATCAATACATGGAAACAGCTAAAATCATTATTAATAATTTCTGCATGATGAACGATGATGAACTTATTGAGAGTTTAGATTTTTCTGACGTACATGTAATTGAGGTGAAACGCAAGCGTGATTTGTTTCAAAATCATAAGGTAGTTATTGGCGGTGTGAGGTCAACAGTATGAAAATTTTACCATTAAAATCAGAAGACAATCAAGATGTTAAGAGATACATTTATACTGTATATGACCCTGAGATTAATGATGTAGTATTTCAGGGTTCAATGTCTGCATGTCAGTCGTATATTGATTATTGTAATGATGAATCTAGCAACGAAAGGTTAAGTGCATTTAAATCTGCAAAAGACCCTTTAATCAATTGACCTATTTTTTACCGAATAACAGAATGTTTAACACGTATATATTAGAATTAGTGAACAGTTTACATATTATGAATAAAAAAACCGAAAGTTTAGAAACTATTGCAGTGATTCATTGTGCACATGAGGATATTCCGAGAACGGTTGCATTGATTGAAGTTGACCCATTATTGACTGATAGAATCAAGATAGAAATGGCGTATGAGCTTACTAACAGTCATGATGTCGAATGGTGGAAAAATAAAGAAGTTACAAAAATGTTTCCAAACAAAACTTGTCGCTCAAGTGATGTTGGTGATCAAGTATTGATTGAGGATCGAAAATACGCATTCAATGGTGAACGCGGCGCGACAATCGCCCGAGTGGACAGATAAATTAATGTCTATCAATTCTTTTAACCATATTGGTTCTATTGTAATGCAGCAGGAATTGATGAGAATAGAGAAAGATCATTTGATAGAGATTGCTGAGTTACGAGAGAAATTAGAATTATGTCAACGTGATAACTATCCACAATTAGTTTCTTTTCTTCATGATGAACTTATTGATATGCAGCAGGAATTGATAAGAATAGAGAAAGATTATTTGATAGAAATTTCTGAGTTACAAGAGAAATTAGAATTATGTCAACGTGAATTAATCAATGCAAACGATGCGTTGCAAAAGATAACTGAGGGGAAAAATCAATGACTGCTACTATTAGTTCTATCGTAAGTTTGCTTGATGATACACTACGCCGACGTTGTTATTGCGGCATTTGCGAGACAGAAATTGATGAATCGTTGCAAGGATTGTTGAAAATAGAGAAAGATTATTTAGCAGAGATTGCTAATCTACGTGTGCGTGTAATTGTACTCAATGAAAAAATTCAAGCTACAGAGCAATAGAGAAAAAATAATGATAAATGCATATGACACTGATGAATTTACTAGAGCATATATGGAATCGATATTGTTCGCAGAAACGGATTGGGATGGCGAACCATTAGATGCTAGCTATGACATTAGCGATTTTTCGCAAGAATCTTTAAGTGCTATTAAAAAGGATTGTGCTGAATTTCAATCTCAAGCTAATATTGGAGAAATAGATGGTGCACCTAGTGAGCTAAAAGTTAGTTCTGATGGAATGGCTGGACATGATTTTTGGTTAACCAGAGCGAGGCATGGCGCTGGATTTTGGGATGGTGATTGGCCAGAACCGCATGGTGATAGATTAACAAAACTAAGCGAAAAATTTGGTGAAGTTTGTGTTACCGTTGATGATGATACAACACTCACGTACAATCAGGCATAAGATGATGTGTATCAAAATTGGTGATATTGTAGAGCTAATGCCAGTCAGTACACGTAATAGACAATTACGCAATCAAGATGGTATGACAGATTGGGAAGTGATGCAAATCAGAAGCACTCAATGCTTTGATGGTGAAATTGGTTTTGATATAAAAGCGCTGGGTTCTTCGAAGTCTCGCTGGGTGCAAAGACATGAAATTTCAGTTCGAATCTGTCGTGAAAATAGGCATTAACAATGATTAAGATGTGTTATGCTATTGTAATAATTTTTTTAATATGTTTGGTCTGGTAAAATGAAATCAAAAGATAAAAAAGCGGTTCGAGATCCAAATGGTCCGTTTCGTATGCAGGTTATTCGTGATAAAACGAAATACACTCGCAAAAATAAACACAAGCGCGCTCGTAGCTCAGTTGGATAGAGCATCGGCCTTCTAAGCCGATTGTCATAGGTTCGAATCCTATCGAGCGCACCAATTTTATGATAAATAAATAAATATATGATTAATAATTTTTTAAAATTTGCGTTGCAAGTATTGTTATTTGTAATGATAATTTTTATATTTGTTTATGTTGAAATGTTTTTTTATAGTTTATGAAATATTTAATTAATCTCTTTTTTAATAGTTCTTTTTACCAACTTTATTTTCCAACAGGGATGTATTCTATATTTTCAGTGGGAGTAATGATGTTCATAGAAATAGTTTATATTTTTATTCTTTTAGTTTGTTGTTTTCTGTTAATACGATGATTATTATAGAAACAACAGGCGGTATCAAAGAAGACAGAAATCTTGCTAAAAATGTTATGGATTTTTGTGTAAAAAAATTATTATCACGGCATCGCAATTTACATATTCAATGTATAATTAGAAACACTCTAAAAGAAAATGCGTATGGGTTTTGCTATAAAGATATTGGTTATAAATCGTATATTATTGAAATAGATAGACGATTATCTCGTGATGGAATTATAGAAGGGGTTGATGATGGTATTGATGCATTTATTTCTACCGTTTGTCATGAAATGGTACATGTTATGCAAAATGCAACTAAAAGTATGGTAAGCACTCATAGCTGGAGATGCAAGGATGGCAAATATAGAAGATTCTCTAAAAAAGAACCGTGGGAAACAGAAGCATATGCTTTGCAAGGTCCATTGGCAAAAGAATTCATAGAGAATAATTTTAATCGTCAAGGAATATATGTCAATTAAAAATGTTTATACTAATAATATTACTAATAGGGTTTCTTTCTTATTATTTTATACGGCATCCAGTAGTAACAATATCTTTTATATTTAAAATTTTAGGTTTGTTTGTTTTAGGTTTAATCACAATAGCAATATTTGTTTTTTTAATTGCTTTAATTGGAAATAGTTTATGATGAAGGTTATCTGGCCAGAAAATGAAGAAATAGATTTTCTTAGGAAAAAATGTGATATGCAAGATAAAATTTTACAAGATGTAAATTTTCTTTTAAAATATTACACTAACAACATTGATAGGAAACTGCAACAATATGAGCAATTTGTCGAATCTAGCGAAAACAATAAAGAATCAAAATAAACCATCAAATATGTTTGATAGGTCACCACATTCTAAAAATTTTACAGAAAAATTTCCTGTTATTAAAGCTGACTTGCTTCCTTATCAAGAATCAACATTATTAAATAAAAATCTCGAAATACAGATTCGCGAATGTGGTGATAAACAAAATAAAAAAACTAATGTCAAAGCACAAATGACCAATTGGTTTATGCATCATGATTCAGCTGAATTTCAGTGGGTTTGTAGTAGAGCAATTGATTTGGCTACGAAAAATAATCCACACAAAATTGATATGATTGCTTATGATTGTTGGGGATCAATATATTGTGAAGGTGATTATACAATTATGCACAACCATTGGCCAAATATTTGGAGTTTTGTTTATTATGTGAACTGCCCACCGCACTCGGCACCATTAATATTGGATAAATCTGAAAAATCAATTACAATTCTGCCAAGTGCAGGCATGCTGGTTCTTTTTCCTGGCTGGATCAATCACTCGGTCCCCGTGCATGTAGGCGAAGATAGAATTGTTGTTGCTGGTAATCTTGCTTGGGATTTTTAATTGTAACATAGTTATATCATTATAAATACTTTTATAATAGGAGTATTTATAATTGAAAGAGATTTCAAACTTTGCTGGTATGGATGGATTTTCTTGGTTTATTGGCCGAGTTGAAGCACGCGTTGTTTCTGCCGGAACCACAAAAGAAATACCTGTCTATGATGAAGATGATGGTAGTTTGGTTGGCACAACTTTCAAAAGTTCCGGCGGAACTGATCCATTACGATTAGGCAGAGTAAAAGTTCGCGTCATAGGACACCATAGCGAAGATATTACGCAGTTGCCTACTGAGCATTTGCCGTGGGCAACTGTTATGCATCCAGTAACTTCAGCTGGTTCAAATGGAGTTGGATCAACAGCCAATCTTATAGAAGGCACAACCGTATTTGGTTTCTTTCTAGATGCATTAGACAAACAACATCCTGTTATTATTGGAACTATTCCCGGCCGAGATTCTCCTGGCACAAATAGTGATGTTAGAACATCATATGCACCACAACAATTAGACAATGCGCCGCCCAACATAGATTCTATTCCTGACACTATTGGACAGGATATAGAAGATTGTTTGTATAAAAAAGAAATTTATGGTAAGTTTGATGAAGCATCTCAGTCATGGCCTGATATGAAAGAATTTACCCGTGGCAATAATCCTAAACTTATAGCTATGTTTAATACAATTGGTTTTAAAAACCAAACAGGTGAAGACACGGCATGGTGTGCCGCATTTGTAGCTGATATTTTAAGATGTGCAGGATATCCGTCCTTGCCGTTGGACGCTAAATTGGGAGCCAAAAATTGATTTAAATCAGGGTCTTAGGAACACTGTTGCATGGTATGAGCAAAACAATTAAACCTTTAGTAAGTATTATCATGAATTGTTTTAATGGGGAAAAATATCTCCTTGAAGCTATAAATTCGGTTTATTTGCAGTCATATGATAATTGGGAAATAATCTTTTGGGATAACGCGTCTAATGATAACAGCCCCTCTATAGCTAAATCTTTTGATAGAAAGTTGAAATATTATAAGTCTGAGCGTTTAGTTCCTCTATATGAGGCAAGAAATTATGCCATTGATAAGTGCTCAGGACCAATAATTTGTTTTATTGATTGTGATGACTTATGGGCATATAATAAATTGGAACAACAAGTGCAGCTTTATGATTTAGGTAACGCCATTGTATATTCTAGATTTGAGTTTATTGATAATAAGGGTGATAAGTTAGAAACTGCATCACCAAACCCAATTGCAGGAAAAATAACTCGAGAAATTCTTGCTAACAACCCTATTTCTATAAGTAGTATTCTTCTTGATGCCAATATCATTAAAAATGAAAAATTCAATAAATTCTATAATTTGTTAGGTGATTTTGAGTTGTGGTTTCGACTCTCTATGAAATATGATTTTAGTTATGTTGATGAAGTTCATGAGTTTTCGAGGCAGCATGGCGATAACACTTCAGTAATCGAAAAAAATAATTGGATCTTAGAGCAAAGATATTTTTACTCTAAGCTATTATTCTCTAAAAAAATAATGTATAAAATTGGACTGTATGTTATCTTAAAGTATGTAATTAAGTGCGAGCTAATTAGCATAGTAGGAAAGTTCAAGAAATTTTTACATAGAGGGATTAATTAATTTGTCTTTTCATCATCAGCTGCTAACATTTATTAGTCCTTTTTCTAATATGTTGCGATTATTAGGAAAAAATATTGGCTTGAGTTATGAAAGTCAATTACGAGTTCTTGCCTATCATGATATTCCAATGAGCCAAAAAACTCATTTTTCAAATCAAATTAACTGGCTTAATGATAACTGGAATATTATAACTCCTAATCAGTTTGAATCTATGTTGTTGGGAGATATGCCCATTACTGGTGATAATGTGTTAATTACTTTTGATGATGGATTTATTAGTAATAGTATTATTGCAAAAGAAATATTGAACCCTTTAGAGATAAAAGCAGTTTTTTTTGTTGTTTCTGATTTTGTAGATTTGACATCTAATTCTAACTCCAGAAAGTTTATTGC